>Ga0307421_1000673_pt1 | contig 21863 bp, 22 predicted proteins | sample SalMarWE160270MG_FD_202163 | JGI IMG/M metagenome (GOLD analysis project Ga0307421, IMG submission 202163) | Salt marsh sediment microbial communities from the Plum Island Ecosystem LTER, Massachusetts, United States - WE1602-70 | ecosystem: Environmental > Aquatic > Marine > Intertidal zone >...
GCCCAAAGAGAAAGAAATCCAATGAGAGAGTTAGAGAAATGTCAGATGAAATAGTTGATGTTATTTTTACGCTGGTCTGTTTAGCTAATTCAAAAAAGATAGATTTAGATAAGGCCTTTAAAAAAATAGTGAAAGAAAAGCTTAATAAAAGAGACAAAAATCGTTGGGAGAAGAAAAAATGAAAATCAAGGATAAAAAACTTCATCGGATTGCTTCCACGGCGATTATTTATCGAAAGACAAAAGGCGAAATTGAATACATAATTACTCAGCGAAGTTTGGAAGAGGATGCCTTTCCTGGAATGTGGACCGTGCCTGGAGGCACATTGGAGACTGACGACTATATCAACACACCAAAGACAACTAAGGGCCAGTGGTATTTTGGTTTAGAGAAATCTTTGAGAAGAGAGATAATAGAAGAAGTTAATTTGGAGGTTGGAAAAATTAAGTACTTGCTAGATATTGTCTTTATTAGACCAGATGGAGTGCCGGTAGTTATCCTAAGTTGGTATTGTCCATACAAGTCAGGCCGGGTAAAATTAGATGAAGATAATATTGATTATGCTTGGGTCACTTATCCAGAAGCTAAGAAATACGATTTAATTAAAGGGATTTTAGAGGAAATTGAAATGGTTGATAAAATACTTAAAGGAGAAGATGAAAATAATGTAGAATACAAACGTTAGAAATATATGATTAGTTCTCCAGTAGATGAAATAAAAAATAAGTTGGATATTGTTGATGTAATTCAGGGATATATTCGATTGCAGAAAGCCGGCCAGAATTACAAGGCGCTTTGTCCTTTTCATTCGGAAAAGATGCCTTCTTTTGTGGTTTCGCCTGAAAAACAGATGTGGAAATGTTTTGGCTGTGGGGCCGGTGGTTCTATTTTTGATTTTGTTATGCAAATGGAAGGAGTGGAATTTGGCGATGCCTTGCGGATGCTGGCTCAGCGGGCTGGGGTAGAATTGAAAAAAGTAGACCCTAAATTAAAAACTGAAAGAACGCGGCTTTATGAAATTTGTTATTTAGCCAATCAATTTTTTATCAAGCAGTTGGCCGCCAGTCAGGCAGGTAAAAATATTCAAAAATATCTGGCTGGTCGCGGTTTAAAGGCAGCCGCCATTAAAGAATGGCAGATTGGTTATGCGCCTAAGCGATGGCGAGCTTTGTTAGGTTTTTTAGGGGGCAGGGGATATTCTGACGATGAAATTTCAAAGGCAGGTCTAATTGTTAAAAAAGAGGAAAAAAACGAATATTACGACCGATTCCGCGACCGAATTATTTTCCCTATTCATGATTTAAACGGTTTAGTTATTGGTTTTACGGCCCGGGAAAATCCCGAGCAGCCAGACAGCCGAATGGGTAAGTATATCAATACGCCTAATACCTTAATCTATGATAAAAGCCAGGTTATCTACGGACTAAACAAGGCCAAATTGGACATTAAAAAAGAAAATCTTTGTGTTTTGGTAGAAGGGCAAATGGATGTTTTAATGGCTCATCAAGCCGGCTTTAAAAATGTGGTGGCCAGTTCCGGGACGGCTTTGACGGAAAAACAACTAAGAATTCTCAAACGCTATACAGAAAATTTAGCCACGGCTTTTGATATGGATTTAGCCGGGGAAATAGCCACTAAACGAGGAATTGATTTAGCTCTTCAATTTGGCTTTAATACTAAGGTGATTAACTTGCCCGGAAAGCAGGATCCGGCTGACTGCTTGCAAAAAGATTCTTCGGTTTGGTCTCAATTAGTTAGTCAAGCGACTAGTTTGATAGAATTTTATTTATCCAACACCTTAAAGAAATATGACGGACAAACAATTGAAGGCAAAAAGGAAATAAGCCGGATTCTTTTACCGGAAATCAAAAAGATTCTCAATAAGATTGAGCAGGCTCATTGGCTTCAGGAATTGGCCAGGCGACTAAGGGTTCAAGAGGCGGTTTTAGTTGAGGAAATGGCTAAAATAAAGCAAGTTGATTATGTTGCTATTGATCAAGAAACTGAAGATAACGGCCAGTTAAAGGCAGTTAATCTGGAAGAGTATACTTTAGGTCTTATCCTGACTAATTTAAGAAAAATAAAAAGGTTTAAAAGGGAGCCAGCTTATTTATTTATTAATTCCGAGTTAGCGGAAATATTCAAAAATTTAAAGAAAGGCAAAGGTAAGGGGAATAATTTAAAAAGTTTCCGAGAGAGATTACCTATTAATTTAGCTAATCAATTAGATGAACTTGTTTTTAAAACAGAAGCCCAAAAGAGTTTATTAGATAAATTTGAGCCAGTTAAGGAAATTAGATTTTGTTTCAGTCAATTGCGCAAGCGTTACTGGCGGGAAAAATTAGACCAGCTTAATTTATCTATTCGGGAAGCTGAAGAAAAAAAAGATAAAGATTCTCTTAAAAAACTGACTGAAGAATTTAATAAATTAACTAAGCAAACTAATTTATCCAGGAGTTAATTAAAATTTAGGAGTCCGATCGAGCGTTCAAATTTTTGAACGCTCGATCGGACTCCCTTAATTAAACCATGCCTAAAAAGAAGAAAATAATTTCTGACAAAGTTAGCCAAAGGCGACCTGCCTCTGGCAGAAAAAAAAGAGCGGTCAAACGAACTTCTTCTAAAGGAAAAGCAAGGAAACCGGCGAGGAAAAGAATAAACAGACCAGCCAAGAAAAAAGCTAGAAAGCCAGTCAGGAAAAAAGTAAAGAAAGTGGTTAAGAAAAAAATAAGAAAACCATCCAAGAAGAGAGTCGCCAAAACAATTAAGAAAAAAGTCAGGAAGCCGGTTAAGAAAAAAGTAGTTAGCCGAAAGAAAAAACAAAGAAAAATCAGCTTGCCTCGCAAATCAATACGGCCCAGGTCGAAAAAAAGAGTTAACCAGCCGAGAAAGAAAAAAAGAAAAGTATTAATCACCGAAGAGAAAATTCAAGAATTAGTTAACCGGGGCCGCCAGCGAGGTTTTGTTACTGAAGCAGAGATGCTTCAGCTGGCTCCCAAAATAGAAGAAGATATTACCGGCTTAGAAGGAGTGGTTCAGAGATTAAAAGAGAACAATGTCAGAGTAATTGAATCAGTTGAATTTTTAGAAGCCTTTTCTCCGGAAGAAAAAAAGTTAATTAAAGAAAAAATTCCTCTTAAAGCGGAAACATTTGACAATGTTCAGATGTACTTGCGGGAAATCGGTAAAATTTCCTTAATCAACGCTCAAGAGGAAGTTAAATTAGCTAAACTAATTGAAAAAGGAGATGAAGAAGCCAGGCAAAAATTAACTCAAGCTAATTTACGGCTGGTGGTCAGTATTGCTAAAAGATATGTTGGTCGGAGCCGTAATCTAAGTTTGTTAGATTTAATTCAAGAAGGAAATATCGGGCTTTTTAAGGCAGTAGAAAAATTTGATTATCATAAGGGCTATAAATTTTCTACTTACGCTACTTGGTGGATTCGTCAGGCAATTACCCGGGCTTTGGCTGACCAATCCCGAACTATCCGCATTCCTGTCCATATGGTTGAAACAATCAGTAAATATACCCAAATCAAGCGGCGGCTTTTCCAGGATTTAGGCCGGGAGCCCCTGCCTGAAGAAATAGCTGTGGAAATGGGGGAGAATGTTGATAAAATTAGACATATTATGAAAATTTCTCAAGAGACCCTTTCTTTAGAGGCGCCGGTTGGCGACGAGGACGAAGAGAGTAGTTTAGGCGAATTTATTGAAGATAAGAAAACCGTTTCGCCGTCTCAGGTAGCCGCTCGCAAATTGCTGCGCCGCCGGCTGAAAGATATTTTAACTGATTTATCGTCCCGCGAACAGAAAATTTTAGAAATGCGTTTTGGTTTAAGGGACGGTATCACCCATACCTTAGAAGAAGTTGGTCAAGAATTTGGCGTGACTAGAGAACGCATCCGGCAAATTGAAGCTAAGGCATTGGAGCGAATGCGACAGCATCAGGCTTCCAAGAAGCTGAAAGGATATTAAGTATTTGCCTTTTCTTTGTAGATGAGGAATTCAAAAGCAAAAAATCTAGTCATCATCTTAACCGAATTAGCGGCTATTTTTTTAATGGTTTTTAATATTCTGCCGCGGGAAACCGGCTTAGTTTTAACCGGTATCTTAATTTTTTATTTTATTTTCAGTCCTTTAGAAGATTCACTTTGGGTTTTTATTGCTTCTATTCCTTTATTTGTTGCCTTGCCTATTACCGAAAGCTTTGACGCTATGGCTAATTGGCGAATTTTATTAACGGTTTTATTTTTGGTTTTGTTTTTCAGGCAGGGTATATCTATTAGTTTAGTTAAGAATGCTCTTGGCCGCTGGAAATTAAAAGAGAAATTAAATCATTATCGTGTAGAATATTTGACGGGGATATTTTTGTTGATTGGCTGTTTATCTCTTTTAATGGCCGACCATCTCTTTATTGGCATTAAAAAGCTTCTGTTTTTGATTAATATCTTTTTGCTTTATATTGTTATCAGGAATGTTATAGCTAAAAATAAACAGGTGATTTTTAAGATTATTAATGCGATTAAAGTAGCCATGGGCATAACTTTAGGGATTGGTTTTTTACAGCTAATCATGGTTTTCTTTATTAATCTTCATCAATTTTGGTATCTTTGGGATAGAAATGTAATTAGTGTTTTTTATGGTCAGGCCTTGAGTAATCTTTTGTCATATAGCAATACTTGGTTTTCTTATTATTCCTATCAATTGCCAACCTTACGAATGTTTTCTATTTTTCCCGATTCTCATTCTTTTGCTTTTTTCTGTATCCTAACTTTACCTTTTTTCTTAACTATGATTTTCCGGCGGCCAAAAGCGGCTAAAGAAAAAGCAGCTGTCTATTATTTCTTCTTAATCATTTGTTTATTGGCGATTATTTTTTCTGGTTCCAGAGGAGCCTGGGTAGGTGCCTTGGGAGCCTGCTTAGTATTTTTATTTATTATTTTTCTTTACTGGTCGCCAACCATCCGTTCCGGGACAGATTTTTTTATTCCTAAATATATTAAAAGATGGTGGAAAGAAATCCAGCTTATTTTAGGTTGTTTGATTCTCTTTTTTATTTTATTCCCAATTGCTTCAGCTATTCTTTTCCTACCCCAGTATATTCAGTTAGGTCAAGAAGCGGTTTCTGATATTTCTTTATTTGAGAGAGCCAGGAGCATTTTTGATTTTATTGAGATATCAGTCAAAGGTCGGCTGGAAATTTGGCAAAGGACAATTGATTCAATTATAATCCGCCCTTGGTTAGGTGTTGGTTTAGGTAATTTCCCTTTGGTTCTTAATGAACCAATGGTTTCAGCTAAGCGAGGCGCTTCAGCCCATAGTCTCTATTTAGATATTGCTGCTGAAATGGGTGTTTTTGCTTTAATTGTTTTATTAGTTATTTTTTGGCAGATATTTAAAGATACTTGGCGGGTCTTTACTCAATATAAAAAGCTATTTTTTCGCGTTTGGGCCGGCTTTTTTTTACTTGCTTTGATTTGGGTTTTGGGCTATAGTTTATTTGATGTTGTCCTCTTTAATGATAAGGTCCTTTTATTTTTTATAGCCAATCTCGGCTTGTTATATGCAGCGAAATCATCCTTTAGTTTCCATAAATCTTCTCACTTATAATGCTCGTCCGTACATTAAGGATTGTCTAAATTCAGTTTTAAGACAAACTCATCCACATATCGAAATTTTGGTTATTGATAATGCTTCCTTTGATGGCACGGTTAATTATTTAAAGCAAGTTGGGAGTCTCGCTCCCAACTTAAGAGTTATTTTTAATCAGCAGAATCTTGGCTTTGCGGCTGGTCATAATCAAGGAATTGAAGAAAGTCAAGGAGAGTTTATTTTGTGTCTTAATCAAGATGTCGTCTTAGACAAAGATTTTGTTAAAAGAGCAATAGAGATATTAGAAAAATACGGTCAAGTAGCAGCCGTCCAGGGAAAACTTTTAAGAATGCCCTTATTTTCTAAAATAATAGATACTACCGGCCTGGTTATGTTGAAAAACCGGCGGATTATTGCCAGAGGACAGGGACAAATAGACCGAGGTCAGTTTGAAAAAATTGAAGAAATTTTTGGGGCCGATGGGGCCGTCCCGATTTATAGGAGAAAGGCGCTGGTTGATGTTAAAATTAAGAAAGAATACTTTGATGAAGATTTTTTTTGTTATAAAGAAGATGTTGATTTGGCTTGGCGAATGCAGCTTTATGGCTGGAAGACGATTTATCAGCCAACGGCTATTGCCTGGCACTGGCGAGGTTCCGGTGACAGCGCTACCAGAACGCCTTGGGGAATTATTAAAGAAAGAAGAAAAATTAATCAATTCTCTAAATATCTTTCTTTTAAGAATCAGCGTTTGATGCAGATAAAGAATGAACAAGTCGGCCTTTTATTAAAACATCTGCCTTGGTTCTTGTCTAAAGAAATCGCTTCCTGGTTTTATGTCTTGCTTTTTGAGAGATATACTTGGCGGGCGATTAAAGATTTATTTAATCAAACGCCCCGGGCCTGGCAGAAGAGGAAAATAATTATGGCTAAGAAAAGAGTAAATGCTAAGGAAATAGGCAGATGGTTTGAATAACAACGACAACCTTGTCGTAACAAAATGGAATACCAATCAAATAAAAAAAGATATATCTGGTTATGGATTTTCGTATTAGTTATGACAGTATTGTTTTGTCTTTTCTTTTTTAAGACCAGCTTTACTATTAGTCAGATTATGGGTTGGGTTAATACTGCTCAAATTCTGCCTTTTGGCAATGACTTGCCTAAATTGCCAGAAAAAGACCTTAATAGAATTAATATCTTACTTTTAGGGATGAGGGGATTAGAGGACCCCGGTGAAGGGAAATTGCTTTCTGACGCGATGATTCTCTTAAGTATTAAAAGGGACACTGGTCAAGTTGCCTTGATTTCTTTACCGCGAGATATTTATTTAAAAATTTGGTGTTCTCAAGAGAAGAAAAAAATTAATTTTGCCTATGCCCAAGGCGGCTTGGACTGCGCTAAAAAAACCGTTTCTTACCTCACTAACCTTTATATTGATTATGCAGTTAGTGCTAATTTTGACGCCTTAAGGAAAATTATTGATAATTTGGGAGGGATTTCTCTTTATTTAGAAGAACCCTTTGAAGAAGACTTTCAGTGGGCTAAAGAAGGTTGGGAAGAAGATGAACATTGGTTTATCAAAGAAATTGACGAAGAAGAAAAATGGGTTTTTCATTTGCCTCAAGGGGAGAATATCTTAGACGGTCAAACCACTCTTTATTATGTTCGTTCTCGTTATTCAACTGATGATTTTGATAGAATACGTCGGCAGCAGCAAGTTTTAATAGCTATTAAAGAAAAAGCTTTTTCTTTGGGTATTTTAGCTAATCCGGTTAAAATTTATAATCTTTTAGATATTCTTGGTAAAAATATTCGGACAGATGCCAGTTTGTCCGATATCAAAAATTTAATCAATTTAATTTCTAGTTTAGATACCGTAAATATTAAGAAAAAATCTTTTGATATCAGTCCGGAAGGATTACTTTATCATACTTTTATTAATGATGAATATGTCCTTTTGCCTGTCAATGATAATTTTGAAAAGATTCAGCAGACCTGTCAGGATATATTTGATTAACCATGCTTTCTATTATCATCACTCATCATCAGACACCAGTCCTTCTAAAACTTTGCTTGAAATCGATTAAAGAAAATATCGGTCAGCTTGAACATGAAATAATCGTCGTTGATAGTCAGGCCGAGCCAATCAATCAAGATTTGATTAAAGAAAAGTTTCCTTCGGTCAGATTTATCTCTTTTTCTGAAAATATGGGTTATGCTAAAATTGTTAATAAAGGTATTGAATCATCTCAAGGAGAGTATTTGCTTATCCTTAATGCTGATGTTATTATTCTCAAAGAATCAATCAGTCGCTTGCTCGAATTTATTAAGAGTCATCCTCAAGTAGGCATCGTTGGCCCCCAATTATTAACTTTTACTAACGAAGTTCAAAATTCTTGTTTTCGCCACCCTGATTTTTGGGGGTTTATGGGCTTTATTGCAGCCAGACGGACATTCTTGGGAAAATTAAATTGGGGTAAGAGAAAAATAAATCAATTTTTAATCAAAGAAGAAGATTTTTCTTCTATCAAAGCAGTTGATTGGGTTCAGGGTTCGGCCATGCTGGTCCGAAAAGAGATTGTTGAAAAAGTCGGTTTAATGGATGAACGATTCTTTATGTATTTAGAAGACGCTGACTGGTGTCGTCGTTTTTGGCAGAATGGTTATCGGGTGGTTTATTTACCTTTCGCTCAAATGGCCCATTATTATTACCGGAGTAGTAAAAAATGGGGTGGTTTTTTGGATGTTTTTCTTAATAAATATACTCGTCTTCATCTAATCAGCGCCTTTAAATATTTTTGGAAATGGCGAAACTCCAAGGTTTTATGAAAAAATACGTTTCTATTCCAATTTTGATTATTCTGTTAGCGACAGTTTTTGGTTCCGGTTTTTTTATTGGGCAAATTAGTCGACCTTCTATTGAAAAAGTGGAAGGGCTAACCAATAAAGAACTTGGCCAGCCGACACTGATTGATTTCAGTTTATTCTGGGATGCTTGGCGTATTATTGAAAAGAAATACGTTGATAGAGATGACTTAGACCGTCAAAATATGATTTATGGAGCCATCGCTGGCCTGCTTAAATCCCTAGACGACCCTTATTCTGTTTTTATGGAACCGGAAGAAAGTAAGAAGTTTATTGACGACATGGGCGGCAGTTTTGAAGGAATTGGCGCGGAAGTCGGCATTAGAAAAGGAATCTTGACAATTATCGCTCCTTTAGAGGGAATGCCCGCTCAAAAAGCCGGTTTGAAAGCCGGTGATAAAGTCCTTAAAGTGGATGATACTTTAACGGCTGATTTAACCCTTGATGAGGCAGTTAGTTTAATTAGAGGACAAAAAAACACGGAAGTTGTCTTGTTGATTACGCGGAAAGAATGGAATGAGGCTAAAGAAATAGAAATTATCCGAGATACAATTAAAATTCCTATTATCAAATTAGAAGTTAAAGAAGGTAATATTGCCTATATTCAGTTTTATCACTTTACGGAAAATGCCTCTAGAGAGTTCAGTAAAGTAGTCCAAGAGGTTTTAATTTCACGAGCCAAGGGAATAGTTTTAGATTTGCGGAATAACCCGGGTGGCTATTTGGAAACATCCGTTGACATAGCCAGTTGGTTTTTGCCCAGCGGCGAAATAGTGGTTATTGAAGATTTTGGCAATGGCCAAGATAATAAGTATCGCAGCAAAGGATACGGAGATTTAGAAGATATCCCGACAGTTATTTTAATTGACCAAGGTTCGGCTTCCGCTTCGGAAATTTTAGCCGGCGCTCTGCGGGATATTAAAGGAATTCAAATTGTTGGTCAAAAAAGCTTTGGTAAGGGATCTGTCCAGCAATTAGAAAAACTTAAAGGCGGCGCCAGTATAAAAATTACGGTGGCTAAATGGCTAACCCCTTCAGGTCTTAGTATTAGAGACGAGGGCATAGCTCCTGATATTGAAATAGAAATAACCGAAGAAGATGTTGATGAAATGCGCGACCCGCAATTGGACAAGGCCCTGGAATTATTAAAGGAGGAAATTAATCCCTAATCTTTATGGAAAAGGAGTTTAGAGATGATTATCTGACTGTCCTTAAATTGAATCAAAGGACGACCAAGGGATTTCGCTATACAGTGCCTTCTTCCTTTGTTTATCCCTGCCAATGGCTCTGGGATAGCTATTTCCACGATAGAAATATCGCCTAAAATGATAGAAGATAATCCGGATAAAATTAAAAAAGCTGAAATTGTTGTCGGTATCCCTTCGCTTAACGAAGCTGATAATATCGCCTTTATTACCAGACAAGTTGATCGGGGACTGACTAAATATTTTGGCCGTCAAAAGGCGGTTATCATCAACAGCGACAACGACTCTCCTGATAATACCGGTAGAGTTTTTTTAGAGACCAAAACCAAAAATCCCAAAATCTATATTTCCACTCCCAGCGGTCAACGAGGCAAGGGGAATAACTTAAAAAACTTATTTCTAAAAATTAAAGATTTAGGCGCTCAAGGAGCCATGGCCATTGACGCAGACATTAAAAGCGTCAAGGCCCAATGGATAAAATGTTTTTTAGGACCGATTTTCAATGGCTATGATTTTATTACGCCAGTTTACCATCGCCATAAATATGACGGCTCAATCACTAATCACTTAGCTTATCCTTTAATTTATGGACTTTTGGGATATGATATTCGCCAGCCCATTGGCGGCGATATGAGTTTTTCCTCAAAAATGGTTAATTACTGGCTCAATCAAGAATGGCCGCCAACAGCTAAGGGTTATGGTATTGATATTTTTATGACTAGCCAGGCGGTTAAGGATGGTTTTGAACTGGGACAGGTTGATTTAGGCTCAAAAATTCATAAGCCCAGTTTGCTTAAATTAGACAATATGTTTTTAGAAGTAGCTGAAACCCTTTTTAGTTTTTTAGACAAATATAAAGATTTGTGGCGGAAAGAAATAAGCTTGAAAAAACCGCCTTTAGTTTGTCGAGTCGGCGGTAAGATTAGTTTTCAAAAATTGCCGCCGATTGATTATAAAGAAATTGAAGAAACAGCTCTGGCTGATTTTCTCAATTATTATGGAAAACTTAAGAAATATCTGCCTTCGGAAATTAGGGGCCCTCTGGAGATGATGTTTCTCAAAGAGAAATCTTTAGAGATAAGTCCTGATTTCTGGTCAAAAATAGTCTATCAGTTGTTCTATCTTTATCGGGTTAAACCTGAAAAAGATTTAACTATCAAACTATTACGTTCTCTTTATTTCGGCCGAATGGCCTCGGCGATTAAAAAAAATCATCTTAAAAGCCAAAAGGAATCAGAAAAATTAATTCAAAAACAAGCCGCTCATTTTTTTAAAAACAGAGATTATTTATTATCTTTAGTTTCTTCAAAAGAAATCCTTTAAAAATATGAAATTATCAATCATTCTTAAAGGGATACCGGCCAGCCCTGGTATAGCCCAAGGAAAGGGAATTTTATATTGTCCAAAGTAGACCAATTACCACTTTATGAAAAGAGTAATTTTGATAATCCACGGGCGAGTGCAGGGAGTCTTTTTTCGGGATTCTGCCCGGCGTCAGGCCAAGAAGCTGGGTTTGACCGGCTGGGTGAGCAATCAAGAAGACGGCACGGTTAAATTAGTCGCCGAAGGAAAGCAGGAAGATTTGGAAAAATTAATCAAATGGTGTTATAATGGACCTATTATAGCTAGAGTAGATAAAATAGATGTTCAATGGCAGGAAGTGACTGGTCAATTTGATAAATTTGAGATAAAATATTAAAATATTAAAAAGATAATTATGAAAATAATTTTACTTAAGGATATAGAAAAATTAGGTAAAAAAGGCGAGGTTAAAAATGTGGCTGATGGCTACGCCCGCAATTTTTTAATTCCCAATAAATCGGCTGTTTTAGCGACTAAATCAGAAGTAGCCAAATTAGAAAAACAAGAGAAAATTGAGGCGGAAAAAGCTGAAGAAGAATTAAAACTTTATCAGGAACTGGCCAGCCAAATAGATGGCTTAGAAATGGAAATACCAGTCAAAGTTAATGAAGAGGGTAGTCTTTTTGGCACTATTACGGCCAGTCAAATTGCTGAAAAATTAAAAGAAAAGAATTTTAAGATTAAGAAAGAACAAATCAAATTAGAAGAGCCAATTAAAGAAATAGGGGAGTACGAAGCAATTATTGAATTCCCTCACAATTTAGAAACTAAAATTAAAGTCATTATCGTAGAAGAGAAATAATATGACTAAATACATTTTTGTGATGGGAGGAGTCATGTCTGGCATTGGCAAGGGAATTGCTACAGCTTCTATTGGCCGAATTCTTCAAAGTAAAGGTTATCAGGTAGCGGCTATTAAAATTGACCCCTATATCAATGTTGATGCCGGAACGATGAATCCGATTGAACATGGCGAGGTCTTTGTCACTGAAGATGGTGTTGAAACGGATCAAGATCTTGGTAATTACGAAAGATTTTTAGACCAGGATTTCTACGCTGATAATTATATGACCACCGGTCGGGTCTATGAAACAGTCATTCAACGAGAGAGAAATCTTGGTTATGAAGGCCGATGTGTGGAAGTGGTGCCGCATATTCCAGAAGAAGTAATCAGGCGAATCATTAAAGTAGCTAAAAAGGACCGACCCGACTTTGTAATGATAGAAATAGGCGGCACCGTTGGCGAATATCAAAATGTTTTGTTTTTGGAAGCAGCCAGAATGCTCCATTTAAGACATCCAGAGGATGTTCTTTTTATTTTGGTCAGTTATTTGCCTGTCCCAAAAAAAATTGGTGAGATGAAGACTAAGCCAACTCAATCAGCGGTCAGAACCCTTAACTCGGCCGGTATTCAACCGGACTTTATTATTGCTCGTTCTGAATATCCTTTAGATGAACCGCGCAAAAGAAAAATTTCTATTTTCTGTAATTTGAAAAAGGATGATGTTATTTCGGCTCCAGATGTCCAAAGTATTTATGAAGTGCCGATAAATTTTGAAAAAGATAAATTAGGACAGAATATTTTAAATAAATTCAACTTAAAGCCAAAAAAAAATGATTTAAGAAATTGGCGAAATTTAGTTAAGACGATTAAAAATACCGATGAGCAAGTTAATATTGGTATTGTTGGTAAATATTTTAGTACGGGAGATTTTATATTGTCTGATTCCTATATTTCAGTCATTGAAGCGGTTAAACATGCGGCTTGGTATCATCAACGAAAAGCCAAAATTCATTGGTTGAATTCAGAAGAATATGAAAGTCGCCCCCAGAGAATCAAAGAATTAAAAAAGCTTGATGGAGTGATTGTGCCCGGTGGTTACGGAAAGCGGGGAACTGAAGGCAAAATTAAAACTATTGAATTTTGCCGCAAAAATAAAATCCCGTATTTGGGACTTTGTTATGGTTTACAATTAGCCGTGGTGGAGTTTGCTCGGAATGTTTGCAGAATGAAAGGAGCTCACACAACGGAAATTGATTCGCAAACAAAGTATCCAGTCATTGATTTAATGCCCGAGCAAAAGATTAATCTTCGGGATAAACAATATGGCGGCTCAATGCGCTTGGGAGCTTATCGCTGTTGTTTGGTTAAAAATACCCAAGCCCGACGGGCTTATAAATCCCAGGAAGTTCTTGAGCGACACCGCCATCGTTATGAACTTAATAATGATTTTAGAGATGTTTTAGAAAGGAATGGTCTGATTATGTCTGGTGTCAATCCAGAAAAAAATTTAGTGGAAATAATTGAACTTAAAGACCATCCATTTTTTATGGCCAGCCAATTCCATCCAGAATTCAAATCGCGACCCTTGCGGCCTCATCCCTTGTTTCGGGAATTTATTAGAGCCGGGTTGAAATAAAAATAAGGGGACACCATTTTTGGCGTACCCCTTCAATATTTAATATTTAATCAATTCCGGCAATGGATTTTCTTATCCTTTCTGTTAATTGTTTGTTAGGTGTTTTGTCTTGTTTTTTTCTGGCTTTTCCTTCATTGAATATAGCATGACAATTTTTACATCTTCGCATACCTGGCCTTTTATCAATTGGTTCTGTCATCGAATTTTTGCAGACAGGGCATCTAAATATTTCTTTTGTCATTAGCTCAAACCTCCTTTATAAAGTTCTTAGGGTTCTACATTGACGACTTTGGCTACTCGCCGTGAGCCGTCAAATTTCTTGATTCTTTTAGTGGCAAATTTAACTACCCCCTTAGCAATAGCGTAAAGGGTATTGTCTTTGCCTTGGCGGACATTTTTGCCGGGTAGGAATTTAGTGCCTCGCTGACGGACAATAATACTGCCCGGTTGAGCTTTTTGTCCGCCGAATAATTTGACGCCTAAATATTTTGGCCGGGAATCCCGACCTAAGCTAGTTGAACCTGCTGATTTTGTTTTGGACATAAAACTATAATAATGTTACCTAATTTTAAAAACTTCGTCAAGGAGCATGAATCAGACATTACCTTAACCATCGGCATTGTTTTAATCGCTTTAATCAGCTTTGGAGCGGGTCGCTTAACTGCTCCGCAGGCAAATAATGAGCCAATCGTTATTGAAGGGCCGACTGCTTCAATTGAGCAATCCGTATCAGAAGTTAGCCAGCCAACTAATAAAGAAACAGCAGAGCGGGGAAAATTTGTCGGCAGTGTTAATAGTAATAAATATCATTGGCCTGATTGCTCATTTGCTAAAAGAATATCAGAAGAAAATCAGATTTGGTTTTCTTCGGAAGCCGAAGCCCAAGCGGCCGGCTATATCCGCTGTGGTAGTTTTGAGAAATATATCCCAGCTGGTTATAATCCGTAACATTAACCCCAGAAAGTAATTCTTAGAAGACGCAAGTTTTTTTCCAGCGGAAAAACTTGCTCAGTACTCAGCAAAATTTCGCCAAAGGCGAACCAAGCAATTTTGCTTCCGTATGCTTCTAAAAATTGCTTTCTGGGGTTTTAGATATTTTTTTGCTCACCGAAATCACTTTAAACTCTCTTTCTAAAGTTTTGGCCTGGTCAATTTGTTTTTTAAGGTCATAAGGTAAAGAATCAACTACCTTTTTAAATTTAGTTTTATCAATGGTTAAAATCTCGTGCCATTTGCCAATTGGCTCAAGCACTTGTTTAACTTTGTTGAAATTATAAGCAAATCTCTGTTGGGGCAGGCGAGTGATATATCCGTTTTCACCAAAGACGCGGTCAAGACCATTTTTATCACAGTATTGATTGAGTATTTTTTTTAATTCCATGAGTCGTTGATTATCCTGTCCTTGCTTATCTTTTATTTCAAAATATTCTTTAATGACTTCTTTAATTTGTTGTTCATCAGGAGCAGGGGATTCCTGCTTTACGAATTTATGCTTAAAAAGGGGGCAACAGGCTTGATATTGACACCAATCACAAAGGGGATTTGAACGAGGTTCAAAATTACTTTTTTTAATCTGATGGATTAAATCCAAGATTCTTTCCTGGGTTTCTTTAATTTCTTGGCTGTTCCGAAAAGCAGAAAGTTTTTCGCCGTGTCTTAAGTAATAAAGAGACAGTTTGACTGGTCGATTTTCTTCTTGTAAAGAAGGCCAACGATTAGTTATTCCTAAATAATAGATGGAAAGTTGGAAGTTTTTATCAACATCTGCCTGAGAAGGCATTTTTTTGGTTGTTTTATAATCAATCACTTCAAAAGTTCCGTCACTTAATTTATCAATTCGGTCAATCCGTCCGGTAATTTGGTGAAATTCTTTTTCTTCTAAAATAGGCGCTTCAAAAAGCGTTTCTAAATTAACAATATTAAATTCCTGTCCTTGATTCTGAAGATAATATTTTTTTAACAGGTCAATTCCTTGATGAAAGGCAAAGGCCTCTTCCTGATTATCTTCATAAAGGCTACTGTCCCATTTTTCAGTGAAATACTTAAGCAGGTCGTCTTCTAATAAGGGGGTTGGCTTACTTGGTTCATGAAACACCTTGAGACAGTCGTGAATAAGAGTGCCAAAAACAGCCTCCTTGGATTTAGGAACTTTAATCCGGTCAATATATTGAAACTTATATTGAGCTGGACAAGTAGCGAATGTATCTAATCCCGAATAAGATATTCTCATAAATTTTTTCTGATTTATTATATTCTAACAAACTTGACTTAATTGGTAAAGGGGTTAGAATAAAGAAATAACAGTGTCATAACTAGATATCAACAAAAAAAGGAGGTAAAGCCAATGGGAGAAAAAGTTATCTTAGCCTTTGATTTCGAGGAATACGAATCAATAGAAAAAGCCCTAAGAAGAGCGAAAGTTATCAAGCTTCGCCAAGGTGACAAGAAAAGAATTTTTGTGGTAAAAGAGGAAATCGAGTGGCCAAAAAAATAAAAAGAGTAAAATCTGCCTTGATTCCTTTAGCCCAAAACAAAAAAAGCCGATAGGCAATAAACCTTATCGGCTTTATTTTATTTCTCCATTTTATTTCTCCAAAGAATTATTATTTTTTTAATTTTTTACCACCATGAAATTGGCGATGGATATCCCTCAAACGCTTATTGGTCACGTGAGTATAGATTTGAGTGGTAGCAATATTTCGATGGCCTAAAAACTCTTGGATAATTCTCAAATCAGCTCCTTGAGTTAACAGATCAGTGGCGAAAGAATGCCTTAGGGTGTGTGGTGTGGTATTAGTCGGCAGGCCAGCCATTAGGGCATACTTTTTCATAATTCTTTCAATAGAACGATCCGTTAACCTTCGAGATGCGCTTTTTCTGCCCTGATAGTTAATAAAGAGAGCTTTTTCTTTATCTTTCCTAGTATCAAGATATTTTTTAAGCCAATGGACGGCTCTTTCAGAAAAATATACTGTTCTTGGTCGGTTGCCTTTGCCAATAATACCGACTTCTAAATCTTTGGTCATCGGCTTTAGATTGATTTGCTCTATGTTAAGTGAAACTAATTCAGCAATTCTTAAGCCGGTTGAGAATAAGATTTCTAAAATGACGCGATCACGTAGTCCGTTTCTTTTTGAGGTATTTGGTATTGCCAATAATTTTTCTATTTGCTCTAAGTTTAAAAAGTTTATTTTCTTATCGCCTTTATCCTTGGATAATTTAATCTTTTCAGCCGGCAGTGAAAGTATGTCCTGATTGGCAAAATAGTTTAAAAAAGACCTCAAAGCAATCAAATAATAGTTCTGAGTTGATTTTTTTAATGGCTTTTTGGACTGACGAGAAAGATAAACACGATAATTCCAAATATGGGCGGGGGAGAACTCATGCGGCTTTAAGTCTTCTAAGTTATTTTCCTTTAACCAGTTAATAAATTTATTGAGGAAGCGGGAATAGTTTTCCTGAGACTTATTAGATAAACCTTTTTCAATATCTAACCAGTCCAAAAAATCGTTTAGATATTGGGTGAGTGGCTTTTGGCTTTTTTCCATAATGTAATATATGTTTAATGTGTATTAAGGTATATTATGCGACTATATATCTATATTAATATACGGCCATCAGGCCGTCAATATGTGTTTGTGGATAAATCCCCTGTCCTCTAACTATTGGTCTATGCTTTTTTATTCTTTAAAAAAATTAATTAAAGAATCTTTAATCTTATTAATCACTTCTCTAATCAGGCCTGTCCCCTGTTGAATTTTATTTTTTAGGGGAGCCAGGAACTTTTTAATTCTTTCGGCTGCTCTTTGACTCCATTCTTGAGCTTCTTCTTTAACTTCGCTCTTAATTTCCTGCTTTATTTCTTTTTGTTTCTCTTGTTTCTCTTGTCGAACTTTTTCTAAAAGATTTTTGAGGCCTTTTTCTATTTCTTCTGGAAGATTTTGGGTCCTCTGTTTCACTGGGGTAATGACTTTTTGGTTAACTTGCTGATAAATTTTATTAAGCCAGTCCGGCATAGCTGGCTCATTTATTTCCTGAGCTGAAACGAAACCTGAAAAACAGAAAATAAAGATGATAATAGAAGAAATAATGTATTGCATAATTGTTCAAGGGCGATAGCGCTCCAAGGACAGTCCTTGGAATTATCTCCTTAATTTAATGATAAATAACCATCTGGTCTAAACTGGTGGTGGTCTCGTATAGATTAGAAAGATAAACTCGGGTAGAATCTAAATAGATGTTAGCTCCAAAAAGCGGATCATGGACTACATAACGACCATCCCCTGTTTTGTGATGGACAACCACATAATGACCAGCTCCGCGGCCATCAGCCCTGACAAAAACAATTACTGGATAACCAGCTCCTAATTCCCGGTCAAGTCGGAACCAATCAAAGGAAGATACGTGAGGCGGCGGGCAATTCATACAATAGATGCTTTCCCATTTTCTTGGCCAATAAATCAAATCTCCGGCGTAAATTGATTCCTTGGCTAATTGCCCGGGGGTGATACTAGTCCCATAATATTTTAAAATCATAGCTACTGAAGTAATGGCACAACCGTAATCCTCTAATCTTGAATCGCTAATACCGATAGTTGTTTTGGCCCAACGAGAATCATTCTGTTGATAATACCAATTAGTAGAAGCCCAATATTGAGATGGCGGCTTTTCTTGAAGTTCTTTCAAATGGGCTAATTCAGTTGCTTTTAATTGGCGCAACCGATTAAGGTCGCCTAATAATGATTTCTTTTGCGTCTCAATATTAGCCAGCATTTGTTGGTATTTACTTTCCTCGCCGCGCGTATAATTCAAAAGCGCCTCTTTGGATTTTCTTTGGCTGGCTAAAGACCATTGTTGCTGAGTCAATTGTTCTTTAAGACCTTCCAGGCGTTCCTTTTTTGCTTCTTTACTTTCTTTGTCTTGACCTAATTTTTCTTTGAGTAATTTAAGCTGGTTAACTTTTTCTTTAACGCCATTTTGTAAATTATCCAGATAAGCTATTTGATTAAAAAAATCAGAAAAATCTTCACTGGCCAGAATTATCTCTATTTGGCTGGTCTGGTCATATTCAGCAATTATTTGAATAATCTTGGCTAAATTATCTTTTTGTTCAGTAATATCCTCCCCTGTTTGGTCAATGCCGTATTCTAATTGCAAAATCTCTAATTTGGTCTGTTCAACATCATCTTCAGTAATGTTAATTTCTATCTGTAATTTATTTATCCGGGCATTGAAAATAGCAATTTGGTTATTCAAACTTTTAATCTCCCCTTGTTTTTGATTGATAATTTCTTGATATTCCTGGGCTTGTCTTTCTAATTCGGCTCGTTTGGCCTCTTGTTCCTGGATTTGCTGATTAATCTCATCAATCAACCCACCCTGACTGATTAGGGGTAAAATTAAAATCATTAAAACTATTAAAAACCGCTTCATATGTTTGGAAGTTTCTCTTAAGGACTGTCCTTAAGAGAAGGACTGTCCCCATATTTACTTTTTTAAAAGCAAATACGAAGACAGTCCTTGAAGGTTTTTGGCCTGTTGGATTCTTTTGAGGGTTTTTTCTTTACCCAGGATTTCGGCTATTTCAAAGGGACCGGGGGTAGCCTTTTGGCCTGTTAAAGCCACTCTTAGAGGCCACAGAAGCTCGCCAGAGCCGTATTTTTTGGTTAGGGGCATCAAGGTCTTTTCCAGTGATTTTCGGTCAAATTTAGCTATTTTAGACAATGTTTTTTCTAAAATGTCAAGGTTGTTTTTGACCTGTTTTAAGGTCATTTTTTTCCAAATAAGCAGTTCGACCGGGTAGTTCAATTTGTCTAAAAAAAAGAATTTAGTTGATTCCCCTATTTCAGACAGCTTTTTCAATCTTTCTTGTTCTAAGGCGACTATTTTTTTTAAATAAGCAAAATCAATTAATTCTTTAGTAGTGACAATTTTATATTCTTTTACCCCAAAAGCATCAGGGGCTACTGCATACATTTTAGCTTTAGATCCCTGACCCCAAACAGGAACAATCAGTTTGTCTTGAACTAGATAAGGTAGACATAATTTTGTTAGGTTATCTAAGTCCATTTGTCTGATATAGTGGCCGTTGAGCCAATCAAGGCGCTGGAGATTAAAAATGGCTCCGCCTTTTTGAACCCTTTCCAAGGAAAATTCTTTAATTAATTCTTTAAGAGAAAAAATCTCTTTTGTTGTTCCCGGATTCCAACCAAGCAAAACCATAAAATTTATCATTGCTTCCGGCAGATATCCTTGTTCTTTATACCAACTTACAGAAACAGTGCCATGACGCTTGCTTAATTTGCTTTTATCTGGTCCTAAAATTAAAGGTAAATGAGCAAACTGAGGTTGCGGAAAATCAAGGGCTTGTCCTAAAAGAATCTGTTTAGGGGTATTGGAAATATGGTCTTCGCCTCTGATAATATGACTCATTTTCATTTCATAATCGTCAATAACCACGCTGAAGTTATAGAGCGGTGTTTTTTCATCTTTGGCAATGCTAATGTCGCCTAATAAACGGCCATCAAATTCCAAACGGCCGCGAATTAAATCATTAAAAAATATTTTTTTATCTGGGCAGTGGAATCTAATAATCCCTTTTTTGGCTTTACCTTTCCGGTTACAAATATGCCGAGGAGCTTGTTTTTTAGCTATTTGTTCTTTTTTCTCTTTTTCTAATTCTTCTTTAGTATGGTCACACCAAAAGGCCTGTTTAGAATCCAAAAGTTTTTCAATGTATTTTTGGTAGATGGCAGTTCGTTGGCTCTGGCGATAAGGTCCTTCATCCCAATTTAAACCCAGCCATTTTAGATTATCAATAATATCCTTTTCGTATTTTTTTCCCGACCTTTCTATATCAGTATCCTCAATACGCAGAATAAACTTGCCTTTATTTTGTTTGGCAAAAAGATAATTAAAAAGAGCCGTCCGGGCGCTTCCTATATGCAAAGGACCGGTCGGACTAGGGGCAAATCTGACTCTAATCTCTTGACTTTTCATAATTTCTATGCTTTTATTTAAATAAAGCTAAACAACTAAAACGGAGGAGGTGTATTATGTCTGTTATTATCAGTACCGTTATAGGTATATTGCTCGGATTACTAACACGGTATGTTGTTGCCACTGGCATTACTAATCTGGGAAAAAGCAAGGAGGCAGCCAGTATGCTAGGAGCGGCAAGCTTTATACTAGTTGCTGTCATCTCTACAGGACTTTTCCAGATAATAGCTTTGCTTTGTATTACAAATAGCTAACGAGTTGGCTGAATCCCGTTCTCTCAATCAAAGCGAGGAACGGGATTTTTTATTTTCCCATTTCAATTAATTCCTCGGCGATTTTTTGGGCGGCCTCTGGCTCGTAAAAACTCTGGGCGCTTTGGCTCATTTTTTGCCTCAATTCAGAATTATCTAAGATCTGATTGATTTTATTTAAGAAAAGATTAGGCGTTAGATTGTTTTGTTCTAAGACCACTGTGGCTCCGGCTTGAGCATAAGCAAAAGCATTCTCTCTTTGGTGGTCAGAAGCAGCCTGCGGTATAGGAATTAAAATACTCGGTTTAGCGCAGGCAGCTGTTTCAAAAATACTGCCGGCGCCAGCCCGCGAAATAACCAAATCAGCTAAAAGATAAGCGGCCCCCATTTGATTTTCGTTTAAAAAAGGGAAAAAGTGATAAGCCGAGGACGAACTTTGTTTTATGGCTTTTTCAATCTGTTGGTAATTCTTAGGTCCGCATTGATGAATAATTTCGTATTTTTCCAAAAGCTGAGGTAAAATTTGGAGAATAAATTCATTTAACTTGCGAGCTCCCTGACTGCCGCCGAGAATAAAAATGACTGGTTTTTGACCAACCAAGCCAAAAATACCTTTAGCTTCTTCTTTCATTTTTTCATCGGTTAAGAGACAGATTTGGACAAGTTCTGAACGAACAGGATTACCCACCAAAGCGGTCTTTTCTAAGGGAAAATATTCTTTGGCTGAAGCAAAAGAAAGAGCAATTCTTTGAGATAATTTGGCGGCCCAGCGATTAGCTAAGCCGGGAATAGTATCTGACTCGTGAATTAAAATAGGAATTCGGTAAAGCCAGCCGACTAAAACAACCGGCATACTCCCATAACCGCCTTTGCTGAAAATAACATCAGGCATCCAGACATAGAGATACCAAAGTGATTGCAACAAACCAACCGGTATTTTTAAAAAATCAAAAATAGTCCAGATTGAAAAATAGCGTCTTAATTTACCGGCTAAAATTATTTTTGTTCTAATACCTTCCTCCTGGAGAGATTTTTTAGCAAAACCATTTGGTCCCAAAAAAAACATTTGCAAATGTGTCTCCCCTTCTGGACCAATGGGAGCCATTGACTGGGTATAAATTTTTTTTAATTGTCTGGCTAAGGCAATAATGGGGAAAACATGTCCC
>Ga0307421_1000674_pt1 | contig 21863 bp, 19 predicted proteins | sample SalMarWE160270MG_FD_202163 | JGI IMG/M metagenome (GOLD analysis project Ga0307421, IMG submission 202163) | Salt marsh sediment microbial communities from the Plum Island Ecosystem LTER, Massachusetts, United States - WE1602-70 | ecosystem: Environmental > Aquatic > Marine > Intertidal zone >...
ATGATATTGGGCTGTATCCTTCTGAGTAAGAATCAGACAAGGCGGAGCCAGTTAATCCTGGCAACAATAGCCTGATAGTCAACTAAGATATATTGGGGCTTATACCGGTTAATTCGGTATAGGCCCCACACAGTTTTCGCTTTGTGGAGCATTTAATGTGTATGACCTGAAAGGTTTTTTGTTGAATTTAAAGTATTTGAAATAGCGTAATCTCCTACTGGATCGGGGGCAGAATCTATAGTATTTTATTTCTTGGGAACAATTTCAGGATGAGTGCGGCAATGGCTTGTATTAAGCCGCCCAAGCAGAACAGTCTATGTTCTGCAAAGTAAGTGTTTTTTACGTTTCAAATGGAAATCGTATAGGATTTCCAAGTAAGGAGGTGTAAAACCGAACCCCTAAGAAGTTCTATTTTCAAGCAGCAAGTTGTGTGTTTGTCCGGTGAAGCCTGCCTTCGCCGAAGCGCTACGCGCAGGCAGGCCGAGGCGAAGCTCGTGCTACGCAGCGCTTCGTAGAGTAGTATCGGGAGGGTGTAAGGTTTTCTTGTTTCATGGAGGTTGTCAGAGACGAGCATCGCCAAAGTTAAAAGTCCGAATGCTCGTCGAAGGCAACGGGTGTATTGGCGCGTGGCCAAAACATTTGGATTGTTGTTTTAATTTTTTTGAATTTGAAGGAGGATTATTATGTGTAGAAGAGTATTTCTTCTGTTTTCTATGGTTGCTGCGCTGAGTCTTTTGTGCACAAGTTACGCCTCAGCCACGATCACCTATGTCGATGCGACTGATGGTGAGGCGGGCAACACCACGTTGGCCACTGGTGAAGTATTTACACCCGTTGATGTAGGTACGGGTGGCAGCGGTGCTGATGGTCTTTGGCGCGTGCGAGCATTTGCTAATTCAGGTACCATATACGAGTCTGGCGGTAGCTGGGAGGCGGACCTCAACACAGAAGATTGCCCGCGGCTGATGACTTCGGTCGATGTGCCGGAGGGTGAATACGACGTGTACGTGTACTTCTGGGCTGATTCGGCTCAGTGGCGCATACAAGCTTCGTTGGATAACAGCGAGGGTGACTTGCCTCTTTATCTCGCCAATGATCCCAACTCGGAAGCAACTTTGGCCGACGGCAATGACTTTGCCGAGCCTATACCGATGTTGACCGAGGACAATAGAACTTTGTGGCAGGCATACCTCGGCACCACGGAAACCACAACGATTACCGTTTATATCGATGACGACCCCAACCACCTTACTGGTAATTCCCGCACCTGGTACGACGGCATTGGCTATGAGGTCGCGCCCGAGCCGGAGCCAATAACACAACCCTTTACCGTAGGAGCGACGGGGGATATCACTATTTGTAATGATGAGCGATATGGACCGGACCAAAGCAACAGCGGCTCAGGTGTGGAATCACGTAATATTCCGGCAAGACGCAACGTGGCATTGATTAGCTACGATATATCAGGACTCAAAGCGGGGGGTGGAGTCTTCTCAAATGTGAGCTTCAGCCATTTCAGTCACGACCAAAATGATGAGGTAAGTGTTTATGGCATCATCGAGGATTTAGATCTGCTCGATGTAGAATCTCTCACTTGGAACACCGCTCCTGGTGTTCAGAATGACCCGACTCCGGAGCTTGGAGCCCCCGTAGCTTTGGACGTTAACGACCTAACAGACGTACTAATGACATTTATTCCGCCTGCGGACGTAGGGGTAAGGTTCTCAACCGACACAAGTCAGGCCCTTGCAGATTTCCTCAACAGCGATACGGATGGGATTGTTACATTTTTGTTTGCGGCGAGTGCAGAGGACACTCAGGCTATTATTCGATCAAGGGAGCACTCAGCCGGTGGTACGCTTCTTGAAGGTGAGATTATTATACCGCCTGAGCCGGTTGATCCCGGCACCGATGGTCTGATAGCCTACTACGCAATGGAGGACAGCGTGAGTGACGGTTCCGGCCACAGACTCCATGGTACTATTCTCGGCGATCCGAACTTCGTCGCAGGACACGATGGCTTGGCGCTGGACCTTGACGGTAATGGCGACTACGTTGACTGCGGCTATGACCCGCTCTTCGATGTTACCACCAACGAGATTACGGTCTCGGCATGGGTAACCATCAGGTCAATCGCAAATCAGTGGGCCGCTATCGCTGCTAAGGGTGAATATGCCTGGAGGCTTGGTAACGCAAGCTGGGATCCAAGGTTACACTTTGGCATCACTATCTGGAATGCCCCCGATACTGCTTCCTTGGATGGAGTTACAGCGGTTGGTTATGATGAATGGCACCATGCTGCAGGCGTGTTTGATGGTTCAAACATCATGGTATATCTGGATGGCGCGCTTGACGTGAGCGCTGCCACTACTGAGCCGATAGGTGTTAATGATAAGAACATGCTTATCGGCGATAATCCGGATTCGCCCGGACGCTACTGGGACGGCTTAATCGATGAGCTGATGATTTACAACCGAGGTTTGTCCGAGGGTGAGGTTCGCTACCTTACCGGTTTCAGAACTTACACATACGATGGTGGTGAAGCCGCCGTTGACGGAACGTGGGACCATAATAATGAGTCTGACAAGTGGGATGGCACAGGTCCCGGAGAGGGCAATCCCGGTGGTGCGGTATCGCTGACCGAAGACGGAGTGACGTTCTTACGCATCCAGGATATTGGTGATCCCAGGGGTCTTGGTATTAGTGACCCGAGTAATCGTAAGATATATCTTACCCACCCGACCGATATGGACATAGACGGGGCGAGACTCGAGTTCCGGATCCGAGTGGCGACCACGCCTCCATTGGATGGTCTCGATCCGGACACTCCATGGCCGGAAGGCGGTATCGGCTTCCACATCAGAGACGGCGGCAAGGGTATGATTGGAATCGCTGAGGAAGGCGTGGGAATCATTTCGTTCTCCTTAGCTAAAGCAGGCGAACCTGGATTTGAAGATTTGACCACCGATGTGCTTGTAATGAACAACCTGGTAGGCAGCGTACCTTCAACAGATGTTGACACCGAGGATACCGCTGATACTATCGTAGCCAGAAATATGATCGCTGTCGATGACGTTACCCAGTGGAATACCTTTGTGATTGATATTGCTGCCGGTGGTTCGGGCACGCATATAGTGAGTGTATCTATCAACGGCGGACCAGCGGAGACATTTGAGGTGACCGTAGGTACCGGCCTTCAAGAGAACGATCACTACCTTGATGACTGCATTACTATGGGTTCCTCTGGAACCGGTGGGGTCACGGCGTTCGATGTGGATTATATCACGGTCAGCAATTATTAATGCGGGCTGAGCTACTATCTTTAGAAAGTGATATGATGATGTTAGCGAGGATTTGGAGGTACTTAATAGTGCCTCCAAACCTTAATTATAAAGGAGCTTCTTCGTCTTGTGGGTGACATAGTATATGATTGAGATGAATGACCTGAATGAAGACGAAGCAGTTTTATACCATTTCGGGGCCTATAGTGAATAATCCAGTATAGGCCCTGCTTGTTTTGGTACTGTGTGGCTTCGCCTCATGCAAGGCCTGATATGTGTGGTTCGCAGCATAATAACTGCATTTGCTATGGAAAATCTAATTCGATGCTGTCAACCCAACCCTCCAATTTGCCGCTGAGCTTATAGCCGCTGTTGTGTAGTACCGCTAACATTAATACCGCAAAGAATATCACTACTGATAACCACTAACTATTTCAAGAAGAAGTATTTCGTTTTCTTGGTGCTTTTACTTCGAGCATAAAACATAGAGTAAGAAACAACACTCTTGCCATTCTGATTCAGTTATGAAATAATGAACCACTGTATGGATTCTCTAATGAAAAAACTATTTTTAATAATTGTATTTATTGCCAGCTTCCTCAATGTCACCCAAGCGAATTTGACAAAAGAGGTCAACGGCATTATCAGACGCTCTTCCCAGAGAAAGGTTCAATTTTCTATTCATATCGTAAAAGCTGATTCCGGCGAAACAGTGTATAGCCATAACGCTATAAGAACGATAGTACCCGCTTCGAATATGAAAATAATTGTCACTGCAGCAGCACTAAAATTTTTAGGCGCTGGTTATGATTATAAAACAAAAGTCGGACTTTTAGGTAATACTCTTGTAATAATAGGAAGCGGTGACCCATTATTCGGCGATAAAGTTACTGATGCCAAATACAGCAGAAAAAAATACTGGATACTTGAGGACATAGCTTCTGCATTAAAACACCATAACATAAGCGTCATCAACGACATCGTTGTTGACAGCAGCATATTCGATGACCAGCGTGTTCATCCAAGCTGGCCGAAGGCGGAATTAAACCGCTGGTACGCCTGTGAAGTAAGCGGCCTGAACTTTAACGATAATTGCATAGAGGTTGTTGCAAAAAATAATGCGGGCAAAGTGACTGTTTTCATTGAACCACAAACGAATTATGTACAGGTCATCAATAAAGTAAAACCGGTATCCAGCGGCAGCACAATAGGTTCTTACCGAAATCGCAAGCCTAATAAAATCACCGTTTTTGGTAAGTGTAAAAAACAGGCAGGCCCATTTGACGTTGCAATTGAAAGGCCTGCTGTATTTTTCGGATTCCTATTGGCAGAGTACCTCTATAAAGAAGGTATAAATGCAACTGGCCGGATTGTAGAAAAGCCGGTGACAGATGATAATGTAACAGTGCTTGCCGAATACAGAACTCCAATTGCCGACTGTTTAGCAAGGTGCAATAAAGACAGTTTAGGATTAGCTGCGGAGGCTCTACTTAAAACTATAGCTGCTGAAAGTAATCCGGAAAGAAAAAACGGCAGTTGGGCTATGGGCCAAAAAGTGATTTCACGATACCTATTAGAGCTTGGTATTGATTCAGGCCAATTTTATATTGACGATGCCAGCGGCCTAAGCGAGAAAAATAGATTTAGCGCAAATGCTATAACAACAGTGTTATTAAGCGTCTATAAAAGCGATAACTGGCAGCTTTACAAGGACTCACTTGCGGTGGGGGGGTTAGATGGAACTATTGCTAAATATTTCAAAGAGCAAAAGTATAAAGGTAAAATTTTCGGTAAGACAGGTTACATAAGCAGTGTCAAATCATTTTCAGGCGTATGCAGCACCGAACAAGGTGATTACATTTTCTCCATTCTCGCTAACAATGCCAATGGCAAAACACGTGACGCCATCAATGACATTGCACAAGCAATCATCGACAACGCTGGAAAATAATTCCGTATCAACGTCTGAAGTAAACGACAGATCCCTTTTCATAGACTTTTCTTTCCCAGCCTTGTGGTGAGCTTGTCGAATCCATTTGTTCATTCGGCTGAATAGCTATTTGAAACAGGGACTCTTCCAGAGATTCCATTTCTACACCAAGTATCACCGCTGAAGGTGGGGACTCTTCAATCAGTTTCTTAAGCATTCCTGGACCTGCCGTGTGAGTAATATCTCGATTCCAGGGAGAAAGACGGTCGGCGACTCTGTAAACTATAGCGCCAGCAGATAATTCAGTGTAAATATCACCGCCGCCTTCAATAGCAAACAGAGGGGCTAAGGTAAGTATCAATCTTGGCTCATGAGTATTATGAGCGATATCCTCTGATATATTATGCAATTGAATTGGCGTCCAATACTCCGGTACAAGCAAAATAGACGTTCTATACAATACAACAGGATGTGAAGCAACCGCTACAACTACACAGACACCTAATATAGCACAAGATATTCTGAACAACGAACAATGAACTCCGAACTCCGAACTCCGAAGATAAAAGAGTGGATAAGCAAAGCTAATTATAAAAAAAGGCGCCGGCGTTGCGAGGTATTGTCGCCACATTGTCGGCGGTATTAAAGCGATTATAAAAAATGCTATCGGAAGTAGGGTGGCTAACAAAAATTTTGTTCGATCGGTACCACTCGCTAACGCTCGTGGCTCTGAACTCCGTTTTCTATCCTCCTTCTTCCATTTGCGCTGCCACATAACTGCTATGCAAAGATAAACCGCAATTATTAGAAGCACAAGATAGCCCGGACGGGTAATACAATTTACAATTAAATCACCTTTGTTATAAACCATACCTATCTCGTGCAGCCATTTGCCATAAAGATAGGGTATCCAGTAGAGGTTTAGAAAAAATGCTCGCGGTGCCTGAGCTACTACCCAGACAGGCCAAATCAGTACGATGACAGAGGCAATCAAAAACAGCAGGGCGGATTTGAGTTTCTGTTTCACTGATTCAGCAGGTTGGCTCAGCACAGCAGCAAAAAACACCAAATGCAGCAAAGCTGTAGTTATCCGCATACAGCTTGCAAACGTAAGAAGAGCACCAATAGCAGCAATCCTCCAGTATTGTGATTTCTGCCGAAAGTCGGTAGTTATAAAAAGCCAAAAACTTAGCACGACACATAGAATTACAACGTCGTGATTCCAGGCGTAACCACTCGCATAATCAACCAAAGGATTGAACACGTATAGAACCGCACCTGATAAACCCAGGAGTGTTCCGGAAATCTTAAAAGAGCTAAAAATGTGACGGTATATGCCGAAAATACATAGCATAACAAGAATGTCACATACGATTGACGTGATTCTACCCACAAATAAATAATGAGTTGTATTTAAGAGTTTGAATAAAGCTGCGTAGAGCAATGGGTGGTAGGGCAGTTGCGATGGATAGGAAAAGTCTCTATAAATCATTTTGCCCTGGGCCAATAGCACGCCGCCGGTGCAGTACATTTGCTCATCCCGGCCGATAGGTTTGGACATACTATTTGCCATGATAGAAAGGCAAAGCACTACCAGGACTAAAATGACTATGATATTGACTATTTTTGGCGACATTACATTATTAGATTCTAATTTATCGAAAAAATTCACTTACCATTCAGTTAGCTCACCCACAAGCTCTTCAATCAGATCTTTCATTGTTACGATGCCAATCGGTCTTTCCTGGTCGGTTCGGCTGGTTCTCATAACTAAAATAATTTTTTGATTTTCCCTTCGCATAAAATTTATCGCGTCGATTACAGTAGTATCTGCAGAAAGCCTACGAATAGGCTGTATAAAACCACGTAGATTTGTAAATTGCTCCGAAGAGCTTAAAGCTTCATAGATGTTTATAAAGCCAATGATGTTTTTAGATTGGCCTTCTACAACCAGCAGGCGGGTAAAATCATGCTCTTTGAGGACATTCAATAAGACAGATTTATCAGAATTTATATCAATCATTTGCACTTGGTTAATAGAAGTCGTTACAGACCTTATTTGAATCTCTGAGATATTTACCAGCCGGCTTATGATATTGGTCTGCACCGCACTTAGAATCGCCTCCTCTCGACTGTCTGCGATAATTGCCTTGATATGATGTCTTTGTTCAGATGTTGTTCTCGCCTTAGATGGCACGTACGACCCCGTCAGCCGAGCAAAGATTCCAGCTACGTATCTAAGTAACGGCACTGCGCCGCACCAATTGAAGACTTTATGAAATATAAATACAAGAGGTGCAAAAAAAGGCATTACATAATCAGCGTAATAGAAGAAAATATTTTTGGGTATCAGCTCGGTGAACACAAATAATATGGGCACAGTTATAAGTGTTGCAAATAACTCAACGGTATGAGCAGCCTTCACATTCAGCAGGTTTTTCCATAGTATATAAGTAACTATACTTGTGATAATATAGTGTGTAAGATTATTACCTATCAGCATCGAAAGAAGAAGTCCCATGCTATCGCGCATAGCTTTGCCCAGCAGCATAAATGATAACCTTTTCCTTTCGATGCCGAGCTGCAAACGAAGTCGACTGAGCCGATATACACCGGTTTCAGCTCCGGCGAAAAGGCCTGAAAGAACAACCATCAGAACTGCTATAAAAATTAATATTATTGTACTAATCATTTGTTGAGATCGGCTCAAAAGTCAATATGATAGTTTCAATTCGATGTCTTCGCATTTGCGCAACGGTAAATTTCAAATTCTTCAAGTATGCAACATCGCCAGTCTTAGGTATCCTGCCAACAAGAGCGGTCACAAGCCCGCCAACTGTGGATAAGCGAGTTTCGTCAGGCTCAACGCCAAAGGCCTCGGCCCAATCATGAATGGGTAAGCTGCCTGATAATCGATATTCGAAAGGCCCTATTTTTTCAATAGGCTCAATTTGTTCTGTAACCTCAATGGGACCTACCAGCTCCTCAGCAATGTCCTCCATTTGGACAAGACCTGCGATTCCTCCGTATTCATCTACTACTATGGCTGTGTCAATGCCGCTGTTACGGAAAAATTCCAACAAAGACTCTACTGTTTTTTGCTCCGGCACAAAGTGTACCTTCTCGATAGTATCCTGCAGTGAGACAGTAGGCTCAAGTAGAAGGCGGCGCAGGTGTACCAATCCGATTATGTTATCAACCGTACCACTATAGACGGGCAGTTTAGTTAAATTATTTTTCTGCATTATTTGGCGAGCCTGCGAGGCTGAATCTGTAATAGCACAGACAGTCATATCCACCCGTGGTTGCATAACATGGCGTACCTTAAGGAAGCCAAATTGAATTGTTTCCATTAATACTTTATTCTCATCAGCGGTAATCAATCCTCGTTTTCGCACTTGCTCGAATAAAGATTTGAATTCGCTTGTGGTCATTGGTCTGACAGTCGGCTGCGGTCCCAGAAGAAGCCGTAAAGATGGCTCCACAATAAAGAATCTGAACACAAATATAATTGGCGTAAAAAGCTGTAAGCAAAGAAACGCCGGCAGGGCGGTAGTGACACTGAAAGATTTGGAATTTGCGTAGGCAAACGATTTTGGCAATATTTCACCAAACAATACCAGGACTACAAACGCAATTAGGGCGGTAACCGAAGCAACAGTCAGTCCCATTTGCCGGCCTATTTGAACTGTAAGAACGCTGGCGAGGGAGTAAAACAGAACATTTACAACCATATTGCCGAACAACAGACAACTAAGCAATCGTTTGGGTTTATATAGGAGCCTCGCTGTTAAGTTTTGCAGTTTACGGCTGGACGTTTGCAGCAATTTAATCTGCCTGCGGGAAAGATTGAAAAAAGCAGTTTCGGCCCCTGAGAAAAAGGCAGAGCAAACCAGTAGCAATAACATCAATACAAAATGGCCGATATTTTGATAAACCTGAGCCACGGTCAGCTATCACCTAACGGTGGTTTGGGCAAGGTTATTATAAATCTGCTTCCATGCCTTATTTCAGATTCAATCGAAATACAGCCATCGTGGGTTTCTACTATCTTCTTGCAAAATGAAAGGCCGAGACCTGAACCGCAGCGTTCAGAAGGTGAGTCTTGACTTGTCTTTGTAGTAAAAAACGGCTCGAAGATTTTTTTTAAATTGGCTGGCTCAATACCACAACCAGTATCGGTTACTTCGAGGCAGGTGGCATCGTTGCTTTCCGTGGCTGTAATTGTTAGAATTCCACCTCGCGGCAGCATAGCGTCGCGAGCATTAAGAATCAAATTCATCAGGACATGCTGAATCTGAACAGGCACAGCCCATACTTTTAAATCTTCAGGGATCTGGATTTTTACTGTTATACTATCCTTTGCAAAATCTCGGCATAAACAAGTAAAAACGTCTTCAACCAAAGTAATCAATCGTACGTCTTCTTTTTTTTGCTTTTGGCCGTTCGCCATAGCCAATATACTGTCCATTACTTTGGTTGCCCGCTCACAGCCCCGAACGGTCTTATCAAGCGCCTTTTCCGCCAGAGCGCTGTCATTGCTATTCTTTAACGCAAGGTCGGCGTAATTAGCCAAAGGTGTAAGAAGGTTATTGATTTCGTGGGCTACCATATAACTGGCGGCGCCGATGTTGGCAAGTGCTTGAAGATTGGTTAGCTGAGATTGCAAATAACTGCTTTGCTCTCGTTGTTTCTCAAGGTCTCTGTGCAAAGAGCGGCGTTTTTCGATAATACTTGTCAACCGTCTGCTCCTGCTATAAAATTTATCATTTGCTTATAGTACCTGTCGCATATGATTCGAGCAGTTGTCATTGCGAGGCCTGCCTTGCAGGCCGTGGCAATCTTATTGTATCGGACACTAGAGATTGCTTCGCTTCGCTCGCAATGACATCCACCAATCAAACTGCGAGAGAGTACTGATTATTATCTAAGAGAACATATTGACTTACAAGTATCTATATCGACTTTTGACATAGTTTTTCTTGAACGAGGATATGCACAATACGATATGCGCGATACGTGGTACGATAAATGAACGAGCAGCGGATTTTAGAAGAACTTTTGGCGTTGTTGGAGGCTAAAGGTGTCTCAATTCGAAGCGAACCGCTTGGCGGTAGTGGTGGGGGGCTTTGCACCGTAAAGGGTGAGAAGATTTTCTTTGTGGATACGCAGGCAGTATCGGCTGATTCAGCAGCGATTTGTGCCGAGGCGGTCTCTAAACTGTTGGATATTGATAAGCTCTATATCAGACCCGAAGTACGCCAATTTATCGAAATTCACAGCAGTATCGAAAAGGAGTAATGAAAATGGCAGCGAAAAAAGCAGCTATTATGGTTGACGAGATGTATCAGGTTCTTGAAGTCTGGTATCCATACTATCGGCTAAAAGAAGCAGGGATGGAAGTTAATTTCGTTGCTGCGGAGGCAAAAAAGGAATATCATTCTAAAGAGGGTTATCCCTGTATATCGGGGATCTCCGTCAAAGAAGCTAAGGCCTCTGACTATGATTGTATGATTGTGCCGGGCGGCTTTGCGCCTGATTTTATGCGAAGAAGCAATGAAGTGATAAAGTTTGCTAACGATATGGTAAATGCAGACAAGGTTATAGCAGCTATTTGTCACGGCGGATGGCTGTTATGCAGCACGAAGATTTTCAGAGGCAAAAAGGCCACCTGTTTTATGGCAATTAAGGATGATATTACGAATGCCGGCGCAGATTATGTGGACGATGAATGTATTGTGAACGGCAACCTGATTACATCACGCAAACCTGACGATTTGCCGGCCTTTTGCACCGCGATCTTGGAGAAATTAACAAATATTTAGCCCTCAGTTTTACTGGAATTGTTTAGCCCCCAAATTTATTTGGGGGTTATCAGGAGCATTTTTCTTATGAATCGAAAAAGAGCAGAACAAGAAAAGGACAAAACGCCAATTGTGCTTGTTGTTGACGACGATGAGCCAAGTCTTGAGCTTCTTCAGGCCTATCTTGAGGATCTAAATTGTGAGACTGTTCCGGCACGTGATGGACTGGAGGCACTGAAAATTATAGGCAATAACGCCCCCGATTTAATTTTACTGGACGTGATGATGCCTAAAATGAGCGGATTTGAAGTTTGCAAGAGAATAAAGAACGATCCTAAGTCAAGTGACATTCCTGTGATTATGGTAACCGCACTGAACGAATTCGGCGATATCGAACGAGGAATCGATTCCGGTACGGATGACTTTATTAGTAAACCCGTGAACAAGCTGGAGCTTGTAACAAGAGTTAAGACAATGCTTAAATTAAAGCATTTGAGCGATAAGCTCGAACGCACATTGGCGTATTTAAGCCAGATAGAAAGATCAACCCAGATGACAAAATAAGGTTGAGAGCCTGAAAAATATTTGTGCTATTGCTGGACAACCAACCAATTAAGAATCCGATAACTGTCTTTTAGAATTGCAACAATCCCTACATCAAACACAATCGCCACATACCCAGAACAAAGTTGACGGCCAATTGACTTATTAACCTTACGAGGATTAATCAGCCCAGCCATATTGTCGATACTTTTTGTGTCAATCATTTTCACTATTTTATTTGGCGAGTGAGGTATGGGTGGATTATTGGAAATATTTGGCAGGGCGATAACAGCCGATACGGCTGATTTAATATGGAATTGGCTAAATGGTGCCAAACTCCCGAAGGATGATAGCCTATCCGTACAACATCATCAGTTAAGCAAAATCATAGATCTGATAGGTGATATGAAGCTCGACGCCGCACAGGACCAGCTCAGATTCTATCTTTTTGAGAATCCATCATGCACACATGGCCGTATGGCGGCTGCGGCTATATGTCTGCACAAGAACAATTTGTACGAGGCAATTGAAGAGCTAAACACTGTCTATGTAAACAAGCCAAATAATACCACGGCCCTTTATGCCCTTGGGCATTGTTATGAAAGACTTGGCAAAGAATCTCAAGCTGTGGAGTTTTATCAGGACTGTTTAAAATTTAAAAGCTATCTTCGATTTCCCTGCCAGCGGCTGGCTGCTATATATTTTAAAAACGGCCAACTGGAAAAAACAATTCAGCAGTACGAGCAATTAAAAGACCAATACCCTGATGATATATCAACACTTGTAACGCTTGGACATTTATACATTGCCAATGATGAATATTCGAAAGCTATTGTAACTTTTAATACCGCGATTTTAATACATCCTGACAGCTTTCTGATCGAAGATGATAACATAGATCAGCTTATCCAGAAAGGACAGCTTCACGCAGCGCTTGAGCAGCTTGAAGATATATCAGCTCAGCAATCTGATAGGCCAGAATTGGTTGCCAAGCAAGCAGACATTCTGAGCATGTTGGGCGCTACCGGTGAGGCGGTTTCACAATATCAACAAGCGCTTCGTATTTGCCCTGATTTTTTGGATGCTACAGTAAAACTCGGAACACAATATTTGCAAATGGGAGCTGAGCATCTTGCGGCACAACAATTCAACAGAGCGGTTGAGATAAATGACAAAATAGTCGATGCGTATGTTGGTGTGGCAACGGCTCAAAAACTGGACGGTTGCGCTTCAGACGCCTTAGCTACATTATCATTGGCCGCAGCTATTCTGCCGAACAGCTCCTTTTTATTTGCTGAAACCGCTAAGTTATTACTCAAGGAGGCTCTTTCAGAAAATGTATCCTTTAATAATACGGTTGCCTCGATAGACCTTTTAAATGCTGTTATTGAAGCACATCAGCAGCAAATTAAATTTTCTGCGCAGAATCCTGATCTGTACTACAGACTCGGTGTGCTATTGATAAGCGTTGGTCGTATAAATGACGCTATTGAATCGTTTCATACCGCTTTAGAAATAAACCCAACATATGCCAGAGCCCGTACCAAGCTTTCATTATGTTTGTTGGAAGCTGGTCAAACACACGCTGCACTAAATAAACTTATAGAAACGGAATATTTTGATGGAGATACACTCGCATTACATTATAAAACAGCTCTGCTTTACTGTAACAGAATAAAGTTTGCATCGTCGCTTATTAACCTTGATCGTTATATGGTCAATAATTTTTCTGCTACTGATTCTACGGTTAACATCTCTATAGTTCTTCAGAATTTGGGCCTGTTAGATAGAGTTGCCACTATGTGGGAGAATCTTTCAGAAACTGCTAATCGTGTATATGGCGGAAATAGTTCCATTTAGAATAAGTTATTCAGGAAATAACCCAAATTACAATAATACGACAATCCATTCAAAAATAAAGACTGAATGAAACATAACATATCTTATGGGACGTTAAATATTCCACAATATCAAAGAAACGTCTCAGATTTGCAGCTATTCAGGATCTTTTGAATTCTTTTAGGGCTGTTTTTCTGGTGAATCTCCATACCAAGGTGACGCTGCCTGAGGTACAAAGACAGCTGACGCGACCTTAGCTTGCTCAAAGCTATAGTAAATCAAAGCACTCCATACTCTCAAGATCTGAACAAGACACAAATCTATTGTATCACAGAGTTCCATTCACTGTCGTCATTAGATTGATATGGGTCAAACTCAAAGAATTGCCCACAATTACGACATATTGCCCGAACTGTACCATGATCAGTTTTTGGGTCGTGTTCGGGGTCATACTCAAAAGCAGATTTGCATTTCGGACATTTTGGTTTTTCCATTTTATATCCATTCGCTTTTTTTCAGGGCTTTAATTATTGTTATTTTTTAAGAGTCCTGTTTTTACCACCCGTTACAGTTACAAGTGTCCAAAAATTTGTGTATCTCTTGTGTTTTTTTACACTTGATATCCCCTGGTACGTTATTCATATCATTTTGAGTTAAATTACTATATCTCGGTTCACGCCATTTACAATTATAGCATCCATTCTCCTCAAATTCGTCTTTTGGAACATCATCCATTTCAGTCTCTTTCGATTTTTTAGTGCTTTAATTGTTATTATTCTTGATTCTGTGGTTCGAAGTCACTGCAACTATCGTCGGCATCGTGTCTTTGTTGGTCTTTTTGACAGATTCCGTCCATTATCGTTTCTCTATTGGGGTCGCCACAATGTAAAGGATAAACGGTTGGTTTGAATGATTTACAATTCTTACATTCTTTCCTAATACCTAAAGTCCGATAATATGCTAGCCTGGACGACGCAGTGACAAAGGTTTACCGAGGATTTCGTAATGCAGAATCGCCCTTCTTAAATCATCAGTATCGGCAAAATCCAAAAAAGATTCGACAGGGATCTCTACTTTGGCTCTTTCTGCCGAAGTACCTGCGTAAATATCTTTCGGCTCTGTGACAGGTTCTATCTTAGGTTCTGGTTTTGATCGTTTCTTAATGGAAGGCTGAACTTCAGGCATCACTTTATCCAGAATTGTTTCTTCAGTAGATACGAAAGCAGGAATTAACATGGATTTCTTTCCAGTCGTCGTGGTAGAAGCAATAGGCCGAGGACCGCTAATTTTTCTACGTAGCTGTTCGACCTGTCGACGGTATTGTTTGCTTAGTCCCTGAGCAACAGTACGTTCACGGCTTGGCTGCTGAAGCGATTCTTTCTGTAAACCCATAGTAGCCTGTGGCCGCCTACGAGTTGGTCTATCAGTTAATTGTTCTTCTCGCTCTTCTTTAGCCTTTTTTGTTTTTGCCTTTATAATCCCCCCTATCGCCCAGAAAATTGCTATAATAACGACAATAAGTATGTTCATCCAGCCTTCGATGTCATTATTTCGGGCAGAAATAACCAATTGTGCTAAAAGAGCATTCATAATAAAAGCCATTATATTAGGTTATTGCTCTGTTGAAAAAAGCTCAGAATGTCATTTCGAGCGAGCCGAAGGCGAGTCGAGAAATCTGTTTTTGAGCAGGTTTCTCCACTTCGCCCCCGTGCTTTCTGCGAAAGCAGAAATGGGGGCTTCGGTCGAAACGACGGTGAGACTTTCCAACAGAGCATTAGGTTATCAGAGCTCCAGGTCATCGTTTAGAGGGTATCAGGTTAACCTTACTTTTCCCTGATATCCGTATTACCTGATATCCACGCAGTGTGGCTTGCGCCACTGCATCCTGATTTACTGATACCCTGATCCCCTGCTATCATTCTTTCTTCTTAGGTTTTGCTATGGAGTCTCTCATATCGGTATCAGCCATAATATTTTTCATTCGATAATAATCCATAACACCAAGGTTGCCCTTCTTGAAGGCCTCAGCCATAGCTAACGGCACCTTTGATTCGTTCTCAACAACCAGCGCTCGCATTTCCTGTTCGCGTGCGAATGCCATGGCCCGGCGTTTTTCCGCCTCCGCCTGTGCCCTGCGCAAATCTGCTTGGGCCTGGGCGACCTGAAGTTTGGCGCCGACATTCTCGCCCACATCCACGTCGGCAATATCAATTGATAGAATCTCAAAAGCCGTTCCTGCATCAAGTCCCTTGGATAAAACCGACTTGGAAATATCGTCAGGGTTTTCAAGAACGCTTTTGTATGTTATGGCACTGCCGATAGTGGTAACAATTCCTTCGCCCACTCGGGCGATAATTGTCTCTTGAGTTGCACCACCGATCAGTCTTTCAATATTAGCCCGGACTGTCACACGTGCTTTTGCCTTCAATTGAATACCATCCTGAGCCACGGCGTCCACAGTATCTCTGCCCTTCTGAGGATCTGGGCAGTCAATCACTTTCGGATTAACGCTCGTCTGGACCGCTTCGAGGATGTCACGCCCTGCCAGATCGATTGCCGTAGCTATCTTGAGCGTCAAATCAATGTTCGCTCTGTTGGCTGCGATTAGAGCACGCACCACATTGGGGACTCGGCCCCCGGCTAAAAAGTGGCTCTCCAAATCCTGCGTGCTTAAGGTCAGCCCTGCCTGAATCGCTGTTATTTTGCTCAGGACTATTATTCGGATATCGACCCTTCGCAGCCACATCCCGATAAGCTCGGAAAATTTTACGTCGGCCCGGGATAATTTAGCCTGCAGCCATAATCTGAAGAACTTTATGAACAACAGCAAGAATACTAAAACCGCAATTCCAAGGATGACTAAAATTGTCAGACCGACAATTCTTAGAGGATTTTCTACCGCCAGGATTACATTTGTTAAGTTATGCATCTTTTTGCCCTTTCACTAACTTTGGGTTCCCGCTTCGCGGGGGCCTTCTTCTATTACACGAACAGTTAGCTGGGTGCCCTGCACGCGGACAACCTTGACCTTTTTTCCCTTATCAACATAACCGCTTTCAGCAACGCATTCAACCCTTTGTCCGGAAAAATCGCACATTCCCACCGGTCTAAGCGGTGTCAGGACCAACCCGACCGCTCCGAGCAGCTTTTTTAACTCCTGCGTATCTGCTACAGCATCACCCTGCTCGCGCTCGGGTGGTGTAAGAGTCACGCTTTTGCCGAATCTGGTTTTGGGGAATATTTTATACGCGATTACCAAAACCGACGGTATCATTATAATCGAAATACCTATACCTATCCAGCCGGCAGTGATGCTGTAATGAAAAAATATCACTATGCCGCCGGTAAGACACACAAATGCACAAATACTTATCAGGCCGCCGCTTGGTACAAATACCTCAGCGATGATAAGCAAAGCACAGGCAAAATACAGAAAAACAGCAAAAATAAGCCACCAATCCATCGATCTATCCTTTTACTTAGTGCCTAAAGTGTAAAGTGACTAAAGTGCCTAAAATTATTTTTTGTAACTTTAGCTCACTTTAGGCACTTTAGTTCACTTTAGCTCACTTCTTTTAACTACAACTCTATTTCCGTAAATCTCGGTTATCTCAACCTTTGTTTCTTTGTCAAGAAACTCGGCTGTCGCAACCACATCTACTATCGCATCGCCGAATTTTGCTTTTCCGGTGGGTCTTAGCGTTGATATCACTTCGCCAATATCACCAACCTTTACCGCTTCAATTTTGCTTTCCGGCGGGCTTGTCATACTGACTTGCATAACACCTGTCTGCTTCGCAGCCGCCGGCACAAGTATTAGCCCGCTGAGGAACTGGAGCTTAGGCAAATATTTTGCTAACAGCAAGGCTAAAACAATAAAGCCAACGAAGCCGATTGAAAGCCCCAATACTCCGTTTAAGAATATCTGCCAATCAAACGTAGATTGCGGCCAGGGCACACTATCCGGCGGATTCTTAATAAACATACCGAATAAGCCGGTCAAGATGCATATTATTCCCAAGGTTCCGGCGATGCCGAAGCCGGGCAGCACAAAAACCTCAACCATAAGTAAGATCAGGCCCGCGATGAATAGAGCCACCTCCACCCAGTTGGCCAGGCCCGCCAAGTATTTACTGCCGATTATGATAGCAAAGCAAATAACCGCTACAAGTCCCGGCAGTCCTATGCCCGGTGTGCTTAGTTCAATGTAGATACCTAACAAGGCGATCATAACAAGCACTCCCATCACGGCTGGTGAATACACCCATCTGACCATCTCCTCAGACCATGAGGTCTCCAACACGATCGGCTCTCCGGCAAAGGTGACACCATCACGTTCAGCCAAAAAGTCAAGGGCCCCTGCCCTATCCTTAACCACTACACGGGCAATCTTGTACTGCTCGGCTTGAGAGGCAGTTAGCGTCAGCAGCTCATTATCCTTAACAACTCGCTTTTTGTTGTCTAAGTCGTATTTGTTGGGGTCTTTCGGCAAGTCGTCGGTTTCAAAGAACTCATATTCGCCGCTGTCAAGGTTCTTTACTCTATAAACCTCAATCTGCATCGTGACCATTGCCTTTAGCAACGGTTTGGGATAGCCGTTTGCCTCTGCCGCCCTTTCGAAGGTTCCGCGGACGAAGCTCTCGCTTTTCTCCCGCTCGACACCTTCTAATTTGCCGCCGAGCGCAATAGGAGCGCAATCACCAATGGTGGTATTTTCCCGCATTATAATATCATGGCAGGATACGCTTATCATCGCACCGGCTGATATTGCCTCGGTTGTTATGTATGCAACGGTGCGGGCTTTTTTGCCCGCCTCGGGCCAATTTTCGCGAAGGATGAAGTACTTGGATATATTATCAGCCGAGTCCAGGAATCCGCCGTATGTGCCTATCTCATAGATTAGATAGTCTGCACCCTGCTCAAGGGCTAACTCGGTTCGGCGTTGAATGGATTTGTACAGCCCGTCATCGATCATGTCCTTGCAGGTAATCACCGCTGCCTTTGTGGTTGGCTGCTCTGCGTCTGCTTCGCTGCTGAGGGGCAAGCTCCTAAGGGGCAAGTTCGGCTCAGCCGCTAAGATTCGACTGCCCGGCAGAAGCAAGCATAATAAAATAATCGGGACTATCCGAAGCGGCTTTTTCATATTGGAAATTATACCTTATATCGCTGACTTGGCAATACCAATCGGAAACTCGCAGAAATTTTAAGTTTACTCCCCTACTATTTCAGAGGACAGATGACAGAGCCACGAGTGTAAGCGAGTGGTTGATTATGACCTGTTTATGCAAGTTGCCGCAGAATCTTCACGCCCTGCTCGATTTTTTCATCGCTGGTGGCGTAGCTTATCCGAAAGTGCGTATCTTTTTCACTGAAGACATTGCCCGGTATTATCAGCACATTATTTTTGATTGCCTTTTCCACGAATGACGTAGCTAAACCGTTCGGAGCTTTGACAAACGCATAAAACGCCCCGGTCGGCTTTATCAGCTCAAACTTGTCCTTTAGTCCATTGTAAAGAAGGTCTCTTTTTCGCCTATAGGCATCCACATAGTCGGTAATATCATAATCCAGAGCTGCGATAGCTGCTTTTTGAAATGGCGTAGGCGCACAGACAAAGGTGTATTGCTGTATCCTGGTCATCTGTTCAATTACCTCGCGTAGCGATTCGTGTCCCGCTGCATAGCCTAAACGCCAGCCGGTCATCGCGTAAGGCTTGCTGAAGCCTCGCAGCAAAAGCGTTCTGTCGTAATATTTAGCGATACTCGTGCACATGCCGTCGTAGCAGAATTTTTCATAAATCTCATCACTTAGAATAAGCACATCCTTTTGTGCAGCTATCTCGGCCAGATTTTTAATCTCTTTTTCTGAATATACTATGCCGGTCGGATTGCACGGCGAATTGAGTATTATCATCTTGGTTTTGTTGGTTATTGCTTCGGCAATTTTCTCGACCGGCAGGTTAAAGTTTGGGTAGCTATCCACAAAGATGCACTTTCCGCCCAACATATTGATTAAGTGCTTATACATTACAAAGTAAGGGTCAGGGATGATTACTTCATCGCCGGGATTGATAAGTGCCAAAAATGCCAGCAGAAGCCCCCCACTCACGCCGCTTGTCACCAGCACGGCTGGTTTCTCCCACCTGAATTGCTCTCTCACCTGCTCAGCGATTTTTATATTGAGGGCGGTATCACCGCCTGTTTGTGAATATTTATTGAAACCTTCTCGGATGGCTTTGATTGCTTCTTCTTTCAGTTTTTCCGGCACATCGAAGTCCGGCTGACCTATCGAAAAATTAACCGGATCACGCAATTGAGCGGCAAGAGCAAAGACCTTTCTGATTCCACTTGCGTCAATTTTACTCGTCCTATCTGCAATTATGTTTTTCATATCTACCTTGTTTTATTGAAAATAATGCCGCCTGTGATAGGTCATTTCGAGCGAGCCGTTGGCGAGCCGAGAAATCCGCTTTTTAACAGATTTCTCCACTTCGCGTCCCTAAGGGACGCTTCGGTCGAAATGACGGTGAGTCCTTTCGCAATTATCTTACCGCTGATTATTAGCAAATCCAACTCGAAAATGCCAAGTTTTTTAATGTTGTGAAAAGCACAATCTGCCGACAGTTTGACAAAAAGACCAAAGACAGCATAGGATCCGGATATTAGACGGATTTTGCCATCGGAGAGAAGTTTTTTTAGACACGGATTAACACTGTTCTTTAAAAAAATCAGACACGGATTTACACAGATTTTTTTTTATAAATATCTCTGTTTTCTCTATGTACTCCTTCGATTTCGCTCAGAGCCTGCACTGAGCTTGCCGAAGGGACGGGGTCTGTGGCTAAACTTCTTGTGAGAAAATTATCAGTGGGTCGGTGGGCTAAAGCCCACCCTTGTATATTACCAGCGACAAGTTAAAGTGTATCACAATTATAGTAGCAGGAGATGTTCGGGCTGGCAGGTTGGTCGAGGCCGTAGGCCGAGAACAACCTGCCAGCAAGCGACGCCGAGATCGTCCCATCCTGGGGCTCTTCAGCCCGTATGTAGCTTGATCCGTCGTCGCATTATTACCATTAGCCCGAACAGTCGCTTGGGACATTGTATCAAATGAGCCCGTATATGCAAGGAAGGGAAAAACAATGGAAAATTATGTTGGAATCGACATCTCAAAACGCTACTTCGACCTCCACATCCTGCCGGAAGATAAACAGCATCACTTTGAGAACGACCACAAGGGTATCCGACATTGCCTGAAAATGCTGACCGATTTAAGACCAAAGCTGATTGTTATGGAGTCTACCGGCGGGTATGAATTTGCTCTGGCGACAGAGCTTTATGTGGCTGGCTTAGCTGTAGCTGTTGTTAATCCGAGACAGATTCGTGACTTTGCCAAGGCAATCGGGCAGATTGCTAAGACAGACAAGATTGATGCGAAGGTTATTGCGCGGTTTGCCTCTACCATTGAGCCGCCAGCGAGAGAAGTTATGGATAGCAAGGCTATGCGATTAAAGAGCTTAGTAGCCAGAAGAGACCAGTTAACACAAATGCACGTGGCTGAGAGCAATCGTATGGAACACGCTGTTGACAGAAGCATTGCCCATAGTATTAAGGCAATCCTTAAGGTTATCGAGCGTCAGATTGCCGATATTGACAAACAGATAGTTGAGCACATTAATCATGATGAGCAGCTTAGGCGTAAAGCTGATATAGTTGATTCTGCTCCCGGCATAGGTGATACGACTGCATTTATGTTGGTTACCAAGTTGCCAGAGATAGGAACTCTTAATCGCCGGCAAATAGCAGCATTGGTTGGGGTAGCACCAATAAATCGTGATAGTGGAGCTTTCAGGGGTAAGCGAATGACTGGCGGAGGCCGTAGTAGTGTGAGGTCAGGTTTATTCATGCCTACGCTGGTTGCTATAAAGCACAACCCGGTGATACGAGAATTTTATCAGAGGTTACTCTCTGTGGGCAAGACTAAGATGACAGCGGTGATTGCGGCTATGAGAAAGCTGTTGACAATCCTTAATGTGATGGTGGCCAAAAATGAGTTTTGGAATCCAAAAGTTACTTGATTCTCAAGACAGTCGCTACCACCAGTTGAAAATGACCGGCACTACAAAGAAGAAACCGGCACCGCAGGAGTGCCGGCTAAACATCGAAAGTACCGGCATCGCAGGGATGCCGGCTAAACATCGAAAGTACTGGCACCACAGGGGTGCCGGCTAAACGTGAATATGACCGCCGCCGTCCTTCTCCGTAGAAGTTACACTACGAAGGATAAATGCCGGTGCCGGCTAAACATCGAAAGTACTGGCACCACAGGGGTGCCGGCTAAACATGAATATGACCGCCGCCGTCCTTCTCCGTAGAAGTTACACTACGAAGGATAAATGCCGGTGCCGGCTAAACATCGAAAGTACCGGCATCGCAGGGATGCCGGCTAAACGTGAATATGACCGCCTCC
>Ga0307421_1000677_pt1 | contig 21763 bp, 12 predicted proteins | sample SalMarWE160270MG_FD_202163 | JGI IMG/M metagenome (GOLD analysis project Ga0307421, IMG submission 202163) | Salt marsh sediment microbial communities from the Plum Island Ecosystem LTER, Massachusetts, United States - WE1602-70 | ecosystem: Environmental > Aquatic > Marine > Intertidal zone >...
CTCCCGCCGCGTCGATAGCTCTGCTGCTTGCGCCTCTGCCGTGCGCAGTTCCGTGCGTGCCTGTTCGATCTGCTGGTAGGCCGCTCTGGCCTCCTCGAGCGCGGCGGAGCGCCTGTCTGCGCTTTCCTGCGCTGTGGCGACCGCCTCCTCGTACTCAGGGCGCCGGGCCAGCTCCTGCTCCACTTCCTGAAGGCGGAGATCGATCAGGTTCGCCTCTTCTGCCGCGGTCCGCAGGCGGGCTTTGGCCTGCTCCTCGTACCGTTCCCAGCGATCGAGCCCCAGGATATCGCCGAGCACCCGCTTCCGTTCTGCTGGGGTCTTGATTGTGAACTCGTCCGCCCGGCCCTGGCGGAGGAAGGCGGAGTTGGTGAAAGTGTCGTAGTCCAGCCTCAGGATCTGCTCGATCTTCTCCTGCGTGTTCCTGACGCCGCTCTCGGCGATCGACTGCCAATCGCCGTCGTGCTGCATCTGCAGGTCGAGCAGCGTGCTGCCGCGCTTGCCGGCCTTCCGCCGCCGCAGTACGCGGTAGCAGTGATCTCCCAGCTCGAAGGATAGATCGACCGCCATCTCCTTCTGGCCCAGGTAGATCAGCTCGTCGTCCCTCTTCGCTCTGGCCCGGCCCCACAGCGCCCAGGTCATCGCGTCGAGCAGGGCCGACTTGCCGGCGCCGTTCGCCCCGGCCAGGCAGGCGACATGTATGCCGGTGAAGTCAACGTCGGCCTGGCGATAGCAAAGGAAGTTGCTGAGTACGAGTCTCTGTGGGATCACCTTGTCCGTCTGTGGCTGCCTGATAGGCCGGAGAAACCTGGAACCGAGTTGAGAACCTGGCGGCCTGCTGCGTGGAACGGCTCAGGCTAGACGCGGGGCGCCATCTTGCGCTCCCTCACGTGTCCGAGGATCTCCTCCGCGCTCCGGTAAGCTGCCTCTCCGCTCGCCCCCAACATCACTGCCAGCTCCTCAACCCGCTTCTGGCCCTGGAGAGGGCTGACCCGGGTCACCGTCCGATCGCCCTGCACGGCCTTCTCCACGCGGAGGTGGGCGTCGCCGAATCCTGCCAGCTGAGGCAGGTGGGTAACGCAGAGTACCTGGTGAGTGAGCCCGCCCGGGCCTGCCCCGGCCGCCAGCCCCCACAGCTTCTCGCCTACCTCTGCGCCAACCCGGCCGCCGATGCCCTGGTCGATCTCGTCGAAGATGAGCGTGGGGGTCTCATCTGCGCGGGAGAGGACAGCCTTGAGGGCAAGCATCAAGCGGGAGGTCTCACCACCGGAGGCAGTCTTGGCCAGCGGCTTGAGCGGCTCGCCCGGGTTGGGGGAGACGAGGAACTCGACTCGTTCGATGCCGCTGCTGTCGAAGGCTACCCGCGGCGGGTCGATAGCGGAGATCGCCGTCTCCACACCGTACTCTGCTGCTTGAGCGCGGTCTATGGGTGCGCCCTCCGGGTCCGCCCGGCAGTGGAAATCCACCGCGAAGCGGGCGCCCTCCATACGCAGGTCCTGCAGCTCCCGCTCGATACCTTCGGCCAGACGTTCGGCGGCGTCCCGCCGTAGGCGAGAGAGCTGCAGTCCCAGGCGGCCCACCTCTGCGAGCAGCTCGTCCTGCTCGGTGCGCAGGACCTCAATCCTCTCCTCGCTGTGGGTGATATTGTCCAGCTCCTGGGCTGCCTTGTCCGCATAGGCAAGGACGTCGGCGATAGTCGAGCCGTGCTTGCGCTCCAGGCGACGGATCAGAGCCAGACGGTCCTCTACCTCTTGCAGCCGCCGGGGGTTGAACTCCAGCTGTTCCTGATAGGCTCGAAGCGAACGCGCCAGCTCCTCAAGCTGGTAGCTGGCTTCTTCGGCGGCCCGGCGCTGCGGATCCATTGTCGGGTCCAGCTTGGCCAGTCCCTCGAGCGCGCGCGCGGCGCTACCCAGCAAGTCGAGCGCGGGGATCGATTCTCCGTCGCCGCGCTCGAGCGCGGCCAGAGCCTCGGTAGTCAGCTCGGCCAGCTGCTCTGCGTTGTTGAGCCGTTGCCGCTCCTCGAGCAGGCTCTCCTCCTCGCCCGCCTCCAACGCCGCAGCCTCAATCTCCTTGATCTGGAATTCGAGCAGGTCCGCCCGTCGCTGCAGCTCCTCCTCGCTGCGGAGCAGGTCCGCCAGCTCCTGGCGCACGGTGCGCACGCGAGCGACGACGTCAGCCAGCTCCAGACGCTGTGGCCAAAGCTCACCGTACCTGTCGAGAAGGTTGACGTGCTCGGGAACGCGCAGGAGCGAAAGGTGCTCGCTTTGGCCGTGGATGTCCACCAGCCCCTCCGCCACTTCGCGCAGGAGGGCTAGAGTGACGGTGCGGCCGTTGACGCGGCAGACGTTGCGCCCCTCCAGGCGGACCTCGCGGCCCAGCAGGAGAACGTCGGGCTCGTCCCCCTCGAGACCTTCACGCTCGAGCAGGGAGTCGAGCACGGCGCGGCGAGGGGTGCTCAGCCGGAAGGCAGCTTCGACGATCGCTCGGTCGGCACCGGAGCGGACGACGGTGCTGTCTGCCCGGCCGCCGAGAACGAGCTCCACCGCATCGATGATGATAGACTTGCCCGCTCCTGTCTCACCGGTCACGGCGGAGAAGCCGGGCGCCAGGCTCAGCTGGAGCTCGTCGATGATGGCGAAATCGCGTATGGTGAGCTCCGCCAGCAACTTCGACCTCCTAGACGCGCCGTCCCGGGCGCAAGCGGCCGTACGCTGCTCCGGCAGCCGCCACGACGTAGATTGCGCCCCACAGCTGGGAGCCCAGCCAGCCGAGAAGGAGAGGGGGCACCGCAGGGTCGAGCACGATCTGCGACACAACAGGGATGACAGTGAACAGAAGGCCGATGAGCCAGCCGACTACTATGCAGCCGCAGACGACCAGCCACGTGTAGGGCCCACGCCGCCTGCCCATCGCCCATCGCGCAAGCTCGGCGATACCGACCCCGGCCAGCGGGCCGAGGATCAGGCTGTACCAGCCGAGGATGGGGAGAAGCCAGCCGGCGATGACTGACGGCGGCAGAGCGGCCGCGGCAGCGATGGCGTAGTAGGTCGGCCGGAAGCCCGTGTAGAACACCTTCTGCTGGGTGCTGATGCAGTCGCGACAACGATAGCCGACGTCCGTGCGCACCGCGCACTTGGGGCAGATCAGCTTGCCGCAGCGGTTGCAGCGAAGGTACGTCTCCACGTTGGGGTGAGTAGCACAGAAGGTGGGCTCTGTCATCGTAATGGCTCCGAGAAACGTCCGGCCGGCTCAATCCGGCCTGCGCGCGACAAGGCGGGCCATGAGGGTCCGGTGGAAGTACTCCTTCTCCTGCACGCGGGCGAAGCGGGTCGTTAGTGGGCTGGTCTCGACAAGGACCGAGTCCGAAGGGGACAGCTCGAAAGGACGATCTCCGTCGACTGTCAGCGCTGCCTCGCGGCCGTCGGTGGGCGCTATTAGGATCCGCGATCCCTCTGCGAGAACGAGGGGCCATGGCGCACAGAGGTGAGGCGCCACAGGCACGAGGACGATACTCCGTGCCTCAGGAGATAGGATCGGACCGCCCGCCGCCAGCGCGTAAGCTGTGCTTCCCGTAGCTGTGGCGCCGACGATGCCGTCGACGGCATACTCGGTCATCGGCTGACCGTCGATCTCTACGCGCAGCCGGATAATGCGAGCCTGGGTCCCGCGCCCCACGACTGCGTCGTTGAGCGCGTCCTCCTGCGCGACGACCTTGCTCCCGCGCCTGACGGTGACCCGGAGCATCATCCGCTCCTCGACCCAGTGCCTGCCGTCGAGCACGCTGGAGACCACATCCTGCCAGTTCTCGGGCCGGGCCTCCGCCAGGAAGCCGACGCGCCCCAGGTTGACTCCCAGGATCGGCGCCTGGTGTGCGGCCGCTGCATGCGCGGTGCGCAGGATGGACCCGTCGCCGCCGAGGACGAGCAGCAGATCGCAGTCCTTGACCGGAGGCTTGGGCGAAGGCTCCTCCGTGCTGCCCAAGGACACCTTGAGCTTCTTGGCCTCGAGCCAGCGCGCCACCTCTTCAGCGAGCGGAGCGGCCTGAGGGATCCTGGGGTTATAGACTACGCAGATCTGCTTCACGCGCCGTCAATCTCCAATTGCCTTCAGCCAACCCTCTGGCTCAACCAGTCCGCCATCTCTTCGAGAGCGACATCCGATTGAGTGCCGTCCCTCATATCTCGGACGGCCGCCCGCCCGGCAGCCAGCTCGTCCTCGCCCAGGATGACGGCGAAGCGCGCGTCCCGCTTGTTCGCCTCGCGAAGCTGGGACTTGAGGCCGCGGTCGCCGAACGATAGCCACGTGCCGATTCCCGCCTCTCGCAGCTTCTGGGCCAGCTGCACCGCTCGCTTGCGCGGCTCGGCGCCCAGATGGGCGAGGAAGACGTCCGGCGCGGGCAGAACGGGTACCTCGATCTCGTTGTGCTCCATCGCCATGATGATCCGCTCGAGCCCGGAGCCGAATCCTACGCCTGGCGTAGGAGGGCCGCCGAGAATCTCGGCCAGCCCGTCGTAGCGGCCTCCGCCACAGACAGCGCTTTGAGCCCCGATGCCGGCAGCCCAAACCTCGAAGACCGTCTTGGTGTAGTAGTCAAGGCCGCGGACGAGGCGGTGATTGATGGTGTATTGGCGACCGAGCAGGTCGAGGTACTCACGCAGTTGAGCGAAGTGGGCGGCACAGTCGCCGCACAGGTGGTCCAGGATAGGAGGCGCGCCGGCGATGACCGGCTGGCAGCGATCTGTCTTGCAGTCGAGGACGCGTAGCGGGTTACGGTCGAGCCGGCGCTGGCAGTCGTCGCAGATCTCGCCGCTGTGTTCAGTGTAGTACCGCCTGAGCGCCTCCACGTAGCCGGGCCTGCACTCAGGGCAGCCGGTGGAGTTGAGCTGGAAGCCGAGGTCCTGGAAGCCGAGGTCAGCGTACAGGGACCAGGCCAGGAGCATGATCTCCAGGTCCGCCACAGGATCGATCTCGCCCAGAATCTCGACGTTGAACTGGGTGTGCTGGCGGAATCTGCCTGCCTGGGGACGCTCGTAGCGGAAGATCGGCCCAAAGGTGTACAGCTTCACCGGCTGGGGGAGCACCTGCATACCGTTCTCGATGTAGGCCCGGACGACCCCGGCGGTGAACTCCGGGCGCAGGGTCAACTCCCGGTCGCCGCGATCCGTGAAGGAGTACATCTCCTTATCGACGATGTCCGTCCCCTCGCCCACGCTGCGCGTGAACAGGTCGGTGCTCTCGAAGATCGGCACGTCGATACGCTCGAAGCCCGCTAGCTGGGCCAGGCGCTCGGCGCGCGCACGCACGTGCGTCCAGTACCGCTGGCTGTCAGGAAGCACGTCCTGGGTTCCGGTTGGCCGCTGGTAGCGAGGCATGGTGATGGTTCCGCGGGATCGGACGCCCGGTATTATAGCCCATGTGGGATGGGATGTCCATTGCTGCGGCGAGCTGAGGCGGCTGTTGCTGTCGCTGGCCAGCACGTCGATACCATGGCCCTGCGGCAGCATATGCATCCCCCTGAGCTGAAGCACACGGCTGATAGCAGAACGCTGCCTAGCAGGCTGGGAGTTGCGGGCTCTAGTTGGGCGGGCTGCCAGCCCGCCCTCCGCGGCTGCTCCAAGTACGTGGCCGCATCGTCAAGGTCGAGCCAGGCACTGACATGGCAGAACCGTCGGGACTCCCTCCAGCACCAGAAGGGCTCTGTTTTCTCCGGCCGGCAGTTCAGCGTCGAGCGCGTGGGTACAGCATAGCCGGTTGTGCTGATGCGCCCAGCTGGGAGCAGGGCGGCCTGCTGTCTGCGCTGGCCGTCTGATAGCGATGTTGCAGAGCGTCAACGATAGTGATAATGGGTGTCAGAGATACTGAGAATGCCATACCTTGGTGCCAAAGATAGCGAGAATGGTATCACAGGCTGGACGTGCCGCAAACGGCTACGCCTGAATGACGGCCGGGGCAGTTTGAATGCTGGTAGTGCCCCGGCTTGGTGTCGGAGATAGTGAGAATGGCCTACAAGGATACTGAGAATGCTGTAGGGCCTCAACAGCCGCGCGTCGACCTGCGATTCCATAGCGCCTCCGGCTGCAGGCACGCCGTCAGTCACCCATCCCAGTACCACAGCTAGCGGTAGTAGCCCACTCGCTGCTTGGTGCCTGCCGGTGATTCACCGGGCTACAGAAGGTCGGCGTCAGGCACGTCGCGCTGAGATGTGACGAGATGGGGCCCAGGCACTGACCAGTCCGGGGCGAGGCGCCGCAGCTCGACTGGTCATTCCATTCCCTCTCCGCCCGAACGCGCCGCTGTCCGGGGCAGTGTGACGCCACTGGCGGCTGCCGTCACACGCTGTTGTGGCCGAATGGCACAGCGTATCGCGAAGACGCCGTCGTCCCCGCTTGTGCCTCAGCCCTCAAGCTGCTTGAGTCCGGGTGACGTCGAGAACGCGCCTGCCCAGCCAAGCGATTGCGCAAAGCGGGAAGGTATGATACATTTGCGCAATCATCTTCCGGCCAACTCCGGCTGGCCAGAAGGGGAGGGACGGGCCGGCTCGGCTCCCTAGGTGTGCCAGGGCAAGCGCATGAGGGGAAGGGCTGCCTGAGTGGAATAGCGTCGGTGTTCTCCTGCATTTGGCCAACCCCTCTCCAGGGCGATCTGTTCGAGCCCGAGGAGCCGTCCCGCTGTTCGCCCCTACGGTGCCAGGCCTTGCTGCCGTCTTCGCGGGCGCCAGGCCGGTTGCACGTGCCCCGGGGTGCTCCGGTGCCCGCAGCTACATCCACCGCGGGGCTGTTCCGGGCTGGGCGCGGACGACCGATTTCCAGAGGCTGCGCGCACCGCTGGCGACGGATTGGCGAGGCAGCCTGCTGCCTGGAATGGAAGGGCGTAGAAGCGGCTCTGTTGCCTCGATGGCGCAGGCGTCCCGACGCAGATGGACGAAGGGAGGGCGAGCCGTGAAGGAGTTTCTCAGGAAGCTCGTGTGCCGGGAGAACATCGTCGCCTTGGTCGTGATCACCGTTGCGGTGCTAAGCGCCTTCGGCGTGCCCCAGCGCTTCGGAATCCCATCAGACAACATCGCCCTTCTGCTGCTCGGATTCCTCGGAGTCGATGCGCTGCTGGAGAAGCTTGGCTACCTGGACCGCATCGAGAAGACACTGAAGGCACTGGAGAGCCCACCGGCAGGCGCCTTCCTCAAGGTCAAGGACAGGCGACCACCGCTTGAGAAGCGCCTTGAGCATGCTCGGGAGATATGGATTAGCGGAAAGGCCCTCAGTGCAATCACTACTTCGCAATACGGTCTCCTGGAGGACAAGCTGAGAGATGGATGCAGTATCAGAGTTCTGGCGATCGATCCGGATAGTCCGGCCGCCAGGGTGGCATCCAAGAGCAGTCCTACCATGCCGGACCCGGATATGTACGCGGCCCAGATCCGCGCGAGCCTGTCCCTACTTGACCAGCTGAAGAACGTAAGGGCGGATAGCACTGGCCCGGGGCGTAGGAAGCGCGGCACCATTGAGCGAAGAACTCTGGACTTCGTCCCGTCGGTCAGCCTGCTCGCAGTCAACCCTGGTCGCGCGGACGGACAGCTGTCGGTCGAGTTGTACCCCTACCAGGGAGCGGTTGCCGGCAGGCCGGCATTCATGCTGACCGCGGAGAGGGACAGGAGGTGGTACGACTACTTTGTGCAGCGGTTCAAGGCAATGTGGAAGGATGCGGAGGGACCAGGTGCAGGGCCATAGCATCCGCGCCGGTCGGCCTGGCAGGACCGAACAGTCCCACGGAAGCGGGTGTCGTGGGTCGGAAGCCCGGCACCTGCGGCGTACTCACCAGACAGCGGCGCGGCGTCGCTGGGGCGGGATGGTGCAACAGACGTGAGCCGGCACCTTCCCGGTGCCCGGAGGGCCAGAACGGAGCCTGAACGTCCCTCCGGCGACAGGGTCATGGTGTGGACAAGGAGCAGCCTGTGTTGAGCCCCACGAGGACGTGGCCCAAGCTGAGGAGCAGCCTTGAGGAGTTCTTTGCGCTTCTCAAGAGATGGTACGCGTTGGCGATCCAAGATCAGGAGACGAAGGACGCCTTCAGAGGCCTTGCTGCATCCTACGACGAGTTCTGTGCGCGCGTGCCCATAGGGCCACATGTCGAGCAGGCGCGGATGACGCCTCTTCACCGAGACTGCCTCTATCTCCATAGCCTCTACAGGCGCACCAGAGCCGAGGAACGGGAGTACCGCAAGCGCCTTCGGCAGCTGTACAAGTGCAACTATCAGTACGATGTGCTCAAGCTAGCCAGGCACCTTGTCGCTGAGTGGTCCGACGAAGGCGAGGAGGCTGTCAACTGTTTCCTGAGTAAGGACACGCAGCACCAGGCGTTTGCAGAAGCGAGGCGTGCCCTGGCCTCGCTGACCGACGATCAGAAGGCATGGCTCCACGGCACCAATGCCTTTGATCATGTCGTAGCGCTGCTGGTATTCCTCGCCCGGTCGAAGATGCTGATGGACGAGGGGCGCAGGCAGGCCAAGCAGAGGCGTTTCTCTGTGGATTCCAGCCTGGCAAGCCACTTGGCCTCCGGCGATCTGTCTGACGAGCTTAGGACGCAGCTCGCCGAGAATGGCTGTCATCTTGGTGCGTCGGCCGAGATCCTCACGGTCGATGGTGCCGAAGACGCGTGGGAGATCCGCGACCGAGGATCGCGGTGTAGGATAGAGCAGGCCGGCGACTGTCTGGAGGCGCGCCTGACGAGAGATGTCGTCAGAGTGGCGGTGGTGGTTCCTGTCCATCAAGAGACGGACCGGCTGCGGTCTCCGGTTGAGACGCTGGCTGGGGAGGACTTCTGCTCGCTGAAGCTGAAGCAGCTCGAGTTCCTGGTCGATAGCGACCTGGGAGGCTATGGCAAGACCGAGTTGCCCAGCCTGGAGATCGCTCTGATCTTCTGCGGTGACGACGAAGCGACATGCAGAGCACTGCAAGCCGAACCATCGGGGAGCGAGTTTGACCGCAGTGAACCTGAGTCCTCTGCGCAGTTGGGCGACGGAGCCCGAGTGTGCAAATCCGGCCATACTGAAGCCGGGCTGGGTGTCTATGTGATTCACGCGCCGCGGGGTTCAGGCGTGGCGAACAGCAAGCCGCTCAACGTCAAGACGGGGATGCAGTATGCACTTGCGATGGGATGCGATTTCGTCTGCTATACAGACGCCGACATCTCCACAAACCTTGGCCAGCTGGGCGCCCTCTTCCACGAGGCCGTCGTGCACGGCGCAGATGCTGTCGTCGGTTCGCGGAGACTCCCGGGATCGTGGGTATACGGACGAGACCCGCTGCGGACTCAGCAGTCTCGGGTCTACAACCTGCTTACCAGAGTCCTGCTTGGCACTCCTTTCCGGGACACGCAGGCTGGGTTCAAGCTGTTCACCGCCAGGGCTGTCAAGGAGTTGATGAAGAGCGCGTTTACCGATGAGACGATGGCGTTTGACTCCGAGCTGCTCGCCTGCCTGGATCGCGGAGAGCTGCAGGTTTCTGAAGTACCTATTGTCTGGTTTGAATCACCGCTGGAGTCGAAGAGCGCATCGATCGCGACGGCCGTGGACATGCTTGGAGGACTGTGTCAGCAGGGTAGGAAGAGGTTTGCGTCGCCCAGCGGCGATGCCCTTGATCGGATGCGGCACGATAGAGCACTGCGGAATGGCCTTGTCAGCCTCGGCACAAGTAGGGAGCTGCACCTCTTGGTGTCCTTCTGTGTGAGGTACTACAGACTGGTAAGCCCGTGCTATCTCAAGCGCTTCGGCGACTCTGTGAAGACTTTGCTCTACGCGCTGTCACGGAATCAGCTTGCGAAGCAGGAGTTCGAGGAGTTCGTGGATGGTCTGCAGCAGATTCTGAACAGGCTCCCAGACTCGCGCGTTCTCAGCTTCGCCGCGGAGCGCTACCCTCAACTGCTGACCCTGGCCCATGCCGGTTGGCAGGATCCCGCCCTGCTGGCACCGATGCTGTGCTTCCTGCTTGGATCGGCTGTGGTCTCCCCGTTCTGGCCGGCGGATCTACCCGCGGGTATTCCCTCCTTGCACCAGCTGCTGCAGCAAGAGGCGGCGTCTCGCGGCGACTCGGGGCCCGCGGAGGACGCCCTGCCGCGTATGTACGACGAATGGCTAGAACGCTACTTTGGCGGCTCTGCTCAGGCCCATCGGGCGGCGAAGCCAGGCGGGGCAAGAATGCCGGCAACTCTGAGGGGGAGACGCGCGTCTGCCAGGAAGCTTGTCCAAGAAGGCAGGCACGGCATGCGAGGCAAGGTACTTCACCTGGTCGTTCCCGCCATATCCACAACCGGACACAGTCCTGGATGGTCGTCTGCCGCGGTGGACGCGGCAGTGTGGGAGATCAGTCGTATCACAGAGAAGATCGCTGCTCTACAGCAGCTCTACAAGGGCGTGGGAGCGGAGCACAACGGCCTCGGCTACGTGTTCCACCTGATGACCGGCCTGACCTCGGACATGATTCTGTTGCCTGGGAGCATTGGGGATCCTGTATCACGTGCACTCAGCAGGCTCGGCAGGATAGTCTGTGATACAGGTGTGGGGGTCTCGCTGTATGCTATCGATGTGGAGAGGTCGGGCGAGACGTCGACGTGCCTGCTCCCGTTCTGCTTCAACAAGAACGGGAATCTGCCCGTCCCGCTGGAGCTCGTTTATGTGCACCACTCACACCGGGATGTGACGAAAGAGCTGGCGAGTGGCCGCAAGCTCAAGGGTACCCTCCTCTTCCTGGGGTTCAACGCTGCACTTCAGGCGATACGCGATTCGGGGCAAAGCCAGGACGCCTTTGTGGGCTACACTGTGGCGACCGCGAAGATACCGTTGGAGGAGTACGTCTTCCTTCTCGACGCGCTCCTGCGGTCAGCCGCAGGTGGCTGTGCCAGGTGTGTTGCCGTCGGCAGCCGCCGGAACTCCGAATCTGAAGTGACCAACAAGCCCCTGATGAACCACCTGAGGAGCGCAATCCTGAATCTCGCCGTACGCACTCTGTTCCCTGACTTGGGCAATCTCTCGGACACGCAAGCCAGCTGCAAGTTGTTCACTCCGGAGATGGCGGTATCCGTGTTCGAATCCACGGAGGCGCCGTTCTTCTGCTCCACCGGAGGTGAGTGCGACGTCGAGATGCTCCAGCTGTCAGTGTACCGCGACGGCAGCCTCGTGGAGGTACCGATATCATTCTACGAAGGCGAAGGAGTCAAGGGGAGCCTGGGAGCCTCGAGAGGCCCGGATCTCCTATCTGATCTGCTCAGGCTGAGGGCCTCCACGCCGAGCGTGAGCCAGCGGCCGGTCCAGGTGAGTCTGCCGGGCATGAGATACACAGTGCAATACATCGGCAGCGGTACCGAGCACATGGTCTTCAAGCTCGAGCGCATTGATTCCAAGCGGAATCCTCCCCTCGTCGTCAAGATCCCACACGAATCAATCGACACTGAGTTCTTCCTGTCGATGGACAGCCTGTGCTTCAACCGGCTCCGTGGTATGGGCCTGACCAGGACGACGACCAGGACGGATACCGGAGGCCTGGTGACACGCAACGCCCTGTTTCGGGCGATCCTCGCGGGCAGCACGCGAATCACGGGTGACTGGGTAGCGAGTCTGAGGGAATGGAGAGAGTTCAACGCTGTAGTGCTCAAGGGAATCCGCGCCTACGAGGGGAAGACATACAAGTCGTCCGGGTACAGACACGGACTTGGGATCGCGCGGTTCGTGGCACCCTATCGCCTGGTGTCAGAAGATGAACACGTGGTGATTGGGTGGGGCGCCGATCAGGATGAGCGCACGCTCTGCTTTGACGGCGCCGACCACGTCATCGTGATGGACTTCTTCGACGATACAATCAGGAGCTACGTCAAGAGGCGATGTGGTGGACTGGCCGGGCGCGGGGGCACCAGCGCCGCCCAGGGCGAAGTCGCCGCCGCTCTCGAGAACTGCGTGCGGGCGGCATATGAGTTCTCGAGGCGTATGGCCCGGGAGGCAGGGCTGTACGACCTGGACATGAACATGTGGGATGACATCGGCGTGCTCGACGGGAAGACGGGCAAGGCAGACCAGGACAGGATCGAGGCAGATGACCTCAGACTGCTTGACCCTGGCGAGTTGGAGACTATGGTCGACGAAGCGGCAAGTCGAAGATGCCTTGAGTTGCTGTGGAGAAGACTGCGGGACAGCGATGACCCTCAGCACCTGCCCGAGGGAATCGGCGCCGCACAGCTCGGCGAAAGAGTGAGCCAGGGCGTCGGTGACTGGGATGGCGAGCTGTTCGATAGCTTCCAGTTCAGGCACCTTGACATTCTGATGAATCAGCACGGATTGAGCCACGAACAGATTGCGCGAATCCACGGCGCGTGTGCCGAGGAGATGCAGAGTTACCTGGAGACGCTGCTGGAATTGTGCGTTCGTCCCTACAGGCCGGCTCAGCCCAGCGGGCAGGCAGGAAAGGGGTACTGGTGCGTGCTCAAAGGTGCACTGCCCGAGTCGGAGAGCGGGCGGATTGTCAGGCAGACAGCGGCGGTGATGCTTGGCGGGGACGTGCAGGGCAAGTACCTGGCGTCCGGCCAGAACGAGTTCGCGGCCTACGTGGCGCAAAGGGGCATCTCGGTGAGGTCCGGGCCGGACCGGAGGGGGTCCGCGACAAGGAGGTCAAGGGCCATCGCTGGCACGTTCCTGGTGACCAGTGAGGATTTGGTCTTGGATGGGCGCGAGATGCGAAAGAGCCTCTTCCCCACAGACGATCAGGGAATACCCTATCGTGGGGCAGTGGCGACGGGAATCAACGCCCTGTCTCCAGCGCATTGGGGCGCGGACACGAGACCGCGCGTCGTGCTTCTAGATGCTGGCGCGGCCGTCAGAATGTCGATGATCGGCTACGCGGAGCAGTCGAAGGGGAGTATCTGCCTCGATGGAGACAGGCTATGGCGGCAGTCCGCACATAGATACGGGAGGATAGCACGACAGACTGGGAGGGATGACCTGATGGTGTTTGGTGCAGCAGACACGCTGGTCGACCTGGCATCGAACAGCAGCCTCATGGACAACCTTAGAGAGTTCTTCCACGCCGAGGATCCGGTCACCGGGCGCCAGGCTGGCGTGTTCTTCTTTCAGCCGCCATACGACCCGACAAAGGGAACTCCGCTGATACCGCAGTCCAGGAGGGACCGAGATCGATGGATTCTGCACTTCCTGCCATCCTACCTAAGAGGCATGCGGCCTTTCCTGCCTTTCCTTCATCTGTTCGACCGTCAATTGGGCATGATGGAGCAGGTGGATGAGTCGGGGTACGGCATGTGGTTTCGAGATGAGAGCGTACCGGCGCCAATGGATCTGAGGTCTGCGCTGCCGGCCGTCGACAGCATGACAGCTGTGTCCCGCTACATACTCATCTCCGAGGCAGTCAGGCGCCACGGCGGATTGAGGCTTCCGTTTCTGTTCATTCTGTCGAGACGGGTGGTAGACGCGCTGTACGCGTTCTTCAGCTCGCTGGACGCGGCCTCGGCGGAGAACCTCGACTGGTATCGCACCGTCGTTGCGGGCTTCTCGTCAATGCCCGAGCCCGAGTTCATTCAGACTCACTCAAGACACCTCACGCAAGCGCAGGCGCGCTCCCTCTACGGTTGCTTGAGGCGGATCAGAAGGGAGGCATGGAGCGAGTTCCATCGCAGAAAGGCGGAGCAAGTCTCCAGGGCATTCTACGAGGATATCGTGGAACACAGGGCGTGGTGGCACGCATTCGAGTCCCCCGTGGACCTATTCGACTACTACCGGCTCAGCAGGGCTCCCACGGAGAGGAAGGTGGGTGAACATACGGTCAAGCTCTTCACGGACAGCACCGGGACCCCCAACAGGGTCGGCGTCGACGTTTCCATCGGGGAGATGGCGGGGCTCCACAGGACCCTCGCCGTGGTAGTGGCCGGCAAGCTGCCGCGCGCCAGGATCGAGCTCACCCTCAGGGCCCCGTCAACGGATGTGGCGGGACGTTCGAACTACTACCCGTACCTGATCTACTTCCCTGCGGACCACGAGCTCGCAAGTGTGCCGCCGATTCACATGCGCGGGCACGAGCTCTGCATAGTCGATTCCGGTCAATGCGGTCCTGTAGTCGTCAAGCTGCCATTCGTTCACCCGTCGAAGGAGGCAACACTGGGCGCGGCCATCTCGAAGTACGAAGCCGGGGTGTGGAAACCTGAGGTCGCAACTGTCGGAGCCTTGCTCGAGAAGCCGAGAGGAGACCATTGGACCTCTACGATCTGACACGTGCCTGGGTAGCGAAGCTCGCAGAGAGGGCTTCGCCGAGCAAGGGAGTCCTGCCTCACTCGTTCGACGCTGAGAGGCGGGCAGCGCTGCTCTACGCGCAGCGCTTTCGGGAGCCTGCCCCCCTCTTCCTGAGGATAGCTGCCTTGCTCCACGACGTCGAGAGGGTGTTTCCTGCGGGCGAGGTTCGAAGGGAGGACTTCGCCGACTACGACACCTACAAGAGAGAGCATGCCACCCGCTCTGCCGAGATAGCCAGGGCATTCCTGCTGCGTCAAGGAGCGGACGAGGCCTTGGTGGACGCGGTGTCGCAAACGATCTCAAGGCACGAGCACGGGGGGGACAGGTACTCGGACACCATCCTTGACGCTGACAGCACCAGCTTCTTCGAGGACAACTTCGCCTCCTATCTTGCGGAAAACGGGCCGGAGAGAACGAGAGACAAGGTGAGGTTCATGTATCTCCGGATGTCACCTGAAGCCAGGGAGACCGTGAGGGGAATGGACTTCGAGGGTGCTCTGCAGTCTGTCTTCGACGAGGCAGCGGCCGGGGAGGAATAGCCTCCCTGCGCTGCCACCGGAGCTGACCGGTAGGTTGGGTCAATACTGCAGTCCAGCCTGGCTGGACCAAGGCCACATATGGATCTACAGCCGGAGCACGTAGGCAGCGGGACGCCAGCAAAGGGCATTGGCAGTCCTCCTCATCGCACTGGTATGGCTTTGCGGCTGTAGCACGGGCGGAACGCCGACCGGATCGTCGGGCGCTCCTACTCCTGCGCAATCGACCACGGTCGCCTCGCCGCCCGACGGTGCGGAACAAGCGCTCGCCGAGCTGATCCAAGCGTATGCAGCAGTGACATCTCCTGCCGTGTCCAAGGCGGCTTTGTGCGGCGTCGGGGTCTGCCGGCGTCCCGTCCGCGCGGGGTTCGAAACGGCCCCTACCAGAGGGCACAACGGACCCGGGGCGCCTGAGGCGCCCAGCCTTCACGGCCACGACACATTCGGTCGGTGCTGGGAAGCAGTCTCGGCCGCTCCAGCTGCATCACCGCCAGATGTAGGGTGTTGCCACCATCTTTGACACAAGTGCCCGATGTAGGGCATTCTCACTAACTCTGACACTATCCTCACTACCTTTCGCACGATTGTCAATAACTCTGACGCCCTACAGATGCCTCGGGGCATGCACTCGGCGCGGTTGACTGGTGATCGTGAATTCGCTATACTTGGGCGCGGTGCCCGGGTGGGCGTAAGGCCCGCCTGCGGGCGCCAGCGGAGGAACGGTATGATAGCCGAGTGGATCGCGGGCCTGAGGCCGATACAGCAGGCACTTGTGGGCACCTCCTTCACCTGGTTCCTGACGGCCCTGGGGGCGGGGGCCGTTTTCGTGTTCAAGAGCGTGAACAGAAAGGTGCTGGATGGGATGCTCGGCTTCGCCGCCGGAGTCATGGTGGCGGCGAGCTATTGGTCACTGCTGGCGCCGGCGATCGAGATGTCTGAGGGGGGCGGCCTTCCCACGTGGGTGCCGGCCACGGCGGGTTTCTTGCTGGGCGCCCTCTTTCTGTGGGCGGTGGACCGGATTCTGCCCCACCTCCACCTGGGCTATCCGATGGAGGAAGCGGAAGGGATCAAGACGCAGTGGCAGCGCAGCGTGCTGCTGGTGCTGGCTATCACGCTCCACAATTTCCCGGAAGGGCTGGCCGTGGGAGTGGCCTTCGGTGCCCTGGGGGCTGGCTTGCCGGCAGCATCGGTCTCGGGGGCGATCGCGCTTGCGCTGGGCATTGGCATCCAGAACCTCCCGGAGGGGATGGCGGTCTCGGTCCCGCTTCGCCGAGAAGGGTTCGGCCGACTGAAGAGCTTCTGGTATGGGCAGCTGTCCGGCGTGGTCGAGCCGGTCGCCGGCGTCCTGGGGGCGGCGGCGGTGCTGGCGATCAAGCCCATACTCCCCTATGCCCTGGCTTTCGCCGCCGGAGCCATGATCTACGTCGTTGTGGAGGAGCTGATCCCGGAGTCCCAGCTGGAGAAGAACACCCACATAGCCACGTGGGGAGCGATGCTGGGCTTCGCCGTGATGATGACGCTGGACGTAGCACTGGGATAACACTGCACTGGAGACGACCTGTATGTGGCTTTGGGTAGGCGGATTGGCTGCGGGATATGTACTAGGCTCTGTGCCGGTGGGCTTCGTTGTCGTTCGGCTGTTGCGCGGCGTTGACCTGCGCACGGTGGGCAGCGGCCGGACCGGCGGCACTAACGTGATGAGAGCGGCAGGCTGGCCGGTGGCGCTGCTGTGCGGCGTGGGGGACATAGCTAAGGCAGCCCTGGCCGTGCTGATAGTGCGCGCACTAGCCGGGCCGATCATCCTGCAGGCGCTGACCGGCGTGATGGCCGTGCTGGGCCACAACTACTCCATCTTCCTGGGTCTCCGGGGAGGCGCCGGCACGGCCCCTTCGATGGGCGGGGCGGCGGCGCTCTGGCCGTGGAACGCCGTGATCCTTCCCCTCGTGCTGCTTGCCCGGTCCGCCCGCTCCGGGCGAACATCGCTTGGGTCGATCGCTGTGGCAATCGCGCTGCCCGTTGTGACGGGCGTGCGTGCAGTGTTGGGTGCAGGGCCTTGGGCTCACGTGCTGCATGGCGTTCTCACCTCCGTGCTCACTCTCTGGTCGCTGCGTCCGAATATCTGTCGCCTTCTGCGCGGTGAAGAGAAGGCTGTGATATCTACCTAGGCGGCAGCCGCCTTCTGCCTTGGCCGTTGCTGCCCTGTGCCCGCAGGGCGAGGAGGGCCGCATGACTAAACGGCTCGCAGGCATTCTCTCCGCTGCCCTATTGCTTGTGCTCCCGGCGTGTACCGCTGCGCCCACGCCGACGCCGACCGCAACTCCCACGGCCGATGACGCCCGGACGGAGGAGATCGTGCGGGCGATCGCGGAAGAGGCCGTCGCTGCGCTGCGCGACCGAGACATGGAAGCCCTGGCGGCGCTGGCCCACCCGAGCAAGGGGGTGCGCTTCTCTCCCTACACCTACGTCCGGGACGAGCATCTGGTCTTCGGTTCCCAGTCGGTAGTGGGCTTACTAATGGACCAGACGACATATCTCTGGGGCTACTACGACGGCTCTGGGGAGCCGATAGAGCTCACCTTCGCCCACTACTACGAGCAGTTTGTCTACGACCAGGACTTCGCCCATGCGGAGCAGATCGCCTACAACGAAGTGCTGGGGCAGGGCAATACCATCAACAACATACCTGAGTTCTATCCGGACGGTGTCTTCGTCGAGTACTATTTCAGCGGATTCGACCCCCAGTACGGCGGTATGGACTGGGTGAGCCTGCGCCTGGTGCTCGAGCAGGAGGGGGGCGTCTGGTACCTGGTCGGCGTGATCCACGACGAGTGGACCATCTAGGGGCGGGCAAACGGGAGGAGCCGATGGCAGATTCGGGCAGGCGGGTGCCGTATTCCCATAGCCGGCTCAAGTTGGAGGAGATGAGAGAGCGGGCTGCCGCGTTCAGGGCGCATCTGGAGACGCGCCGCAGCGTACGCCACTACTCTGGCGAGCCCATCGAGCGCGGTGTGATACAGGACTGTCTGCTCACAGCAGGGTCCGCCCCCAGCGGCGCTAACTGCCAGCCCTGGCACTTCGTAGTCGTCACCGAGGGAGCCGCGAAGAAGCGCATCCGTGCGGCTGCGGAAGAGGCGGAGTACGAGTTCTACCATGGCCGCGCCGGCCGAGAGTGGCTTGAGGCACTCGCTCCGCTGGGCACCGATAATCACAAGCCCTTTCTGGAAGAAGCGCCGTGCCTGATAGTCGTCTTCGCCCAGAAGTATGGCACTTCGCCTGCTGGCGAGCGAGTAAGCCATTACTACGTGCAGGAGTCCGTCGGGATTGCCACCGGCCTCCTCGTCGCCGCCGTCCACAATGCCGGATTGGCCTGCCTGACCTACACGCCCAGCCGCATGGACTTCCTGCGAGAGATGCTTGGCCGGCCCGAGGGTGAGCGGCCGTTCTGCGTGCTGGTGGTCGGCTACCCGGCGGATGGGGCAACGGTTTCGGAGCTGAAGAGGAAGAAGCTGGAGGAGATTGCCACCTTCGTGTGACCGGTGCGTCGCCCGGGGGTGGGACTGCGGCGGGCCAGCTCGGCGTGTGCTGGCCTGCGCTGTTTGTCTGAGAGCTTGACATGGGTCTCATTGCGGGCCATAATGCCCCGATTTCGGTCTTGCGTGGTCCGAGCCGTCACAGGTACGGGAGGATGCTAGATGCCAAGGCGCGACGACATCCAGAAGGTGATGATCATCGGCTCCGGGCCGATCATCATCGGCCAGGCGTGCGAATTCGACTACTCGGGCACCCAGGCGTGCAAGGCGCTGAGGGCGCTAGGGTACGAGATCGTGCTGGTCAACTCGAATCCGGCCACCATTATGACCGATCCGGCGATGGCCGACGTGACCTACATCGAGCCGCTCAATCTGCAGACGATGACCGAGATCATCGAGAAGGAACGGCCCGACGCCTTGCTCCCCAACCTCGGCGGCCAGACCGGCCTGAACCTCTCGTCCGAGCTGGCCCGGACTGGTGTTCTGGAGAAGTACGGTGTGAAGGTGATCGGCGTGGACGTCGACGCCATAGAGCGGGGCGAAGACCGGACCGTGTTCAAGCAGACGATGCAGTCTCTGGGCATAGAGACGCCGGACAGCGAAGCGGCATACACAGTCGATGAAGCGGAGAAGATCGCCGAGGAGCTTGGCTACCCGGTCGTCATCCGGCCGGCCTACACGCTGGGCGGGACCGGAGGCGGGCATGTCTACAACGTCGAGGAGCTGCGCGTCGTCGCCAGCCGGGGCATCGCCGCCAGCATGGTGGGGCAGATCCTGGTCGAGGAATCGGTGCTGGGCTGGGAAGAGCTGGAGCTGGAGGTCGTCCGCGATGCGAAGAACCAGATGATCACCGTCTGCTTCATCGAGAACGTGGACGCCATGGGAGTTCACACGGGTGACTCCTACTGCACAGCACCCATGCTCACCATCAGCGAGGAGCTGCAGGAGCGGCTGCAGCAGTACTCCTACGACATCGTGGAGGCGATCCAGATCATCGGCGGCACGAACATCCAGTTCGCTCACGATCCCCAGACCGGGCGGGTCGTCGTCATCGAGATCAACCCCCGCACGTCGCGATCGTCGGCACTGGCCTCGAAGGCGACAGGGTTTCCGATCGCGCTCGTCTCCTCGAAGCTGGCGGGTGGCCTGACGCTCGATGAGATCCCCTATTGGCGGGAGGGTACTCTGGAGAAGTATACCCCCTGGGGCGAATACGTCGTCGTCAAGTTCGCCCGCTGGGCTTTCGAGAAGTTCAGAGATGCCGAGGACAAGCTGGGAACGCAGATGCGCGCCGTGGGCGAAGTGATGAGCATCGGCAAGACCTACAAGGAGGCGTTTCACAAGTCGATCCGTTCGCTGGAGATCGGCAGGCACGGCCTCGGTTTTGCGAAGGACTTCCACGAGCGCTCCCTGGGGGAGCTGCTGTTCATGCTCAACGAAGCCTCCAGCGAGCGACAGTTTATCATGTACGAGGCCCTGCGCAAAGGGGCGGAGGTGGACGAGCTCCACCGGCGCACGCACATCAAGCGCTGGTTCATCGAGCAGATGAAGGAACTGGTCGAGCTTGAGGAGGAGCTGCTTGCGCACAAAGGCAAGAGGTTGCCGGACGAGCTTCTGACCCGGGCGAAGAAGGATGGGTTCGCAGACCTGTACCTGGCCAAGATCCTGGCCTCCAGTCAGAAGGAGATCAGGGATCGGAGGACGGAGCTCGGCGTCGTCGAGGCCTGGGAAGGCGTTCCGGTCAGCGGGGTGGAGGAGGCAAGCTACTACTACTCGACCTACAACGCGCCGGACAGCGTCCCGGTCAGCGACCGGCGCAAGGTGATGATCCTGGGTGGTGGTCCGAACCGGATCGGCCAGGGGATAGAGTTCGACTACTGCTGCGTGCACGCTGCATTCGCGCTGCGGGATCTGGGCTACGAATCGATAATGGTCAACTGCAACCCGGAGACCGTTTCCACGGACTACGATACTTCCGACAAGCTCTACTTCGAGCCCATAACTGTGGAGGACGTGCTCAGTATCTACGGGAAGGAACGGCCGGAGGGCGCGGTCGTCCAGTTCGGCGGGCAGACCCCGCTGAACATCGCCCGCGAGCTGGCGGAGGCCGGAGTCAATATCCTGGGCACGTCGGTCGATACGATTGAGCTGGCAGAGGATCGGGACCAGTTCCGGCAGATGATGGAGAAGCTGGGGATCCCGATGCCCGAGGCGGGAATGGCGAGCACGCTGGAGGAGGCTCTGGCAATTGCCGAGCGGATCGGCTATCCGCTCATCGTGCGGCCGTCGTTCGTGCTCGGGGGCCGGGGTATGGAGATCGTCTACGACCAGCAGATGCTGGAGCAGTACGTGGCGGCAGCGGTCGAGGTCACGCCGGACAGGCCGATTCTGATAGACAGGTTCCTGGAGAACGCGCTCGAGGCGGAGGCGGATGCCCTTTCCGACGGCGCGGATTGCTTCGTGCCGACGGTAATGGAGCATATCGAGCAGGCGGGCATCCACTCCGGCGATTCGGCCTGCGTCATCCCGCCGGCGTCGATCCCCGAGCGCCATCTGGAGACGATCCGCCGCTACACGCGCACCATCGCCCTGGAGCTCCGCGTTGTGGGGCTGATGAACATGCAGTACGCGATCGCCGACGACACCGTCTACGTGCTGGAAGCGAACCCGAGGGCTTCTCGCACCGTGCCGCTCGTCTCGAAGGTCTGCAATATCCCCATGGCACGCTGTGCCACCCAGCTGATGATGGGGCAGAAGCTCTCCGATTTGGGTCTCAGCGATAAGCTGATCCCCCACTTCGGCGTCAAGGAAGCGGTGCTGCCCTTCAACATGTTCCCCGAGGTCGACCCGGTCCTCGGCCCGGAGATGCGCTCGACCGGCGAGGTCCTGGGCCTGGATGAGACTTTCGGCCTGGCCTACTTCAAGTCTCAGGAAGCGGCGCAGCAGAGCCTGCCGCTCGAGGGGACGGTGCTGATCAGCGTGAGCGACAGGGAGAAGGACCTGGCCCTGGCGGTGGCGCAGGAGTTCAGCGCGCTGGGCTTCGAGATCAGGGCGACGGAGGGGACGAGGGAGTTCCTGGCCAAGCATGGGATCGACAGCAGCTACGTTCGCAAGCAGCACGAGGGCAGGCCGAACATCGTGGACGGCATAATGAACAGGGAGATCCATCTCGTAGTCAACACTCCTGTCGGCAAGCTGAGCCAGCACGACGACTCCTACCTGCGTAAGGCGGCGATCAAGTACAAGGTGCCCTACATCACGACAATGGCTGCGGCGCTCGCGGCTGCGAAAGGGATAGCCGAGCGCAGGGAACGGCAGACGCATGTACGTTCTCTACAGGAGTATCACAAGGGAATCAAGTAGCGCTGCGACGGACAGTTGCAGCAGGAGGTGGGCATGTCCGAGGAACTGGCTCTCAAGGC
>Ga0307421_1000683_pt1 | contig 21687 bp, 23 predicted proteins | sample SalMarWE160270MG_FD_202163 | JGI IMG/M metagenome (GOLD analysis project Ga0307421, IMG submission 202163) | Salt marsh sediment microbial communities from the Plum Island Ecosystem LTER, Massachusetts, United States - WE1602-70 | ecosystem: Environmental > Aquatic > Marine > Intertidal zone >...
GTAACATATAAATTTCCTGTCATTTTAACGTCTACCTTTTTCAATCTTCTTTTGCACTAATCTGGCTAAAGGTTGATCATTTACTTGAATAACTTGAAATCGAACACCAGGAATATCTCCTTTACTTCTTCCTTGTTTCCCTCCAATTCTTTGAATCATAACTTCATCATGCTCATCAATAAATTTTTGAGCTAAATTTCCAGGAATAAATGCAGTAACTTGTTTTCCATTTTTTTTAAGTTGAACTCTACAGCATTTTCTCATTGCTGAATTTGGCTGTTTTGCTTCTTTTTGAACTTTTTGAAGAACAATTCCTTTTGCTTGATTAGCTCCTTCTAGAGGATCTGATTTAGCATAAAGATTTAAAGTTCTCACTTTGTATTTTCTATCTTTCCATCGAAATTTCTTTCTATTTTTTTTACTTTTTATAGCTGATTTTAATCCCATTTTATTTAATTTCTCCTGAAATTAAATGCTAGAAAATTTTTAAGAATTTTCTATGTATTCAAAACCTTTAACTCAGTTCTGTGCGTATGCACAGTCTGGTTTTGAATTTATGCACAACTAATCGAGAGAAAATTGATTTATAAAGATTTCTTATACTATTCTAAACTCTCTTGCAAAGAAATCTTTAATTATTTTTTGCATTTCTAAAATTCTTCTTTTGTTTCTTCCAATTAATGCAGCTTTACTTTGACTTCCTGCAGTTAAAATTATTTCATTAGGAGTAATTTCTAAATTTTTGAAAGCGACTGGACTAACAATTGAAGAAATGAATGTTTTAGCATCTTTTACATCTTTTGGAATAGCAATAATTTTTATTTTTCTACCAAGTATTTGGCTCATCTGTTTAGCATTTTTAGCATTTTCTCCAATTGCTTTAGAAATTAATTTTTTTGGAACACAAAAAACAAGTGCTTCGTTATATTTAAAACAATATCTCGTACTAACTCTTGTAATTTTTTCAAAGAGATTTAAATATCTCATAAATTGCATGTCAATAGTATTCACCATTTTTATAATTTGATTAAAAGTAAGTAGTTTTTAAACCTTTAGTTTTATTTATCGACGATTATCTATTAACTTCCTCAACAACTTTTGCTTTTGCTTGTTTTTTATTTTCTTCTTCTTTCACTAAAGGCCCAACAACTTTAACTAAAAGTCCAGGTAATCCAGTTCCAATTGGAACAGGTTGATTAATAATTATGTTTTCAATAACACTTGCTAATTTATCTCCACTCCCTTTTAGAGTAGAATTTACAAATTGTTTTACAGGAGTTTCAAAAGTTGCTCTTGCTAATATAGAAGATTTTTGAGCAATAATTCCCATTCTTGTAACTCCTTTAACATCCCCTGTATCTGTCATAGCGTCTGCAACTAATTTAAGATGTCTAATATCAATATCTAATCCCTGATTCTTAAGAACTTCAGTAATTTCATTAATTATTAATTGACGAGAAACTTCAATTCCAAAAACTTCAGCCATTTCATAAAAATCATTTGAAATTAATTTATTTGGATTAACTTCTTTCATTCCAATCATTTCTTTTAAATTTGTTCCAAGAGTAGTCACAACAAAATCCCTGTCTTTTTTCACAATCAAAACCTGTCTAATTCCTTTAACTCCAGAAATAATAGTTTCTTTTAATTTTTCTTTTAATTTATATATTTCTCTAAATCCAAATTCACCTACATCAAGCATTATAGAATTTGCTTTTTCTTTAGTTTTGAATCCAGCATCATTTAATCTTTCAACAAGGGTTTTCATAGTAATATGAGTTTTTCTTAAGCCTTTATCATCTATTTTTATTTCTATTTTTCGATTTCCAAAATCTAATTCAATTTCAGAAGAGATTTCTTGTAATTTAACTTCTTTAATTTTTTCAGCAAATATTTTCGCACTTCTTTCATTATTAAATTCTTTGTTTAAATAAACCTCCATTTTAGGAGAAGAAGGTTTTTTTCTAGCATCAAAAATTTCAATTAATCTTGGAAGTCCCTGAGTAACCTGCATTTCAGCTACACCAGCCATATGAAAGGTTCTTAGAACCATTTGTGTTGAAGCTTCACCAAAAGATTGAGCAGTAACAATTCCTATTGCTTCTCCAGCATCTAATTCTCCTTTAACATGTATTTTTGTAACATCTAATCCATCATCTCCATATTTGAATTGAATAATGTTATTGTTGCTGTCTCTTATTGTTCCATCATATTCTTTTCTCAAATCCTGAAGAGCATTTGCTAATCTTCTATATAAATATCCTGATTTAGGAGTTCTCAATCCAGTATCCATAAGTGAATCTCTTCCTGTGATTGCTTGAAAAAAGAATTCATCTGGTCTCAAACCTTTAATAAAAGGACTTCTAATAAATCCTCTTGCTTTTGGTGATAAATCCCCTTGCTTAAATAAAGAGAGAGTTCTTCCAGTATAGCCAAAATCAACTCTACGATTTCCTAATGCTTGCTGTCCAACACAAGAAGCCATTTGAGTAATATTCAGAATATTTCCACCTCCTCCTGATTTAATCATGTGATTAACAGGATTTGTTTCAGGAAATTCTTTTTTAACAATTTCTCCTATTTTTGTTCTTACTTCATTTAAACATTGTAATATTTTTATTTCTCTGGATTCTTCTATTGTTTTTCCAGGAATTGCTTCTAATGTTCCTTCATTATATGCAATTATCAAATCTTCTGTTTTTTTCTCAGCCTTTTTAATTATTTCTTCACCAGCTTCAATAACAGACTCACTTAAATCCAAATCTTCAACAGAAGTTGTTATTCCTATGTCTGTAAGATAATTTTTTCCTAAATCAAATGCCTTCTTAATTGTTTCAAAAGTTTTTGTTCTTCCAACAGTTCTATCAAGTTCTTTAACTAAATCTCCATCTTCATCTCCAAAAGTAGTTTTGTCTATAACCCCTTTAATGATTTCTCCATCCTTGATTTTTATAGAATCATTTGAAAAATTAACTTTAGGAAGTATTTTTGAGAAAATTTCAATACCACTTGAATTCTTTTTTGAAAGAGATTCTTTTAATCCTGATTTATATAAAAGCTGATTAGCATCTTCTCGAGAAAGTTCATGAAATCCCAATAAATAATTTCCAGTAATTGCATCTCCAATGCATCCTACTAAATTTGTATTGTTTTTTGGAGACATTAAATTTCTTTTAACATCTAAAAGTATCTTCGCCTCTGCTCTTGCTTCTTCTGTTTGAGGAGAGTGTATGTTCATTTCATCTCCGTCAAAATCAGCATTATATGGTGTTGCTGCAGCAGGATGCAATCTAAAAGTTCTTCCAGGTAAAACTTTAACATAATGAGCCATTAAACTTCCTCTATGCAGGCTTGGATGTCTATTAAATAAAACAATGTCTCCATTTTGGAGATGTCTCTCTACCTGATAAGCAGGTAAAAGTTCACTAATAATTTCTTCTTTTAATTCTTCTGTAATCTTTTTTCTTTTCCCATCAGGACGAATAACATAATTTGCACCAGGATATTCATCCCCTTTCTTTATTAGATTTTTTAATTTTTCAATATTAATATCATTGACCGTTTCAGAAACAGTAACAACTTTTGCAATTTCATAAGGAATTCCAACTTCATTTATTTTTATATATGGATCAGGAGAAATAACTGTTCTACCAGAATAATTAACTCTTTTTCCTGCAATATTTTTTCTAATTCTTCCCTCTTTTCCTTTTATTCTTTCTGTAATTGTCTTTAAAGGTTGTCCGCTTCTATGTCTAGCAGGAGGAATTCTTGTTGTAGTGTTATCAAAGAAAGTTGTAATATGAAATTGCAATAAATCCCACAAGTCTTCAATAATAACTTCAGGAGCACCTGCATTTAAATTTTCCCATAATCTTTGATTTGCTCTTATAATATCTGAAAGTTTGTGAGTTAAATCATCTTCGCTTCTTTCTCCAGATTCCAAAATAATACTTGGTCTTACAGTTACAGGAGGAACTAATAAAGAGGTTAAAACAGCCCATTCAGGACGGCAGTTTTTGTAATCAACTCCAATTTTTTTCAATTCTTCATCAGGTATATTAACTAAAATTTCTCTTATTTCTGTAGGAAATATTCTTGTTTTCCCTTTATAGAAGTTTGTTGGTTTATCTAATTTAACTTTAACTTGAGAAGATTGGCAATGAGGGCATTTCTTAGAGTCTTTTGCTTTTTTTGCTCTTTGACTTGGAGATAATTTTGATAAATCTTTTTCTTCAATCATTAATTTTCCACATTCCTGACAAAAACACCTCAGACAAGTTTCAATTAAGGGAACATATTTCAGATGAATAACTGCTCTTGCTAAATCAATGCTTCCAGAATGTCCTAAACATTCTTTTAATCTTCCTCCGCAAGTTCTACATCTAACACCAGGATCAATAGCTCCTAATCTTAAATCCATCAAACCTCCATCAACAGGATACCCATCTATATCATAAAGTTCAGGAGTTACGATTTTTGCACAAGAAACTCTTTTAATTTGTTCAGGACTAATTAAAGAAAACCTGATTTCTGATATTTTTTTTCGAATTGGTTTCATCTTTTTGTAGCTTTCTTTAAAGATGAAAGCTTAAAAATTTTAATTTTTATTGGTTTTTTCATTTTAATTTTTTAATTTACTATAACCTTCTTGAATCTCTTTAAATGAAAGCATTTTACCATATCCTTCTTGCATTATTTCTTCAACTCCAATCTGGGGAATTTTACCATAATCTTTTTGTATTATTTTTATATTTGGAATTTCATCAAATTTTTCTTCAATCATTTTACTCATACTTGTTTTTTAATTCAAATTTACTATTAATGTGAAGTCCTTGTAATTCTTCTAGTAATAATTTAAATGCATATGAGATTTCAATAGGTTCTAATTCTTCACTTCCACACATAAGGCATACAATTTTGTTTCGAATATTATCATCTATTCCAATAGAGCCGCATTTAGTGCAAATAGGTAAAACAACTTTATCAGAATCATATCTTTCTTTTAATAATAATGAAGCACCATGAGCAACTAATGCCTGCTGTTCCATTTCCCCTAATCTAAGAGCTCCACCCCTTGCTCTGCCTTCAATAGGCTGTCGAGTTAATAATGCAACTTTTCCAGTAGCTCTTCCATGAAGCTTGTTTCCAACCATATATTTTAATTTTAAATAATATAAATTTCCCACAAATATTTTTGATTCCATTTTCTTTCCAGTAATTCCATTATACATTGTTTCTTTTCCATCAAATCTGAATCCAAGTTTTTCTAATTCTTTTTCTAATTGTTTTTTACTTGTTCCAGAAAAAGAAGTCCCGTCAATAATTTCTCCTTTTAAACAACCTACTTTACCAGCGAGTAATTCCAATAAATAACCAACAGTCATACGACTTGGAAGTCCATGAGGATTAAAGATAACATCTGGTTTTATTCCACTTGCTGTAAAAGGAATGTCGTCTTCAGGAACAATCATTCCAATAACTCCTTTTTGTCCATGAGAAGTTGCAAATTTATCTCCTAATTCAGGAATTCTTTGGTCTCTTGTTTTAACTTGAACAATTTTGTTTCCTTCAGAGTCTTCAGTAACAAAAACAGCGTCAACAGTTCCTTTTTCTTCTTGTCTCATTGTAACACTTGATTCTTTTTTTGTTCTAACTGAAATTTCTCTTGCTTCGGATAAGAATTTTGGAGGAGACATTTTTCCAATTAACACCTCTCCTTCATTTATTTCTGCTTCAGGAAAAGTTACTCCATCATTTTCTAAAAATCTATAACTAGATTCCATTTTATAACCAGAAGAATCTTTTTCAGGAATTGCTATTTCATCTTTTAATCCCCCAGCATAATTCATTTCAACTGCAGAATAAGGACGATAATAGAAGCTTCTTCCAACACCTCTGTCAACACTTCCCTGATTAAGTACTAGAGCATCTTCCATATTATATCCTTCATAAGTCATAATAGCAACAGTTAAATTTTGTCCAGCAGGATAAGTGTTTAAAGTATCATAAACAAAACTTCTTACAATTGGTTTTTGAGGATATTGCAAAATACTTACATCTGTATCTGTTCTACATAGATAATTAGCAGCATACAATCCTAATGCTTGTTTCTGAGTTTTACTTCCTCTGTTTAATCTAGAACTTTGATCATGATTTCCATAAGGAACTAATCCAGTAACAACTCCAAATAAAGCAATACTGTCTATTTCAAGGTGAGTGTGCTCAGGAGTTATTTCTTCTTCATACAAAGAAACAAGAGTATTTTCTTCTTCAGCAGCGTCTAAATATTCAATTATTCCTTTTTTAATTAAATCTTCCCATCCTATTTCATTTTGTTCTAATTGAATTAAATGCTCATTTTTTAATTTTGGAGAGCCATTTTCTAAAATTATTAAAGGTCTTAAAACTCTTCCAGGTTCTGTTGATATAGATATAGTTTGAAAACTTTCATCATCTCTTATACTCATTTGAAGAGGTAATTCACTCTTTCTTCTTTTTTCTCTAATTTCTAAAATAAATTCTTCGTAATTTTCTACACTTCCAATAAATCTTCCATTAAAGAAAACTTCTCTTCCTTTTACTCCTTCTTTATCTAATCCTAAAGTTTCTAAATCTTTTAAAAATTTATTTTCATCTAAATCTGCTCTTGTAGAAACCTGACTTAATAGTGCAAGATTTTTTCTTAATCCAATTTCTGTTCCTTCTGGAGTTTCAATTGGGCAAAACCTACCATAATGAGTTGGATGCAAAGTTCTTGCCATAAAATTTTCCTGATCACTCGGAAGCATACTTGAAACTCTCTGTAATTGAGAAATTGTAGCCAAATAATTTGTTTTATCCATGTTTTGAGTAATTCCACTTCTTTCACCTGTCCAACTTCCAGTTGCAATTGCAGATTCAACTCTATGAGAAAATAAAGTGGATTTAGCGAGAATTTTTATTGAAACAAATTTTTTTCTTTTTGCTGATTTTTGCAGGGAATATTGTATATCTCTAATTAAAATTCCTAAATTAACTCGAAATAAAGTAGATAGCAAATCTCCTGAAAGCCTTACTCTTTTATTTGCATAATGATCTTTGTCTGTTCTTAATTGCGGATTTTCTTTTGCAATTAAAAATTGTCGGATTAATTTACAAAGAGTAATTGCTTTTTTCATTCTGTCTTCTTTTTTATTTCCAATGTGAGGAAAAAGATAAGAATCAATTCTTTGTTTTGCTCTGTCTAAAATTTCTTTTTTTGTACCCTGAAGATTTGTTTTTTCAGCAATATACATAATTGCGTCTTCTCTAGTGGCTAAATTTACATATTCATATAAATTAACAATAACACTGTCTGTTTCTTTTCCAATATATCTTGCAATATCTGATTCTTTTGTTAAACCAAGTGCTTTCAAAACAACAATTGCAGGAAGGTCTCTAAATCTGCTAAAAGACAATTCAAAAATTCCTTCTTTACTTTCAGACAAATTAACTGGAATTCTATAAGTTCCTTTTGATGAAAACATCTTTATAATTAGTTGGTCCTTGTTATTTGTTTCTACAAAAGGCTGATTTTCTGCTAAATCCTCTGCCATAACCATAATTCTCTCATTACCCTTAATTATAAAATATCCTCCTGGATCCATAGCATCATTATAATTTTCAATTAATTCTTCGTCTTTCATTCCAAAAGTATTGCAAACTTTGCTCTTTACCATAATAGGAATTCTTCCAATTTCAACTCTTTCAGAATCAACTTGATCATCTTTTCTAATTGTAATCTCTAAAGTAACAGGGGCAGAATAAGTCAAATTTCTTAATCTTGCTTCAGAGGGCATAATTAAAGAGGAGCTTCCGTCAGCTTCAACAACTCTTGGAGTTTCTACTTTTATTTTTCCTAGATTAATTTCAAAATCATCACTCTCTATTGTTTCTGAAACTTCATTTACAATTTCCTGCATTCTTTTTTCTATGAAATTATTAAATGATTTTATATTAGATTCCACTAGAGAATGATCTTTCAGATATTTTTTAACAATTAAATGTTTATTATCCCTTACCATTAGATAACGACTCTAAAGTATAAATTAACTTTATCTCCTTCTTTTCTTTCTATTTTTATGACATCTCCTATTTGACAATCTTCTTGAAGTGCAGAATCTGTGGATAAAATTTTAGGTAATTGAGCTTTAGAGATATTTAGTTTCGCTAATAACTCTTCAACTTCTTTTTCATTAAGTTTAGAATGTTTAGGTTGTAGGGAGTGCATGAGAGAGTTTTTCAGGGAAATTGCATAGTTTGTACTAACAATTTAACAACTTTATAATAATAAAAGATACTTAAAATTAGTTTTTAAATCTTTTGCTTTCTAATTTCTAAAGAGCAAAAGATTTGCTAGAAAATTTTAATTTTCTTTGTAAATGTTTCTGTATTTTCTTTAAAAACTAATTAGATATAAGATGAAATATAAACATATCAAAGTGGCCCCGGAGGGATTTGAACCCTCGACACCTGGATTACTTCTGAAAGCAACGTCTTTCGGAAGGATAGAAAAACGTGTTTTTCTATAAAAGTCCAGTGCTCTGCCAGGCTGAGCTACGGAGCCATATGCATTGAATGAGTTTTGTATTTAAAAATTTAATGAATTAGATATGAAGACTGGCAGTGTCAGGCCGAGGTTATTGAACAGCGACTAACTCTCATAATTCAATAACAGCTTTTCAATGGCTGAGTTGAGCTACAGAGCCTTTTTTTATAAAATTATATTAAATTTAGAAGAAAATAGTTTATAAAATTATTCTTCAGTATAATTATCTTTATAATCTAATAAAATTTTAAGGAATTATGGAATTAAAAGATTTATTTCTAAAAAAAGAAGAATTGCCTATTTTATATATGAACGAGATATTTAAACAAATTTTTTAATATAAGAATTATTATTTTCGAGATTTTTCTAAATATCTTGACGTCCTGTTAAAAAAACCACTCATAATCTTACCTAACCTATCTTCAACAAAAAGAGAAACTCTTACCTCAAGATAAGTTTTCTTTACAAAATTAGTCAATTCAGTTATCTCAGATTTATTAAGATTATATTTTACAGCAATTTCAGGTATGCAACTTAACATTAGTTGGTAATTATTATCTAACTCTTTTGCTCTTTCACTTTTTGGAAAGCCCAATTTCAATAAATTAACTGGATAATTTCTTTCACTCATTTTAGATGCTTACTTATTCTTTTTTCAAGTTCTTCTGCAGGCATTGAACCTACAAACTGTTCTACAACTTCCCCATTTTTAAACAAAACAAAATTAGGAATAGAACTAACACTGTGTTTGCTAGCAAGTAATTGATTTTCTTGAACATCAATTTTACCTATTTTTAATTTTCCTTTCATATTTTCAGCAACCTCTTCAAGTATTGGAGCCATCATTAAACAAGGCATGCACCAATCAGCAGAAAAATCAATTAGCACCAAACCTTCTTTAATAAAATCATCAAACATTCCATTTGTTAATTCTTTTACATATTCCATAAATTTATTGTAGAAGAAGTTTATTTATAAAAGTTTCTTATTTAAACAGCCATTTTCCTTTTAATTGCAGGATAATAATTATAATTTTGAACATCAAAATCCTCAATAGTTAATTTATCAAAAGGTTTGTCAGTAATAACTAATTTAGGAAGCGGATTTGGAACTCTTGATAATTGCTCGAGAATTGCAGTAACATGATCATATTTCTCTTCATTTTCATCAGAAGGAGCATTTTCATTAATCCAATTTAAAATATCTAAATAATTTTCTTTATCATTAAATCTTTCTAGGTTATTACTTATTTTAATCCTCTTTTGAAGTTCTTTAAAATTTTCTCTATACCATTTAGTTCTTTTTTCTAATCCAGTATAGAAATGAGAATCTCCAAATGTATGAATAAATGTTTTTGGAATTAGTCCTGCTTCTTTTGCAATTATCTGTGTTAATGCTGCATAACTAGCTTGATTAAAAGGAACTCCTAAAAATTGGTCACAACTTCTTTGATATAATTGTAGTTCTAATTCTCTCTCTTCATTAGCAGTTGCTTGATAAAGAACATGACAAGGTTCAAGAGACATTTTAGGAACATCTCCAGGATTCCACGCACTAACAAGATTTTTTTTACTAGTGGGTTTTTTTCTTAAAACTTCTATCATTTTTCCTACTTGATCTATTTCAATAAGTTTTCCTTTATTCCCATCAAAATATAACCAACGCCTCCATTGTTCTCCATAAATAGGACCAGCGTCTCCAAATCTGTTTGCAAATTCTTCATTCTCTCTTATTCTTTGCCCATATTCTTCCATTGAAGAATCCCATTCAACAGAATATTTAACTATATCTTTTGGAAAGATTCCTTGTTCTTGCATTACAGGTAAATTGTGTTCAAATGCATTCCCTCTCCAAACAGGACATTTATTATCTTCTAAATATTTTATATTTGTGTCTCCTCTCAAAAACCAAATAGTTTCATGAAACATAGATTTTGTAGCCATTTTTTTAGTAGTTAATAGAGGAAAACCTTTTCTTAAATCATGAACACTTTGATAACCAAATAAAGAAATAAGTCCAGAACCTTTACTTCCTTTTTTAAAATTAGAACGCTCATCAGTTAGAATAGCTTTGCAATGATCAAGATATTGCTGAACCATGCTAAAGATAATTTATTTTCTTTTTTAAAGATAATTACATTCTAAAATATCAATTAATCTTTTTTATTAATCCAAAAAAACCATCTTCTTTTCTTAATTTTTGCATAAGAGAATAATAATTTAAATCCCTTATATGTTCTGTAGCAGGATCAATAATTGTTATTATAGGGTCTTCAAATTCAAGAATAAGATAAGCATGATTTCCTATTCCTATAAATCCCTTATTTTCATAGATTTCTTTTAATAATGTATCTGGTTCATTAAAAGGAGTTTGATTCCACCAATAAAATTCATAATTAAATCCTTTTTCTCTAAGAAAATTTTTTATTTTATCATCATCAGCTCTAAATCCTTTTTCAGCAGGAGTTAAGTTTTTTGCAATTTCTTCCTGAGAAATAAAAATATCTCCATAAAAAAAGACATGTTCTAAAATAGAACATAAGCAATAGTTATTTTTTTCTTGCTTCATCTTAATTCTGAATTTCAGTCACACCACCACTAACTCTGCCCTCATTGTGTTGCCCGCTATAAACTCTTCCTATATTTCCTATCACTGGTTCAAAAACAATATTAAACATTCTAGCACCTAATTCAAAAGTGAATTTTTGATTTCCTAGGTTTGCTAATCCAAAGATTAGTTCTCCTGAATAACCTGGATCTGTTTTTGATCTAAATAAAGCAATTCCACATCTCTGCAAAGTAGTTCTAGGATAAATAACAGGCATTAGATATCTGGCAGGTTTCCAAGATTCAATTGAAATTTTTTTATCAGGAATATTGACTTTCTCAATAGTTTTAACTAAAACATATGCTCTTGGATTTAAAACAACTTTTTTATCACCTTCATTTATATCTGCTATCTTTTTAATTTTTGGGGTGTGTCTTTCATCAATTCCTAAAAAACCAGGTTCAATTGCTTGATAAACTTCTCCAACTCTCAAATCTGTTCCAACACCTTCTGGATTTTCTAATTCTCTTTCAGAAAGATTTTCAATTAGATTATATTTTCTATTTAATTCTAGTAATTTTAGAGCTGAAATTGGCATTTTCTCTTTTATCTTATCTCAGAGACGAGTTTCTTTTTAAATTTAATTGTGATAAAGGTTCTTTATTCAATAACTTTTCCTCTTCTAAATTTTTCAACATTCAAAAGATTTCCTTTCCAGTATCTTAATTTAACGCCTGTTTCTTTAAACATTTGAATGGTTCTTTTTGAATGTTCTGAATCTGGCATTGAATTATCATTTTCCCATATTTCATCAACAATTACTTCAAGAATTCCTGACTGAACAATCCCTCTTGCGCAATCCATACAAGGAACCCCATTTGTATACATTTTACATCCTTTTAGAGAAGTTCCAACTAAAGTTGCATTATAAATAGCATTTCTTTCTGCATGTTCAAACCAATAATCTTTCTCTGGTTTTTCTTGTCTTTTAGAAACATTATCGTTTAATCCTCTCACAAAGCTATTATATCCTGTAGATTTAATTTCCTTATCTTTTCCTACAATTATAGCACCTATATGTGTTCTTTTATCTTTGCTTTTCCTTGCAATAAGATAAACCATTGACATAAAATAATCATCCCAATTTGGGACTTTAATGATTTCTTCATTCATAATACTAAATTTTATTCAAATCTTTTTAAGAATTATTGTGATTAACCACATTTCTCTCCACATCCACAAGTTTCACAACCATTTTGAAAGATTATTTTATTTTTACATATTGGGCAAACAATTCCTGAGTCAGTACCATCTGCAATATATTTCTTTAAAGCCCTTTTAACTCCACTTTTCCAAGTATTGATGCCCTCTGCACCATCATCAAGTTTTCCAACAATTCTGACGAGATTTGGAAGAGGAGTTCCTTCTCTTAAATGCGCAGAAACTAACCTTGCTAGATTCCAATATTCCCTTTTGAATTGATGTGAAATACCTCCTATTACATTATCAAAACCAACTTCATTTTTATAAATGAAATCGTATCTCGATCCTTCTTCTTCATTTTCACTATTTACTTTTTTTATAATTCCTTTATTTATTGTTGGAGGAATATATAACATGGCTCCTTCTGAACGCCCTGTGAATATTTCAAAAGGATGCTCATTTATTTTACCAATAAAAGCAATCCAGTCTTCACCACCATTTTTGTCATGGTTTTTGAATCTTAAAATATCTGCTTCTACTTTTTCTGGTCTTTCTTTAGGGAATTTAATCTTTTCTTCTAAATTTTTCCCAGCACTCAAAACACCTCTCCCCCTCGCCCCATCAACATAGACAGTCATTCCTTTACATCCTGATTCCCAAGCTTTCATATATGCTTCTGCAACAATTTTTTGAGAAGTTCCTTTTGGCATATTTGTAGTGGCACTTATTGAATGATCAATCCATTTTTGAATTCTTCCTTGCATTTCAACTTTCTGAATCCAATTCACATCATTACTAGCTGATTTATAGTAAGGGGATTCTTTAGCAATTTTTTCAATCTCTTTATTAAATTCTTCAGTATTCATTCCTTCAATTTTCTTAGAATCATAACCATTTATCTTTAACCATTCTTTAAATTGAGGATGAAAAACATTGTAAGTATGCCATTTAATTCCTTCCTCATCAACAAAGTCAACACGAGTATTTTTATCATTAATTTCTACTTTTACATTTCTTTGATAAGCAGGCAAATATACTGGTTCAATTCCAGAAGTTGTTTGAGTCATTATGCTAACTGTCCCTGTAGGGGCTATTGTTAATGCAGCTATATTTCTTCTACCGTATTTAACCATTTCCTCATAAAGTTTTGGATCTGCTTCCTTAATCCTTTTGATAAAAGGATTGTTTTTTTCTCTTTCAGAGTCATATATTGGAAAAGCTCCTCTTTCTTTTGATAATTCGACGGATTCTCTATATATTTCTAATGCAAGAGTTTTGTGTACCTCTTCTGAAAAATTTATTGCTTCTTCATTACCATATCTAAATCCTAGTGCAGCTAACATATCTCCTTCCCCAGTAATTCCAATACCAGTTCTTCTTCCTTGCTCTGTTTTTTCAGAAATATTCCCCCACAATCTTTTTTCATTAGCTTTAATATAATCTGGTTCTGGATCTGAAACTATCTTTTCTAAAATAGAATTAATCTTTTCTTGCTCCAAATCAACAATATCATCCATTATTCTTATTGCTTTATGAGCATGCTCTTTAAAGAGAGCTTCATTGAATTTGGCATCTTTTGTGAAAGGAGATTCAATATAGCTAAATAAGTTAAGTGATAATAAACGACAGTTATCATAAGGGCATAAAGGTATTTCTCCACAAGGGTTTGTAGATTTAGTCTCAAATCCATATTCATGGTAAACATCCGGAATTGATTCTCTTTTTATAGTGTCCCAAAATAAAACTCCTGGTTCTGCATATTTCCAAGCATTATTCGTTATCTTGTCCCATAGTTCTTTTGCATCAATTTCTCTTGTGATTTCTGGTTTATCAGAATCAATAGGCCATTGTTGGATATATTTTTCATTATTTTTAACAGCCTCCATAAATTTATCATCTATTTTTACAGAGACATTTGCTCCTGTAATTTTCCCAGGAGTCATTTTAGCATCAATAAAACTTTCTGCATCAGGATGTTTGATAGATAAACTAAGCATTAATGCTCCTCTCCTCCCATCTTGTGCAACTTCTTTTGTAGAGTTAGAATATCTCTCCATAAAAGGAACAACACCTGTTGAAGTTAGTGCACTGTTTTTAACATCTGTTCCTTTGGGCCGTATATGAGATAAATCATGTCCAACTCCCCCACGTCTTTTCATTAATTGAACTTGTTCTTGGTCTACATGCATTATTCCCCCATAAGAATCAAAACCCTCCCCAACAACGAAACAATTAGATAAAGAGGTTATTTGTTTATCATTGCCTATTCCAGACATATTACTTCCTCCAGGAATTAAATACTTAAAATCTTTTAACAGAGAATAAATTTCTTTTTCTTGCATGGGATTTTCATATTTTTTTTCTATTCTAGAAATTTCTTTTGCTAATCTATGATGCATATCCTCTGGAGAAGATTCATATAGATTCCCTTTGGAATCTTTTAAAGAGTATTTTCTAATCCATTGTTCTGCAGCTAATTTATCTCCTTTAAAATATTCTAGAGAATTATTTATTGCTTCATTATAATCATATGTTCTTTCTTCTAATCCTTGTTTTTCACCCATTTTACAATTCTTTTAACTCCTTTTTAAAATGTCGGAAATCAAGATTTCCGATCACTGTCAGAAATGTCATTTAACACATTTCTAAAGTCTTTAATATCTTCAAAATCTCTATAGACTGAAGCAAATCTAATATAAGCAACCTTATCCAATTTTTTTATTTTTTTAGATACTAAATCACCTATTATTGAACTCTTTATTTCTTTTTTTCCTCTTTTTCGTATTTGCTCTTCAATTTCATTTATCATTTTTTGTATTTTATCTCTTGAAACAGGACGTTTTTCAAATGCTTTCTCAATACCAGACTCTAACTTGGCTCTATCAAATTTTTCTCTTCTTCCCTCTTTTTTTATAATATAAAGATCACCTCTTTCGATTTTTTCATATGTAGTAAACCTCTTTTTGCACTTGAGACACTCTCTCCTTCTCCTTACTCCGAATGGAGAACTTCTTTTATCAGTTACTTTTGAGAATTTATGCGAACAATAAGGACATTCCATAATATAATTAACATACAAGATATTGTATGTATGATACCTCCTACTTACTATTAGTTGTATAGCAAGACATAATTAAAAATAAAAAGTATTTAAAGATTTAGAACTATTTTTAGATGATGACATGATAACTATGATAAACGATAATTTTTAAAGTAATATGTTCTTAAATAAATAAGGGGTGAAAATGGCATATTTAGAAACAATTGCTACTCAGCTAGGAATTGCTGCTTGGTTGATTACTTTAATTTTAGTCTGGTCTATGGTTTGGAAGTTGTTGGCTTTATGGAAATCAGCAAGAAAAGGACATTTAGCCTGGTTTATTGTAATGGGCCTTATTAATTTTGTAGGTATCTTAGAAATATTATACATCTTTGTATTCTCAGAGATGAAATTCAAATCTTCAAGAAAACCAACAGCAAAGAAAAGAAAGAAATAATTTTATTTTTAACTTATTTTAAAAAGTTGACATTTTTTACATATCTTGTTTCTAGAAGGTTCTCCACAAATTTCGCAATAATTAATTTTATCTGTATTTCTCTTTATTCTTTTAGAGAGTTTTAGAAAATTTTTCATCATATTCTCTTTTTCTTTTTCTGAAATTTTTTCAAAAATTTTCCTAATTTTAACTCTATAAGTTTCTTGTCTATAAGGACAGATTTCTTTTACTGCAGGAATTTTATTTTTATTAGCATAATTTTCAATTTCTTTTTCTGAAATAAAAAAAAGAGGTTTTATTCTTATTACAAACTTAGAATTTTTTATTCCTAATACTGGCCCAAAGTTTGAATTTAATTGAGGACTCCCTTTAAAAATATTCATTAGAAATGTTTGCAATTCATCATCTCTATGATGTCCTGTTGCAATTTTATCTGCTTTTAATTCTCTTGCTTTTTTATTTAAAATCCATTTTTTAAAAACTCCGCAAACTACGCAGTTACTAATCTTTCTATAAGAATTTTTTTTAAAAATATTAATCATTGATTTTCCTGTTTCTTTTTTAATGTCATAAATATTGCATTTAATATCTAAAACTTCACACAATTCTTCAACAGATTTTAAACATTGCTCACTATATTTTCCAATTTTTAAATTAATATAAATTCCTTCAATATTATATCCTAGTTTTTTTAGAACATAAGCAGTTATTGCAGAATCTTTTCCACCAGAAAGAGCAACTAAAATTTTTTCTTTTTTATTTAAATTAATCTGCTTCAAAGTTTTTTTAATCTTTTGTTCTATCATAATTATTTATATCTTCTAGTTCTGTTTTTTAATTGACTTCTAATCCAAACCAGAAATAGAACAAATAAAAAGGCACAAGAAAACCCAAGTATCCACCAAAAAAATCTTTCATCTGGAAGATAATTTACATCCATTTTATTTTTTCTTTTTTTCGTAATCTTTTATTGCTAATTTTAAAGCATTTGTTGCAAGTTCACTGCAATGCATTTTCAAAGAAGGCAATCCTTTTAAGGATTTTGCAATGTCTTTTATTGTTATTTTTTTAGCTTTGTCTGTTGTTTTTCCTTTTGCTAATTGAGTTATCATTGATGAAGTAGCAATTGCTGCAGCACATCCAAATGTCTTAAATTTTATTTCAGAGATTTTACGATTTTTTACTTTAATATAAACCCACATAATGTCTCCACAATTGTGAAGGCAAAAACCTTCCGAAATAAATGAATGGCTATTTTCAACTTCTAAATTATACACTTTTCCTTTATAATTTTCTTTTTCTATTCTGGTTAGGGGGGTATATAAGAAGCTATTGTCAATCCAAGAGCTAAGAGACTCATGAGATTTCGGGCAATGTTTTAAACTCAAGATTTCACATAATTTTTTTAGAGAATCTCTTTGTCCAACATGAATCCTATAAGCTTCTTTATGGTTAGCCCATTTGGATTTTTTTTCTTTTTCAATATAAATTGAAGAAATTATTTTTTGTCTTAGTAAAAGAGTTTTTATTTGTTGAGATAATTGATACGAAATTGTAACATAGCCAGCTCTTGGCCCAATACGAGCCAAATTAATACATCCGTCCCCCTTCCACAAACCCTCTATCAATGCTTTTTGTTTTGATATTGGCAATTCCATAATAAATTCGGGTAAATATTTATTTTGGGCACCATTTCCAAATAATTTTTTAAACCATCTTGCCAACTGAGCATTGTAAATATAAACAACAACACTTTTTTTGAGAGGTATTTTTCTTGTTTTTATTTCTAATCCAAATAAAGTTTTAGTAATTTTTCCAATGTCTTCAACAATCTCTTTTTCTTCAATATGCAACGCAAAAGAAATATATGTTTTAGATGGTTTATCTTGAATATTTCCTTCTGAAAGAAAGTAACCAAAAAGCTTCAAAAGATCCACATTAAGAGGGATTTTCTTTGGAATATTTTTGCTCCTAAAATCATATTTAGGTTTTGGGATATCTATTGTCAAATATTTAATATCCTTTTCTTTTATTGAAAAAGGATATAGGATTACATCTCCTTTTTTCAAATCTTTAGCATGATACCAAGAAGGAATTAGGTTTTTTTTCCCTTTATTTCTTTTAAATTTATCTCCCCTTGGGACACTCATTGCAAAAACAAGATGTTCAGGAGTAAGAGAGATTTTTCCAAGTGCATTTTTTAATCTGATTATCTCTCCTTTATATTCTCTGAAAAATTTTCCTAAAATCTTATTTTCAGTGCAATCATGAGAAAAAACAATATCTTTTTTAGTTGCTTTTTTTATTTCAACAAATTGATTATTTAATAAGATTCTTTCCTCAGGTAATAAACAAATTGGATTACCAATCTTCCCAATTCCATCTGGGTTTTTTATCTCTCCCATATTTTTAGGATGTAAAAATTCCTGCATAACTTTCTTTGAATATTTCATCATTTTAATTTGTCTAAAAAAGATTTTTTATATTTCTTATAAATTTCTCCTTTTCCCTTTGAGATTTTGACAGCTTTCTTTTTTAATTCTGCATATTTGTTCACCTTATTTTTATTTTTTCTTAATTGATCTCTAACTTTAAGAGGCTCTTTCCATGCTTTACTATTTTTTGAGACAAGATGTAGATGAACTCTTCTAGTTTGTCCCCCATATTTGTAATCTTTTTCAACATATAATCTATTTTTATTTCCGCCTACAGGAAATGAATAATTATTCTTTTGAAGTATTTTTTTAATTTTTGAAATATCTTTCTTATTAATTCCAATTAAAATATCTACTATTTCTTTTCCTCCTAATTTTGGAACTGCAGTACTTCCAATATGCTCTATTTTAATATCTTTAGGTAAAATTCTTTTTAACTTAGCTCTTTCCCTTTGATAAAATAATTTATATTTTGGACTATATTTTCTAAATTTGTATTTATTCATCATTTTTTATTCAATTTCTCTAATAATTTATCAATTTCTTTAGAATTCATTCCATGTGCTAAACATCCTTGTTCTAGAGTTTCTGCCATTGCCATAGGACATCCTACACAACTCAATCCTGCTTCAAATAAAATTTCAGCTGCTTCTGGATTTTTTTCTAATATCTTACTTAATTTTGTTTTTTTAGTTATCTTCATATATTAACCTCCAAATTTTTTCTCTTCTGCTTTTTCCATTTCAATTCCTTTTTCTTCTAATTCTTCTTCACATTCTGCTTCATTTTTAAAATCACAAGAATGTTCTTCAAATTCATCTACCATTTTCCACCTCTTACTAATGGACTTAATTTCCTCAATTTATTTACTAGTTTTGGAATCTTTTTAAGAACATAATCAATTTCTGCTTCTGTTGTAAATTTGCTTAAACTTATTCTAAGAGAACTATTTGATTTTAATGGAGAAAGTCCTAATGCTTTTAAAACATGGCTAGTTTCTAGAGAATGAGACATACAAGCACTTCCAGTTGATGTAAAGATGCCAGCATTTTCTAAATAACCTCCAATAGCTTCTCCTTCAATATTATTAAAAGAGACATTTACGTTATTACATAATCTATTTTTTTTAGGCCCATTTAAAGTCACATTTGGAATTTTTAATAATTCTTTAATTAATTTATCTCTAAGAATTTCCATTTTTTTAACATCTCTGGATTTTGCAACTTCTACTGCTTTTGCAAAACCAACTGCTCCAGGAACATTTTCTGTTCCACTTCTTAATCCAAATTCATGTCCTCCTCCATGAGCTAATGGAGTTATTTTAGTACCTCTTCTAATATACAATGCACCAATTCCTTTTGGTCCATGAATTTTATGCGCATTTAAAGTAACTAAATTTAGATTTTGTTTTTTAACATTAAGAGGAACTTTTGTAAAACTTTGACAAGCATCTGTATGAAATAGAATATTCTTTCCCTTGCAGATTTTTCCAATTTCTTCTAGATTTTGAATTACACCTGTTTCATTGTTTGCATGAATTATTGAAACTAAAAAAGTTTTATTTGTAATTGCTTTTTCAATATCTTTTGAATTCACAAAGCCTTCTTTATTTACATTCAAATAACTTACTTTTGCTCCTTGTTTTTCAAGCCATCTGCAGGTATTTAAAATACAATCGTGTTCTATTTTTGTGGTAATAATGTGATTTTTTTCTGGATAGTGTTCAAAAAACAATCCTTTTAATGCGAGATTATTTGATTCTGTTCCTCCAGAAGTAAATATTATTTCATCACTTCTAGCAGAAATAGCTCTAGCAATTGTCCTTCTTGATTTTTCAAGTGCATTTTTTGCTTCTTGTCCAATTAAATGCTGTGATGAAGCATTTCCATATTTTTCCTGAAAATAAGGAAGCATAGCTTTTACAACTTTTGAATCTATTTTTGTTGTTGCAGCATTATCCAGGTAGATGGTTTTCATTTTTTCCTATAAACACACTTTTTGCAAAAGGTTTTTTCATGTTTATCAATGATTTTTAAAATTGGTAAAATTGTTTTTTTATTAAGACTGTAAATTCTTTCTTTACCTTTTTGTTTTACAAGAACTAAATTACAATGTCTTAAAGAAGCTAATGCATGAGAAATTTTGCTCTGTTCCATTTCAATACTTTTTACAAGTTGCGTAACAGATTTATCTCCTTTTTTTAATTCAGAAATTATTCTAATTTTTAAAGAATTTGCTAGATTTCTAAAAAAAATATGATATGTATAATAACTCATATGAATTATATTTCATATGTCTTTATAAAGTTTTAGGAAAATGGGCCCGGAGGGAATCGAACCCTCTTCTTCTGGGAACTCCGAAGAAATCACTGGAGCCAGGTATAATGATCCATTATACGACGGACCCGTCGATTAAGACAGGAAGTTTATCTAATTCTTCCTTAGTCAGTATAATTATTTCGTTTTTATTTATTAAAAACCTATCCTTTTTTGGTTTTTTATGGCAAATTAAAAACCCTATATTACATTCGCAGTCTTCAAGGTATCTCTTAAGCTGTTTAATTTGAGAAATTGAGATATCTTTATTTTTATAGTCTTTAATTTCAATTATTGCTTTTTTCCCTTTTCTTTCAAATATAATATCTGCGAACCCTCTTTTTCTATATTAATTTTTTCATTTCTTGAATTTCTTTTCCAGAAATAGCACATCCTTTATATTTTAGAGCATAAAGAACAGCACTAATATTTTCAGAGCCATCGAATCTTAAAATTCCTTTTTTATATGCAACATAGATTAATTCAGTTGAACGAAGAAATTGAAATTGTTTAAAAAATTCAAGATTTTCTTTTTTCACAGTAATTTTTGCATGTAGTTTTTTTTCAAGATATTTTTTTAGTTCTTCAGGAGTTTCTGAAAGACTACGGGTTGTTCTTTCATCAATTGCAATAACATTTTTTATTTTTTTATCATTCAGCATTTGACTTATTGCAAGAGCAGAAGCTTCTCCTAATTCAATGAGATGTATATCTTTATCTGCTCCATGAAAAGCAGTGTTTGCTCTGTCTAAAATTTCATTTGCTTTTGTCCTTATTTCTTTATCATCTAGTCCTAAAGCAATAGGCAATTCAAGAATTTTTTCATTTAATAGTGCTTTTATCTTTAAAGCCTCGAGCTGGAACCTTTTTATTTTAATTGGAACATCAATTGCTTCTTCTTTAACTTTTTGACTTATTATAAATTTTCCATTAAATCTTTTTTTTAATTCTTTTAATTCTGGAAGCAAACCAGCCATTGAGAGGCTTATTAGAGTGCTCGCATCAAAGATAATTACTGAATTCATCTAAAAAACCCCATTGCTAATTTAATTCTTGATTTAATATCACTTCCTGAAGTTTGTGTTTCATAAATTTGTTCTCTTTGTCCTGCGTAACTTGCAAGT
>Ga0307421_1000684_pt1 | contig 21686 bp, 17 predicted proteins | sample SalMarWE160270MG_FD_202163 | JGI IMG/M metagenome (GOLD analysis project Ga0307421, IMG submission 202163) | Salt marsh sediment microbial communities from the Plum Island Ecosystem LTER, Massachusetts, United States - WE1602-70 | ecosystem: Environmental > Aquatic > Marine > Intertidal zone >...
CGCGCTACCAGCTGGCGTCGCAGGAAGAGATCTGCACTTCTCCGGAATCGGCTCGCGTTGAGGTAATCGTCACCGACGGCCTTGGCCAGGGCGTGAGCGGCGTCGTCGTCTGGCTGGTCTGGCCGGGCGGCGCTCAACGAGCTGTGACCGGTCTCAAGCCGGACAGGGGAGCAGGCTACGCGGATTTCGGTGCCGAAGCGGGAGAGACCTACTCGCTTGGGGTGGGAGAGCTGGGTGTCGCGTTAGTCGATGGGCTCAACATCGAGCCCTGTTCGTCCGAGCCGGGCGACGAGCTGGTGAGCTCGTGGAGAATCCTGCTCGAGCCGCGTGAATCGGGCGAGTGAAGCGCGAGGTGAAGGGATGAAGGTCGTCGACCTGAGAAGCGACACGGTCACGCAGCCGACTCCCGCGATGCGCCAGGCGATGCGCGACGCGGAGGTGGGCGACGACGTCTACGGGGAGGACCCCACGGTCAACCGTCTGCAGGATATGGCCGCGGAGCGGCTGGGCAAGGAAGCGGCGCTGCTGGTCGTCAGCGGGACGATGGGCAACCTGGTGGCCCTGCTCGCCCACTGCGGCCGGGGAGACGAGGCGATCGCCGGCGACGCCAGTCACACGATCCTCTACGAACAGGGCGGCATGGCGGCGCTGGGCGGCATTGTGCCCAGGCCGGTGCACAACCAGCCCGACGGCACTCTCCTGCTGGAGGACATCGAGCGGGCGATACGGCCGGAGAACGTCCACCTGCCCCACACGCGGCTCGTCTGTCTGGAGAACACCCACAACACCTGTGGCGGCACGCCGCTGACTGCTGCGTACACCGCAGAGGTGGCCAGCCTGGCGCACAGGAGAAGCATCCCCGTTCACCTTGACGGAGCCCGCATCTTCAACGCCGCCGTAGCCCTCGGCGTGGAGGCGCGTGATCTGGCCCGCGACGTCGACTCGGTGATGTTCTGCCTGTCCAAGGGTCTGTGCGCGCCGGTCGGCTCCCTATTGTGCGGCACAGCCGACTTCATCGCCCGGGCCCGGCGCATGAGGAAGGTGGTCGGGGGCGGGATGCGCCAGGCAGGCGTGCTGGCAGCGGCCGGAATCGTAGCCTTGGAGCAGATAGCAGGCCGGCTGGGCGAAGATCACGTGCGAGCCAAGAGGCTGGCGAGCGCCCTGGGGGAGATACCGGGTGTCGACGTAGCCCCGGTGTCCACGAACATCGTCTTCTTCTCGCTGACTGACGACGAAAGGACGCCGGCCCAGATTGAGCAGGAGATGGCGCAGCGCGGAGTGCTGCTGCTAGGCAACATACACGGCCGCTATCGCGCCGTGACTCACTACTGGATCGACGACGGGGGAATCGATCAGGCGATAGAGGCGGCGCGCGAAGTGCTCGCCTGATCGAGAAGGTGCCGGCTCAGGCCCGTGCAAGCCAGAACGCAGACGAGGCTGGCGTCCGAAGATCGCCGGCCTCGCCCCTTCTTGGTGGAGATGGCGGGAATCGAACCCGCGTCCGAAGAGTTCGGCCAAGGACTTCTACAAGCTTAGTCGGCTATTCCATCTCGGCCGGGGAGCCGCTGCCGACCGCGCTGTTCCCGGCCAAAGCCGATGGGAGCCGAAACTCCCGTCTTAGACATGCCTATCGGCATTGGCGTGCCGCACGCTGACCTTGTGACACCCACCCCCGCCTCGCCAGCGAGGAGACGGAGGGGGCGCGGCTACCCGCAGGCAGCCGTTTTGCTCTAGGTCGAACTAGGCTGCGACCGGAATCGCGGCCAGCTCGGCCGGAGCGAGGTTGAAAGTGTTGGCACTTTAACCATTGTGCTCTGTTGTTAACGGGGACTGAGCGCCCCGGCTTGCCGTCCAGGACCAGCCTTCCTCGTCGAAGCCTGTCATCCCCACGGTGATATGATTATAGCACACGTCGGGACCTCCTGCAACGACTGTTGGCATTGCCTACGCACTCGCTTCCGCCTGCCGGGCAATGGCACGACAATACACAGACGGCAGGCTCCGGCACGCGGCAGTCCGCAGGAGCGAGCAGCCTAATCCCCCTGGCATGCCGCTCAGAGCTCCTGCCTCCGGAAGATGCCCACCGCCGCTCCCAGCGCAGCAGCGACAACGATCAAGCTGACGGCCAGCGCAGGCCAGCCGGTTGTCTCCGCCCCCAGCGCAAGCTCGCCCGCCCAGGTCAGCAGCGCCCCGGGAAGATACTCCCCCACCGTTGGCAGAGAGGCGGCCGCAGCCAGCGTGATGACCAGGCCAAAAGCCAGCCCTCCCGCCAGCGCCTGAGACCGCGCTATCGTGCTGAACAACAGCGTCAGAGCTGCGTGCACGAGGAGGAAGAGCAAGAGAAGCGCGTTCATCGCCAGCCAGGCACCCAGGTCGAGCGGCTCGAAGAGAACAATCGTGTAGTAGTAGCAGCCGAGGGCTGCGGAAGCGACCCCCACGGCCAGGGCGAGGCCCAGGGCAATGAATTTCGCCCCAATGAACTCGGCCCGGCCTACCGGCTTGACCAGCACCAGCGCCGCCGTGCCTCGCTCCTTCTCCCGTGCCACCGCTCCCATCGCCAGCAGCACGGCCAGCGCCACGCCGAACTGGCCCATGTTCTTGAGGTATTGGGAGACGGCATCGGCGGTAGTGGGCTCGGGTATTACGGCGGCGATCTGCTCACCTTCGGGCAGCATGCTCATGAACTCCCGCATGTACCTGGCCAGGACCGGCGAGAGCATGCCGAAGGCGGCGAGGACGACCACGATCGTCAGCAGGCGCCAGGAGCGCCTGAGATGCCGCATCTCGTGGAGAATCATGTGCACCAGTCTCATGCGCCACCCCTGTCGCGGTTGACCAAACGCAAGAACACGTCCTCCAGCGAGGGGCGAACCATCTCGTAGCGCCTGAGTGGAAGGCCGCTCCGGGCGATCGCCGCGATCAACAGGCGTTTGGCCGCCTCGGCGTCCCGCACTGTCACACGCAAGGTCGTCCCCTCCAGCGCCACTCCGCTCACCCACTCGATGGGCCTCAGCTCGCGCTCCAGCCTCTGCATCGCTTTCTCCGTGCCGCTATCGCCTTCGATCTCAAAGACCGGGGCGGCGTAGCGGGCAATCAGTTCCTCTTGAGGCGCCTCGGTCACCAGTCTACCCTCAGCAATGATGCCCACCGTGTCGCAGACCCGTTCCACGTCGGCGAGGATGTGGGTGGACATGAAGACAGTGCACTGCCCGCGCAGTTGGCCAATCATGTCCAGCACCTCCTTGCGGCCGGCCGGGTCAAGCGCGCTGGCTGGCTCGTCCAGAAACAGCACCTCGGGCCGGTTTACGAGCGCCTGCGCGATGCCCAGCCTCTGCCTCATCCCGCGGGAGAAACCGCCGACGCGGCGGCCGGCCACGTCGGTCAGCCCGACCAGGCCCAGCAACTCTGCGCTCCGCTGCCCCGCTTCCGCGGCGGAGAGGCCGAAAAGACTCCCCACGTAGTCCAGGAACTCGCGCGGCGTCGTCCAGCCGTAGAAGGCAACGTCCTCAGGCAAGTAGCCAATGCGAGCGGCCACCCGCCGGCTGTCCCTCTTCACCTCGGTGCCGGTCACCCAGGCGCGGCCACCAGTGGCGCGGGCCAGACCCGTGAGAATGCGTATCGTCGTCGTCTTGCCCGCGCCGTTGGGCCCCAGGAACCCAAAGATGGTGCCGCGGGGCACGGCAAGCGACAGGCCGTCGAGGGCGACCACGTCGCCGAAGAACTTGGTCAGGCCCTCCGTCCGGATAGCCTCCATCTAGTCCTCCCGCCCGGCCAGGAGGTAGACGATCGGTCCCACGAAGCCAAGGAGAACAACAGCAAGCGCCCACACCCACTTCGGGCCTTTCGTTCGCTCCCGTTTGGCGAGATCGACCAGGGCAAATGCCATCAGCCCCAGCTGCAGCAGCGCAACCGGCGCCAGCATCAGTATCAGCTGCGTCCTCTCATCCACGTGTCGCCTCCTCGCGCACAGCGCCCTCCAGTCCCACCTTTGTAGGTCAGCTGAGGGACGCAGGAGCATTTAAGCACAATCGGGCCAGCTGTCAACAGTGTAGCGGGTCAACAGATCAACAGCCTAGCGCTGTTGCCGCAGATTCATCGCCGTGGGCTGAAGCCCACGGCTGACAGCAGACCCCTGCTTCGCAGGCTGGGAGTTCCGGCTGCTGGTAGGGCGGGCTGCCAGGGGCGCCCTGCGCGGTTGCTCCAAGTACGTGGCCGCCGCGTCAAGGGCGAGCCAGGCACTCAGATGGCAGAACTGTCCTGACTGCCTCCGGCCCCACAAGGGCCTGGCTTTCTCCGGGCGACGGTTCAGCGTTGGGTGCACAAGAGCGGGGCGGGTTGCGTATCCGACGCAGGCACGGTAGCGATGTCTTGGCGCATACACTATGACTGCTTGACACCTTGCCGCCTTTGGGATAGACTAGGAAGGCACAATCGGCGCCCAGCCGCGTGTGCGCGGCCCCCGCACTTGCGGGGCGACGGGCTCGGCGGACTCCCCGCCGCTGATCGTCCCCGCAGATAGTGACAGTAATCTCTCAGGCATGGCCGAGGGCGCAACCGGTCGCGGCGAGATACGTATTGGATACAACGGCTAGACGAGTACTGCTAGATTGGCCGACCAAGGAGGCACAAAATGGGGGACATCTTCGAGGAAGTCAAGGACGATCGTACGGTGCTGGAGAAGATCACCGACTTCATCCCCGGCTGGAACGGCTACCAGGAGAGACAGACCCGGCGCAAGGCGGACCAGCTGCTGCGCGAAACGCTGGCGGACAAGCTCGCCGATCAGCGACGAAAGCTGAACGAAGCGCAGAAGGACCTGATCGCCAATAAGCGGATAGACCTGGTCGACGACCTGGAGAGCGCCTCGACGCAGCTGCAGACCTTCATCGACCGCATCCGCGTGGCCACCTATGGCTACGCCGGCATCTTCGACGCCAAGAAGGTGAAGGAGGAGGAGCTGGAGCGCCTCTACAACTTCGATGCGGCCCTCGTCGACTACGTGGAGCGACTCAATGCGGCCAACGACCGGCTGCGGCAGTCGATCCCCAGTGGTGAAGGGCTGGTGGAGACGATCCGCATCGTGAGGGACATCTGCAACGAGGCGAATAGCACGTTCGACGAGCGCGAACACGTGATACTAGGCAGCGCGTAGCCGGGCACGTCCCGGCCTGGCAATCAGGAGGTATGGCTAAATGGCACGCATTTTCGATATCGTAGAGTTCGTGGACGAGGCCGGTACGGAGCTCGTGCACCGGATCCCCGAAAGGGGGTCGGGCGACTTTCGCCTGGGATCGCAGGTCATCGTTCGCGATAGCCAGGCGGCCGTCTTCTTCCGCAACGGCCGAGCGCTGGATGTCTTCGGTCCCGGACCGCACACCATTGCCACCGCGAACATCCCGCTCCTGGTCGACCTGATAGGCAAGGCCTTCTCCGGGGAAACGCCCTTCAAGGCCGAAGTCTTCTTCGTGAGCCTGCGCGAGTTCACAGACCTGAAGTGGGGAACACCAACTCCTATCACGATCCCGGACCCGGTCCTGCGTATGGCTCGGGTGCAGGCACGCGGATCCTACGCCATGCAGATCAGCGACCCGCAGCTATTCGTCAACAAGATCGTAGGAACGCAGGGCGTCTACAGGACGGGGGACATCCAGGCCTTCTTGCGCTCGATGATCCTCACCAAGCTGACCGATCTGGTCGGCGAGATGGGCAAGTCGGTCATCGAACTCTCCGGCATGGCGGAGGAGCTGACTGCGGGAGTCCGGGCCAAGACCTCCGAGGAGTTCGCTTCCCGAGGCGTCACCCTGACCTCGGTCTACGTGGAGTACCTGGGGCCAACAGAGGAGACGGCGAAGGCGATCGACGAGGCCGCCTCGATGGGCGCGATCGGCGACATGCAGGCCTACCTGCAGTTCCAGGCCGCCCGGGGAATCCGCGACGCGGCGCAGCAGTCGGGAGGCGAGGCCGGCACGGGCGTAGGTCTCGGCGCGGGGATCGGTATGGGCGCGGCGGTGGGCCAGATGCTGGCCCAGAGTATGCAGCAGCAACCACAGCAGCAGGGCCAGGCGGCCGCCGCGACACCTCAGACTGCCGCGGGTATCCAGGCAACGCTGGACAACCTGGACACCAGGCTGGCGGCGGGTGAGATTACAGAGAAGACGTACGAGAAGCTGTACGAGAAGTGGGAGAAGCGGCTCAAGGAACTCGGCGGCTAGAGGCTGAGGCTGCTTCGCCTACTGGAGCCGCAGCAAGCGAGCTGGACAGCAGGGCCCTTGTTCCCAGTCCATCATGCGGCCCGTTCCCTCAGGGGTGCGGGCCGCGCGCCCAGGCCAGGACTGGCCGGGTCGGGCGCAAGGTGAGACCGGAACAAGGGCCCGCTTTGCCTATGGTGGCCTGGAAGAGGGTGAACCCTGGTGGCAGATCGTGACCCACGGCAGCCGGCAAGCCTGCCGGCCGCTCGGGCAAGACGGATCATAGTCCCGCTGGCTGTCGTGGCCCTGGTACTGATCGCGTTCATCCTGCGCATCTACCGGCTCGACGGGCAGAGCCTATGGGGTGACGAGATGTGGTCCTACGTCCACTCCAGCCGCGGCTCGTTGGCAGCCGTTCTGGAGAGCGTTCGCGACGATGGCGTTCACCCACCGCTGTACTACGTGGTCCTCTATCCCTGGATGGTCGCTGCCGGCCAATCCGAGTTCGCGATCCGCTATCCCTCCGTCGTCTTCGGTACGCTCGGCGTGGCGGCCATCTACGTTCTCGGCCGCCGCCTGGGGGGCGCGGGAATGGGCCTGATAGCCGCTCTCCTCCACACGCTCTCCCCGATCCACGTCTACTACTCCCAGGAAGCGCGCATGTACTCCTTGACAATCCTCTCCGTCATCCTGTCTTCCTACTTCTTCTGGCGGCTGCTGCACGCTACCGAAGCGCGGGGGCGATCGCTGTGGGCGGGCTACGTCCTCAGCAGCGCGCTGGCTGTCAACAGCCACTTGTTCGCCATCCCGGTCCTTGGTGCGCACGCTCTCGTGTGGATCGGGCGCCTGGCGTGGAAAGGGCGCGCCGCCTGGGCAGCTGCCCGCCGCTGTGCGGCGGCGCAGGCGGCGACATTTGCGCTTTTCGCGCCGTGGCTGGCCTACGTCTGGGAGCGGACGAAGCAGCTCTCCGTGCACGTCCAGCGTATGGGCGTCGATCTGAGACTAATCATCCGCCGTTGCCTGAGCGACTTCAGCGCTGGCGTGCCCGTGCTGACTGCGGATGTGGACGAGGCCAGGCTCGAGGTTCTCCTCCCGTTCCTGCTGCTCCTGGCTCTGGCGCTCGCCTGGCCGTGGCGAAAGCGCGCTGCGGCCTTTCTCGCTCTGTCTATCGGCCTGGTCGTGACAGCCGTATACTACATATCGTTCCCCACGCTTCGCGGCTGGACCAGGTTCTTCCTGGCCGCCAGCCCTTTCTATCACCTGCTCCTGGCGCGCGGAGCGGACGGCCTGGGGCTGCTCGCCCGGGCCGCGCCCGGCAGGGTCGGGAAGACCTGGAGGCTGGTGTTGCCGTCAGCGATGATCCTGCCTCTGCTGGCGGCGCAGGCGGGAGCACTGCACGCATACTACACGGACCCGCTCTACGCCCGGTGGGACTACCGCGGCCAGATGGCGGAGGTCGTGGATGACTTCGAGGGGGAAGCCGCTGTGATACTGCAGGGCCGCCCCCTCGTTTTCGAGTACTACTTCCCCGCCGGTGAGCAACACCTGACGATCCCGGCCGAGTGCGGCCAGGATGAAGCGGCGACCCAGGCCGAGATCGCTGCCATCGCGGCCGCTCACGAGAAGATCTGGCTTGTACGATCCGGGCCCACTCCCTGCGATCCGAACCTGCGGGTCGAGCAGTGGCTTCGGGAGCACACGTATAGGGTAGAGGAGCGCTGGCTGGAGGATACCCTCTTTGGGCTCTACCTCGCTCCGTCGAGGATGGGTGCGTACGCTCCGCTGGCCGGGCCGGAGCGGGTGACGTTCGAAGGGCTGTTCGAACTCGATTCGTACGCCATACACCCGCAGCGGCCACATCCCGGAGATGATATCGCTGTGGCCCTTGGCTGGCGGGCGCACTCTGCCATGAGGGTCGACTACAAGTTCTTCCTGGTACTCATCGGCCCGGGCGGCTCAGTCCGGGCTCAGCGGGACGGCATGCCCGTCAACTGGCTCTGGCCAACGACGCTTTGGGAGGTGGGAGAGACAATCGAGGACCACTGGGGCCTGGCTCTTCCTGAGGACGCGCCGGCTGGCAGCTACTCGCTCTACGTCGGGGCCTATGAGCCCTCCACAGGCCGGCGGCTTTCGACGCTAGCGCTCGACGGCAGCGTCATTGGCGACATGGCCCTGGTGGCCCACCTGGAGGTTCAGTAGAGCGGTTCGTAGACCTGCAGTGCCGTGCTAGACCGCACCCAGCCCATCGCGGATCGCCGTCAGCACGTCTCCTTCCACTGCCCTGCGAGCCTGGCCGATCGCGTTCATGATCGCCTGCTCGTTGGAGCGGCCGTGGGCGATGATCACCACGCCGTTCACGCCGAGCAACGGCCCGCCTCCCACCTCAAAGGGATCGACCCTCTTGGCCACACGCCGAAAGGCGGGCTTGGCCAGGAGACCGCCTACGGAAGTGATCAGGCTGACCTTGATCTCGTCGCGGATCAGATCGGTGAGCATCTTGGCGGTGGCCTCGATCGTCTTTATGAAGACGTTGCCGCTGAACCCGTCGCTGACGACCACGTCGGTCTTCAGAGCGGCCACCTCTTTCGGCTCGACGTTGCCGATGAAGTTGAGCGGCGCATCGGCCAGCAGCTTGCTCGTCTTCTTGATCAGGTCGTTGCCCTTGCCAGGCTCCTCACCATTCGACAGCAGCGCCACGCGAGGTTCAGCCAAGCCCAGGACCGCCCGCGCGTAGACGGAGCCCATGAGGGCGAACTGCACCAGATACTCGGGCTTGCAGTCCGCATTGGCGCCGATATCGAGCGCCACGACCCGCCCCGCCGGCAGCGGAATGATCACCGCCAGGACGGGGCGTTTCACGCCACGGATGCGGCGCAGAGAGTGGAGTGTGGCCACGGCGAGGGCTCCCCCGGTGTTCCCGGCTGTGACGAAGGCATCGGCTCGATTGTCACGCACCAGGTTCATGCCGACATGCATCGAGGAGCTCTTCTTCTCTCGCGCTGCCCAAGCAGGATCGTCGTCCATCTCGATTACCTCAGGGGCGTGGACGACTTCGATGGCCAGTCCTTCCGTGTCCTGCCGGACCAGCTCGCGCCGCACCTCGGCCTCGCGACCGACGAGGATGATCTGGTCGCCCCATTTGCGCGCGGCTATCACTCCTCCGGCCACGTCCGGCGCGGGGTGCTCGTCGGTGCCCATGGCGTCCAGAGCGATTCTCATTCTCCCTGTCTCCTCTGATCTCGATCAACGGTTGGCCCAGGCCGTGGACAGGCAGTGACCACTCGCATCCACCTCTCCGCTCCTCGCACCTGGGAGGTTGGCGCAGGCCTGGCGGCGACAGTCCTATGGGACCGGCCGTGCTGATTCTACCCTCACCCGCGGGCCTGCGCAAGCGTCGGGCGCCAGCTTTGACGTAGAGCGCGGCCGGCCTATACTTGAGACTGCACTCGAGGTATCCGGCCGATCGTGGTGAAGGAGCCGTCCCGATGAAGAGCTATCGCAAGGAGCTGTGGTTCGACATTCCCGCGCGCAGGGGTTTCGTGAACATCACGCCGAGTGTCCGGGAATGCCTGGAGGAGAGCGGCGTCAGCGAAGGGCTGTGTCTCGTCAATGCCATGCACATCACTGCTTCGGTCTACATCAACGATGACGAACGAGGGCTACTGGCGGACTACGAGGACTGGCTGGAAAAGCTGGCCCCCCACGAGCCCGTCAGCCAGTACCGCCACAACCGTACCGGCGAGGACAATGGCGATGCTCACTTGAAGCGGCAAGTCATGGGGCGCGAAGTGGTGGTCGCGGTGACAGATGGACGCCTCGACTTCGGCCCGTGGGAGCAGATCTTCTACGGCGAGTTCGATGGGCGGCGCAGGAAGCGCGTCCTGGTCAAGATCATTGGCGAGTAGCGGAGCGGGGGACTCGAGAGATGGTGAAGCCGCTGTCGCAGGCTGGCCGAGCGAGCACTACATAGGCTCCATTCGCTCTCCCTGGTTGACAAGCGTCCGCTGGGCGGTATAATTCCCAGCGAGCCCCGGTGGCGGAATAGGCATACGCGGCAGGTTGAGGGCCTGTGCCTTTCAAGGCGTGCTGGTTCGAATCCAGTCCGGGGCATCAAAGAAGGGGGCAGCGATCGCTGCCCCCTTCTCGCTCGTTGCTCGGCACAGGCACAGAGCCTACTTCGTCTGTGCTGACATAGGCGCCTACTGCGGCCTCCCGCGCCAAGCCTGGCGCCGACCGCTACGGTCTCCCTCCACTGCCGCCTGCCCCGCTCTCTACAGGCGATCCCACGATCTCGTCATACACGTCCTCAGGCAGGTAGGCGGGCTCGTACTCCTCTCCCTCCTGCCGTGACAGCGTGGATACGAACGACCGCAGATGGTTGCGGGAGCCCTTCATCAGGTTGTTGTAGACCAGGCTGATGTCGCTCTTATCAGTCTTGGACAGCCATTCCTCCAGATCGAGGATGTCGATCTCCTCGATCGCCGCGCCGACCCTCAAGGCATCGGCGAGAGACAGGCTACCTGTCGCCAGCAGCTGATCGTGCAGCTCCTGCAGCGCTGCGTTGGTGAACTCACCGACGCCCATACCTGCAGCAGGGTCCTCCAGACCGTAGCGATCGATGAGCGCGCCGACCGCATCCATGTGAGTCTGCTCGCTCGCAGCTATGTTCTGGAAGATCGGCAGCCCCCACAGGTCGTACAGCGCAAGGTATACGTCGCGGGCGAGCTTCTCCTCTTCGCGCATGAAGGCGAGGCCCGCTGCCTCCTCTGTCGTCAGTTCGCCGACCGTCGTCCCGTCCAGGGCCTCGTCGAGCGCGACGTCATCGATACTCGTGTTGCCCTCACCGTCGACGTACGTCACGTCCACTTCGGTCGGCTCGGCCGTCTCGGCCTGAGCGCAGGATGCCAGGCCCAGCAGCAGCACACCGGCTATGACCATACCTGCTATCCTTCCTACTCCCACGTACATTTCAGCACCTCCCTGGTGCCGCCCTTTCGGCGGCCCGTGTATTGCCTGGAAGGATAGTCGGGCGATGTAAGCAAGATGTGTACAATGCGTTCGAATAGTGTTTGGGCGATCTGCCGGCTGCACGGCGCTGCCCAGCTTCTTGCACGGCGTGAAAGGGTGATCCTGCCGAAGCGATGCGGGCCGCTGGGCCCAGCACACAGCTACCCGCCAGGCCGGCCTCCTTAGCGAGAGACAAGAAGGACGAATTGGGGATTGCCGCACCCACGTCCGACGAGGCATCCCCGGCCATCGCTAACCACCGTTGCGGCACAAGAAGATAAGCAAGGGAGCCCGCGCTGGGCTCCCTGGTAGTTGCGGCAACGTGTCGGCCTGAAGAGAGGGCTGGCTCTCGTCCCCTGCTCTCAGTCGCCCCCTTTGGCCATGTCCGCCAGGTGCGCGAATGTCTTGGCATCGCGAACCGCAATGTCTGCCAGGATCTTGCGATCTAGGCCCACCCGTGCCTGCTTCAAACCGTGGATGAAGCGGCCGTAGGAAAGCCCGTTGAGCCTGGCGGCGGCGTTGATGCGGGTAATCCAGAGCCGCCGCAGATCACGCCTCCGCCGGCGCCGGTCGCGATAGGCGTACCAGTGGGCCTTCAGCCAGGCCTCGTTGGCCCGCCGGAAGAGCCGACGACGAGATCCCCAGTAGCCCTTCGTCTGCCGGAGGATCTTCTTGTGACGCCGGCGCGATGTGGTTCCTCGCTTGACTCTCACAGCCCTACTTCCCCTTCTGGCTCAGGTAGGGGGCCAGGCGGCGCACCCGCTTCTGCGTGCCGGTCGAGCTGACCTCGACCATCTCGTCGTACAGGCGCTTGGCCCGCGCGCTCTTCTTCCGTCGCAGGTGGGACTTGCCCTGCTTGGTGCGGACCAACTTGCCCTTACCACCCTTCGTCCGACGGAACCTCTTTGCCGTGGACTTGTGGGTCTTTACCTTCGGCATACCTCACACCTCTCGCGTCACTTCTTAGCCGGAGCCAGCACCATCAGCATCGTGCGCCCTTCAAGCTTTGCATGCTGCTCGACTACTGCGATGTCGGCAAGCTCCTCGGCAATCTCCTTAAGCTGCTCGTGAGCCAACTCCGGATAAGTGATCTCTCGTCCGCGGAAACGGATCCGCACCTTCACCTTCATTCCGTCCTCGAGCCAGCCGCGCGCGTTCTTGACCTTAAACGACTTGTGATGATCCGTGGTCTTGGGCCGGAGGCGGATCTCCTTTACCTCGACCTGCTTCTGTGCCTTGCGCGATTCTCGCTCTTTCTTGGCCTGTTGGTAGAGGAACTTGCCGTAGTCCATCACCTTGGCCACCGGTGGATCGGCGCCAGGTGAGACCTCCACCAGGTCCAGCTCGGCCTCGCTCGCCAGCTTCAGGGCCTCAGAGACAGGGACGACTCCCAGATGGGAGCCATCCTCGCCGATAAGGCGCACTTCAGCGGCCCGTATCTGGTGATTCAGGCGATACTGCGGCCGCTTAGGCGGCGGCGTATATCTTCTTCTCCGAATCCCGCCTACCTCCCTCGGTTACTTGACAATAGACGTAACAAGGGCAGATGATAACACAACAAGTGTGACGTGTCAAATCAACCGCAGTGATGCGCTACAAGAGCCGCTTCTCGGCCACCGCTTCGCTGGCCAGGGCCACAAACTCCCCAACCGCCATCGCGCCCGGCTTGTCGCCGTTGCGGAGGCGTACGTTCACCTGCCCCGCTTCCTGCTCCCGGTCTCCGATGACCAGCATGTACGGTATCTTCTGCAGCTGGGCGTTGCGGATCTTGGCCTGCATTCTCTCGCTGGACCCGTCTACCTCAACGCGCAGCCCCGCCTGGCGCAGCAGTTCGGCGGTCGACCGGGCGGCGTCGACGTGCCGGTCGGCGATGGGGATGATTACAGCCTGGACTGGGCTGAGCCACACAGGGAAAGCCCCGCCGTAGTGCTCGACGAGTACGCCGAAGAAGCGCTCGATACTCCCGAGCAGAGCCCGATGCACCATGTAGGGCCGATGCTCCTTGCCGTCCTCACCAACGTAGGTCATGTCGAATCGCTCCGGAGTGTTGAAGTCGAACTGGATCGTCGAGCACTGCCACGTCCGATTGAGCGCATCCTTGATCTTGATGTCGATCTTGGGGCCGTAGAAGACTGCCTCCCCCTCCATCCGCTCGTAGTCCAGGTTGCGCGACTTCAGCGCCTTCACCAGCGACGCCTCCGCCTGCTTCCACATCTTCTCCGCCCCGACGTATTTCTCCGGCGTGTTCGGATCGCGTACGCTGAGCTCTATCTTGAACTCCTGGAAGCCAAAGCCGCGCAGCAGATTGAGGCTAAAGTCAAGGACACGCAGGATCTCGTCCTCCACCTGCTCCGGCGTGCAGAAGATGTGAGCATCATCTTGGGTGAAGCCCCGGACGCGCAGCAGGCCATGGAGTGTGCCGCTCCGTTCGTAGCGGTAGACCGTGCCCAGCTCCGCCCAGCGCAGCGGCAGGTCACGGTAGGAACGCGTTCTCGATCCGTATATCATGATGTGGAACGGGCAGTTCATCGGCTTGATGAAATACTCCTGCCCATCGATGTCCATCGGCGCGTACATACCGTCCCGATAGAATTCCAGGTGGCCGGACTTTTCCCACAGCAGGCTTCGGCCGATGTGAGGCGTGAACACGATCTCGTAGCCGCCCTCCAGGTGGAGCTTGCGCCAGTAGTCCTCGATCAGGACCCGCATTCTGCCGCCCTTCGGGTGCCAGTGAGCCAGCCCGGCGCCTGCTTCCTCGTGGAAGCTGACCAGATCCAGCTCTTTGATAAGCTTGCGATGGTCGCGCTTCTCCACTTCCTCGAGCCAGTCGAGGTACCACTTCAGCTCCTCGCTGGTGCGCCAGGCCGTGCCGTAGATCCGCTGCAGCATCGGGCGGCGCTCGTCACCGCGCCAGTATGCCCCGGCGACGCTGAGCAGCTTGAAGGCGTCCGGGTTGATCTCGCGGCTGTTGCTCACGTGCGGGCCGCGACACAGGTCGACGAACGACCCGCTCTTGTAGATCGAGAGCTTCGGCTTCTCCTCGAGCGGCTCCCCGTACTCGTCTGTGCCCTGCGAGAGGATCGTATCGATCAGCTCCAGCTTGTAGGGCTGATCGGCAAAGATCTTGCGCGCCTCTTCCTCCGACAGCTCGCGGTACTCGAAGTCGTGTCCTTCTGCGATTATCTCCCGCGCGCGCGCCTCGATGGCCTCAAGATCCTCCGGGGTCAGCGGACGTGGCAACTCGAAGTCGTAATAGAAGCCGTTCTCGATCGGCGGTCCTATGGCGACCTTGCCCTCAGGAAACTTCTCCAACACCGCCTGGGCCATCACGTGCGAGGCGGAGTGACGCAGTCGATGCATTTGCTCGTCCTCTTGATGCTCTGGTTCCGTCATCGTGATCCTCCTGCTTCAGACGCTGGACCGAAGACCACAGCCGGCGCGCGCATCCTGCTCATGAGACACACAAAGACCCCTACGCCTTGGGGCGCAGGGGTCTCCCACGCGGTTCCACCCAAGTTCAGCGACCGGCCCTCAACGATCCAATCGATCGGTCGTCGCACTCAATGGCTGTAACGGGCCAACCGGAGCCTCTTACTCCCGCGCTGCCGCGGTTTCCGAGGCCCGCTCCCGGGGGGTTCTGCCGGCTGTGTGGCCAAAGGAGCTTGCAGCCTGCGGCTCCTTCTCTCTGGGACCTGCCGGGCCGGCAATCGTCCCGGTCTACGCGTTCTATTCTTCGCGATCTGTGATGATTATACCTGAGCCGCCTTCCCTGTCAACCCACAATGGGTATCGCGGAGTACCCAGACAAGCCTCATCCGCCACCAGCGGAGTAGTCGGAGCCCAGGATAACCACTATGTCGTACTCGCTGGCGGCGCTCTCAGCAGAAACCACTGCGGACAGCTCGAGCCCAAGCGCCTGGCGGATACGCTCCGCGGTGAGCATCTTCGAGGTGTGGACGATGATCTGAGTCTCGGCGCAGTCCGAGCGCTCGGCGTTGCCAACATCCACGACATTGACTCCCGCCTGCCTCAACGTATCTGCAGCCTGGGAGGCCAGCCCCGCCACCAGAGTGCCGTTGAGGACCTGGACCCGGCCAGCCTCCGCTTCCAGCTCCTCCTGCCCACCATCACTATCAGGCGCCAGCCCTGCCATGAAAATGGAGTCGCGCAGCTCGCGGATGCGGTCCCAATCAGGCATCTCCACCATCTGTCCGTCTGGCGTTGTGAGGGACTCCGCGTAGCTCTGGTCGATAGCATAGAACCCCAGCTTGGCCGCGTCGACCTGCGAGGCCAGCCGGGCCAGGGCGATGATCTTGTTGAGAGATAGATCTGGGCTGACGACAACAGAGGCCTGCAGGGTTTTCCACAGCTCAGAAGCGACGGGCAGAAGTGAGGGGATCATATCCAGCCGGGTAACCTTGTCGAACGCGGCCTCCAGAACGCAGCGCTGCCGCCTGGTGCGGTCGTAGTCCGAGCCGCCGTGGCGCACGCGGGCGTACTTCAGAGCCATCTCGCCGCTGAAATGGTGCTGCCCCGCCGGAATGTAGACCGGGTCAAAGCCGTAGTTGTCATCCGGATACTCGGGGTCCCAGATATCTTCCTCCACGTGGACGTCGACACCGCCAATCAGGTCGATCAAGTGCTCGAAAGCGAGGAAATCGACCCGAGCGTAGTAGTCGATGGATACACCCAGGTTGTACTCCACCGTATCGGCAGCCAGCGCCGGCCCACCTCCCGGCCAGTCATACAGCTCGCCCAGGTAGTGCGCCGAGTTGATGCGACCATGGACTCTGTTCTCGCCCATCGGAATAGAGACCCACAGGTCTCTGGGGATCGATAGGACCGCCGCCGTCTTGACCACCGGATCGATCGTCAGCAGCAGCATGCTGTCTGTCCGTGCCGGCGAGCTATCCCCCGGCCTCCTGTCAATCCCCAACAGCAGGACCGTCACTCGATTCGTGCCGCTCCATATGGGCAGAAGCTCTCCAGGCGGATAGACGATGTAGCCGTCCTCAGGGCCGAGCGGCAGATCAGGGAAGAGGGTCCAGGAGACCACGGCGTCCCGCACAACGTCGAAGGTGAGTGCGCCCAGACTGATGTTCACAGCCGCAAACGCCAGCAGGAGACCTGAGACAAGCACTCTCCTGCTGCGGCTTGAGAAGCCAGGCTCTCTTCTTCCGGCAGATCGCACGTTGGTTCCTCCGGCGCGGCGGATCAGGCGGCAGCGGCGGACGGGGAATCTGCACCTATGCAGAGGGGGAGGACAGCGGCCGGGCAGCCTACCCGCCACCAGGGGAGTAGTCGGTGCCGAGGATGACCACTATGTCGTACTCGCCGGCCGGCCCGCCCGCCTCGACTATCGCCGTGGGCTGGAGCCGCAGCAGCTCACTGACCCGCTCGGCCGTGAAGGTCTTCGACCCATAGACGATGATCAGCGTTTCGGTGTAGTTGGAGCGATCGGCGTTACCGACGTCTGCTACGTCGATCCCTCCCTGTATCAAGCTCTCTGCGGTCTCGGAAGCCAGCCCGCCCACCAGGGTGCCGTTCAGAATCTGGACCCGGGCAGCCTCTTCCTCCAGCTGCCCCGGGCCGTCTTCACTCACGGGCGCCGGCCCGGCGGTGAAGATGAAGTCGCGCAGCTCGCGGATGAGCTCCCGCTGAGGGATCTCCACCAGCTGGCCGTCCGGGGTCTCCCAGGATACGGTGTAGTGCTGGTCGATGGCGTAGAAGCCCAGGTTGGCCTCCTCCACCTCCGCGGCCAGGCCCGCCAGAGCGACTATCTTGGTCAGCGAGAGATCCGGGCTGACGACGACAGAGTCCTGGAGGGTCTCCCATAGCTCGCCGGCTAGGGGAACCAAGGAGGGAATCATTTCCGGCCGCGTGACCTTCTCGAAGACAGCCCGAAGGACATTGTGCTGCCGCCTGACCCGGTCGTAGTCGGAGCCGCCGTGGCGAACCCGCGCATACTTGAGGGCCATCTCACCGTCGAAGTGTTGCCATCCCGCGCTGATATACAGCGGGTCGTAGCCGTAGTTCTCGTCCGGATACTCGGGATCCCAGATCTCCTCCTCCAGGTAGACATCCACGCCACCAATTAGGTCGATCAGCCGCTCGAAGGCGGGGAAGTCGACGCGGGCATAGTAGTCGATAGGTACACCCAGGTTGTACTCCACCGTATCGGCAGCCAGCGCCGGACCTCCCCCCGGCCAATCGTATAGCTCGCCGAAGTAGTGGGCCGAGTTGATTCTGCCCTCGGTGCTGCTCCCGCCCATGGGTATGGGTACCCACAGGTCTCTGGGGATCGATAGCACGGCCCCGGTCTTCACGACAGGATCGACCGTCAGCAGTAGCATGCTGTCCGTGCGGGCTGGCGCAGTCTCTCCCTCTCGGCGGTCGATACCCATTAGCAGGATGGTCACTCGATCCGTGCCCGTCCAGACCGGAAGAGCTCCCTCGTAGCCCACATCGCCGTCGTCGGGGTCGATACTCCAGTCCGGAAGGATGTTCGCAGACACAATGAAGTCCCGGACGACGTCGAAAGCGACTGCGCCCAGGACAATGACGACGACGCTGAACGCGGCCAGCAGGCCCAGCGTCAGCAGTCTCTGATTACGTCTTGCGGAGTTTACTGCTCGTCTTGCTCCACTTCGCACGTCTGTGCCTCCCGCGACACGATCGAGGCGGCGGTGGCGGACCGTAGCTTCGCACCAGGGAGGGGGGCGGGAGTCAGGGCAGGAATCCACACTGCGCGCCCCCGCGCTCGCTAAGCTTCCTTATGCTGCCCGGCGCCCGGCCTGCCCACGCACGCGACCGCCGAGCTAGACCGCGCCGGGATTATAGCACGGTTGGGTCAGGCGGGCAATCAAGGCAGCGGAGCTGAATAGAGCCGCTGGCCGTTGACGAGATAGAGGCGGCCTGCTGTCTCGTCGACGGCGAGGGCCGACAGCTGGTCCAGAGCGACCTGGGTGCGGTACTCTGCGAGGAACGCTCCTTCCGGCGTGAGCACCACGATCCGCCCGCCGCCAGGATCTCCCACGTAGATCCGCCCGCTCAATCCACTGGGATCGATGGCTATGACCGTGGCCTCGCTCAGATCGCCCGTCATTCCCTGGGGGTCGAAGGCCTGGGATTCGCCTTCCGTGAACCTGATGACATCGCCGTCTTGGTACAGGACGTAGATGCTGCCGTCAATGGCCATGTCGAGCGCGTCGTCCAGCCTCTTGGCAGGGGAGGAAGCGAAATACGGCTCGGGCGGATAAGGGAACGTATCACCTTCAGGCGCGTAGCGCCAGATCTGGTTGCGGACGGGATCCAGCACGTAGAGCTTGCCCTGGTACGTACCGATGGCCCGAGTTGTCTCTGCTAGCACATCTCGAAGAGGTGCGCGAGATACGCGCGGCCCGCCGCCGCTGCCGGTCCAGGAAGGATCATAGGTGAACAGCCCCCCGTCTTCGTCCAGTATGAGCAGGCCGCTCGTTTGCCGGCCACCGGCTGTGTCCACCCAGGCGCAGTCGACGAGCTCGCCCAGCCGGTCCACGCCGATCAGGTCACCCGCCTTCGCCAGCTCGGTCAGGCTTGTCGGCGTGGCCAGGCTGTCGCCCGCTGGGCTCAGATCCAGCCTGAACACCCAGCGCTCGGAAGAGTCCAGAACGAAGAGCATCTGCCCCCGCACCACGAGGCGCGAAGGCGACATACCCTCGATTGGGTTCCACACCTGGACCGCGGTGAGGCGAACGATGTGGTCCATCGCGTCCAGCGCGCTCTCTGCCTGCGAGAAGAGCCGGACGGCCTCGGCGTCCTCCGGACGCGACGCGGCTGCATCCGCCGCATAGTCGCGGGCCAGCTCGAGGTGGCTTCTGGCCTCGTCCGGATCCTCTGCCGCAGCCGCCAGGCTCATCTCCTGCTGTGCCTTCTGGACAAGGCGCTGGAATCGCGCCTCAGAGCCAAACGATAGATAGGCGAGCGCGACAAGGACAGCCAGCAGCACCGGCAGTCCGATGGCGATTGCCCGCATCAGCGAGCGCCTTTCGTCCGGATAGGCCGGCTCTTCCTTTCTTGTAAGCGGCACGGTCTGATCGCGGCCGGGCAGCGTGCGGCGGAGCAGCGTCTTCGCCCCACGCGCCAGCCGCGCTCCCGCCGCAGCCAGGACGCTCCTGGCCGTGCCGGAGGCGTCCAAGAGCCAAGCCCTGACCTTGGGGCCGGTCTGCTGCGCCCACAAGCGCACCCTCGACTCCCTCTTGTCCCGGGTTCGCACCCGCCTTCTTCGCGGCTTGGCCGCCTTCGCAGCCGGCCCGGTTGAGTCGGGAACTGTTAGCGGCTCCGCGGCAGCCGGCACATCGATCGCTTGGGCCGGCGCCGAGCGGCGCGCGATCAGGGCAGCGAAATCGCTTTCAGCGGCACACTGGCCCAACTTGGATACCATCCGGGGCAACTCGGCTTCCGCCAACAGGCTCTGCAGAGGCTCACCGCCGGCCAGCGGGGTGAGGCTCGGAGCCGCCAGAAGAAGGACGTCTCCGAAAGCCGAGAAGGCGTGATGGACCCTGACATCGGCCACCTGAGCGGCGCCCAGTGGCTGCGGGCCGGGACTGCTGGTGAAGTGCTGCAGGCGGCCCCGGTGGAGCAGAGAGGCGGATACCTCGCCGGCCTGGAGGACCAAGAGATCCTCGTCGCGCAGCACGGCGCAGACAAGGTGCCCCAGGCTGCGCTGCGACGCATCGGCCCTGGAGTTGACCTGCGCCAGACGGCTGTTTGCGGCAATCGCCGCCTTGCGCAGCGCCTTCGTCGTGCTGCCCGGAGTGCCCCAGTATGTGTCTGAGGCAAGCGCCATCAGCTTCTCATACGACTCGGGCGGGGAGCCGGCGGAGAGGCGCACGATGAGGAAGAGCTGCTCACCCTGACGGTCGCTCACCGCCTGGGGAGGCGAGAGCTGCGCCGCGGTACAGGTTGCCGCCTCAACCTGGGCGCCGTTGGAGAAGCGCAGGGTGCCGGACTCAGCCCGACCCGAGGGAGAAGTCGGTTCGGACGAGTCTACGTGGCCCACTCGGTCGGCGTCGGAATCCACTGCTTGTACCCGCGTTGCCCTCCGTCATGCTATTATACCCAGGCCAGGTCAGTGGCGCAAAAGGCGGTAGTGGTTGCTGAGGCGGAGGGACAGCGTGCCCGCTACTCCCACTCCACGGTGGCTGGCGGCTTGGAGGTGATATCATAGACGACTCTGTTCACGCCCTCCACCTCGTTTACGATGCGGTTGCTGATGCGGGCCAGCAGGTCGTGATCCAGCCGGGCCCAATCGGCCGTCATGAAATCCTCTGTGGTGATGGCCCGGATGGCAACGACATTCTGGTAAGTGCGCTCATCGCCCATCACGCCAACGCTCTGAATCGGCAGGAGCACGGCCAGCGCTTGCTGCGTCTCGCCCCGCAGCGCGCCGGCAGCGGCCAGCTCGTCCAGCAGGATCGCGTCCGCCGCGCGGAGCGTCTCCAGCCTATCCCAGGTCACCGCGCCCAAGATGCGCACCGCCAGCCCGGGACCGGGGAACGGCTGCCGCCACACGATCTCGGCGGGCAGGCCCAGTGCCTCTCCCGCCGCCCTGACCTCGTCCTTGAACAGGTAGCGCAGAGGCTCTACCAGTTCGAAAGCCATGTCCTCAGGCAGCCCGCCGACGTTGTGATGCGTCTTGATGCGAGCCGCGACCCGCCGCTCCGGCCCGCGGCTCTCAATGACGTCCGGGTAGAGGGTTCCCTGGGCCAGGAAGCGAGGGTCACCCAGCTTCCCCGCCTCACGCTCGAATACCCGGATGAACAGCTCGCCAATTGCCCGTCTCTTCTGCTCGGGGTCGGTGACTCCGTCGAGAGCGGTAAGGAAGTCCTCGGTGGCGTCAACCGCCACCAACTGCGTCCCCAGGCCATCTCGGAACGTGCGGACCACCTGTTCCGGCTCGCCCCGGCGTAGAAGCCCGGTGTTGACGAAGATGCAGGTCAGCTGGTCACCAATTGCTTGGTGGACCAGCGTAGCCGTGACCGCCGAATCGACACCCCCGCTGAGGCCGCATATCACCCGCTCTTCGACCACGCGGGCTCGGATGTCGGCGATGGCCTGTTCGATGAACGACGCGGGCGTCCAGTCCGCCCGGCAACCGCAGACTTCGACCGCGAAGCGGCGGATGATCTCCTGCCCTGGCTCCGTGTGGACGACTTCGGGGTGGAACTGGAGGCCGTAGTAGCCGCGCTCGCGGTCGCCCATAGCCGCCACAGGCGAGTTTTCGCTGCGGGCCAGGACGTCGCTGCCCGGGGGCACCGCCTCGATGCGATCGCCGTGCGACATCCAGACCTGGAACCGCGACCGCTTCGATCGCAAAGGTGCCAGGAGCGGGGTGTCCGGACCTACCAGCTCCACCTGCGCAGGCCCGTACTCCCGGCTCTCGGCCCGGGCGACGCGCCCGCCAAGGGTGCGGGCCAGCAGCTGCATACCGTAGCAGATCCCGAGCACCGG
>Ga0307421_1000685_pt1 | contig 21684 bp, 25 predicted proteins | sample SalMarWE160270MG_FD_202163 | JGI IMG/M metagenome (GOLD analysis project Ga0307421, IMG submission 202163) | Salt marsh sediment microbial communities from the Plum Island Ecosystem LTER, Massachusetts, United States - WE1602-70 | ecosystem: Environmental > Aquatic > Marine > Intertidal zone >...
TAAATCAGAATCACAAAAAGCACTGGTGTGTGTGTTTTCCCGGGCATTGGCCAGGGGGTGCTGGGATATGAAGCAGGCTGAGAGGGTCTATGACGAGACCGCTGTGAACTATGATTTGAGGAGCGGCAACCCATATACCGAGAGGGTGAGGAAGGCCGAGGCGGGGCTCCTGGAGAGGCATGCCAGGGGAAGGATTCTTGATGCGGGGTGCGGGACCGGCTACCACCTCAGGGCCCTTGAGAATGTCGTCGGTGTGGACATATCAGGGGAAATGGTCAGGCTGGCCAGTAAGACGGGGAGGCCTGTCAGGAGGGCTGATATAGAGAGGCTGCCCTTCAAGAAGGGAGAGTTCGATACTGTCCTGTGCCTATATTCTGTTCTGAATGTGTGCGACTGGAGGAAAGCCATAGGGGAGCTCTGCAGGGTAGTGAAGGATTCGGGGAAGGTCATTGTCTCTGTGAGCAGCCTTTATGATAAGGGATACAGGAGCCTGGAGGAGAAGAGTGCTGTCAGGCCGGGCGGGCATGCACAGAGAAAGAAGATACACATAGAGGGCAGGAAGCTCGGGATGCATCTTTTTACAAGGGAAGAGCTTGAGGAGGAGTTCGGGAAGCACGGCCTTGTCCTTGAGGGGTTTGACTCTGTTTTCAGGGGGGTTCTGCCCAGGTGGGGCCTGTGGAAGAGGCCCTCCCTGAGTGAGCGGCTCAGCCTGTTCAGGGACAGGTTCAGGCCCATGGAGTTTGGATGCGTGTATCTGATGGTTTTTAAAAGTGGCTGACAATATAAGACTATGTTCTTTTCAAGGAAATGCACGCTCTGCGGAGTCAGGATAGGGAAGGGTGGGGGCCTCCATGAAGATGTGGAGGTCTATGGCCTCGTGGGGAAGCACAAGAGAGACTTCTGCTCAGAGGAGTGCCTTGAGAAGCACAGGAAAAGCACGGCAGCCAGGATGGCCACCAGGAGGCCTGGCGTCTGTATGAAGTGTCTGCTAAAGTAGGTGGAGGGGTGGAAAAATATAACACTGTTATATCTCTGGGGTCAGGTGCCTGAGAACTCTGCATCGATTACGACATGGCAGACCCCTGGAGCGTATTCCTTTACTACGGCCTTGTGTTTGATTGCCTTGAAGACATAGCCTGCCCTGAAGGCCTGGCTCTCGAGGATTTCAAGGGGCCTCTCAAAGAGTTCATTCTCGGCAAAGGTGTCGTGGTAGTGGATTATCCCTCCCTGGGGCTTGAGTGCCTCGAAGGCAGATGGTAGATAGCGGTATGTCTTTGGGAGGTAGCCCATCAGGGCCCGGTCGGCCACGCTGCCTGTCCGGACCTCCCGGCAGTCGCCCAATATGGGCGTGACCCTGTCATGGACGCGGTTTAGGCGGATGTTCTCCCTGAGGTATCGGAAGGCCGCGGGGTTCTTCTCGATGGCATAGATTTGCTTTGGTTTGGCATGCCTCGCAATGGGGATGCTGAAATAGCCTATCCCGGCGAACATGTCAACTATTGTCTCGCCCGGTTTCACGAGCCCGGGGATGCGGGCCCGCTCGGAGAGGTTGCCCTTGGAGAACATTACCCTGGTGACGTCGAGCCTGAATTTGCATCTGCTTTCTGTATGGACTGTTTCTGTTCTTTTTTCACCGGCAAGGTATCTGACCCTGGGTTCCCTGAGTTCGCCTGAAACTCCTTGGGTGAGGCAGACCGTCTTGACGTAGGGGTAATCCTTGAGAATGAGGTCGGCCATGTCACTGGCAAGGCCGGAGACCCCGGGCTTGAGATTGAGGATTACAATGTGGCCGATTCTCTGGAAGCCCCTGGGCAGGAGGGCCTGCTTGTCCTTGGGGATATCGAGGCCATCAAGCAGCAGTCTTCTGAAGTCTCTGGGTTTTTTGGCTGGCATGGTTTAGAATTCGGGGAAGGCTTCTTATTTGTTTGAAGGTTTCATTCTCCCTGGGCAAAATTATAAATAACTTTTAATCTAAAGTGCTGTATGGAAATCGAGGAGATAAAGCCAGAAAGCTTGAATCCTGATGATTTTATAAGGCAGAAAGTGGATGATGTTTCTTCTGCTGTTGGAAGCGGTCTGGCAGTCAATGCCCTGTCAGGCGGTGTTGATTCCTCGGCCGTCACATTGCTTGGTCACAGGGCCTTGGGTGAAAGGCTCAAGACCTATTTTATCGAGAACGGCCTGATGAGGGAGGGGGAGCCTGAGAGGGTTGCCTCGCTCTTTAAAGGCATGGGCATTCCCGTCGAGATAGTTGATTCTAAGAAGGAGTTCTTTGGTGCACTGAAGGGCCTGACAGACCCTGAAGAGAAGAGGGAGGTCATCACACAGACCTTCTACAGGGCTGTCCTAGCAAGGCTTGTCCGGGAATCGGGTGCGAAATTCCTTTTGCATGGCACGATTTACACTGATGTGGAGGAGACTGTTGCAGGGATTAAAAGGCAGCACAACATTCTTGAGCAGTTGGGTATAGATACCGAAAAAGAGTTTGGTTATAAAGTCCTTGAGCCCTTGGTCCAGCTTAGGAAGCCGGGTGTCAGGATGGTTGCAAAGGCGCTTGGCCTTCCGGAGGAAGTCTATAAAAGAATGCCGTTCCCAGGACCTGCCCTTGCAACCAGGGTAATCGGTGAGGTAACCCCAGAAAAGATAGAGCTTGTCAGAAAGGCCACAACGATTGTCGAGCATGAACTGGCGGATACCGAGGCATTCCTTTACTTTGCTGTTCTGCACGAAAATAAAGTTCCAGGAATGAGGAGTGGCAAGCGAGACTATGGCTGGCAGATAGAGGTGAGATGCTGGGACAGCAAGGATGCAACAACAGGCTCGCCAACAAGGCTTCCCTGGGAGACCCTTGATAAGCTGGCAGAGAGGATAACCTCAGAGGTTCCGGGTGTGGTTAACGTGACTTATAACATAACAAATAAACCACCTTCAACAATGGAAGTTGTTTAGCCTTTCTTTTCAAGCTCATGTTTTTTCTCGGTCTTGGTGAGTTCTTTCTTTGGCGCTTCCTCTTTGGTTTCCGTTGCCTCTTCGGCGTTCTTGGCTTCCTCTTCCCGGGGCTTCTCAATAAGGGCTGCCTCCTTGGTTTCCTCGGGCTTCTTTTCAGCCCCCTCGGGTTTTTTGGCTTCCTCTTCCTTGGGCTTTTCTCCCTTCTTTTTCTCAGCCTTGGGGGCCTCCTCATCCGGGAGCCTTGCGTGGAGCATGCCCGTGGAGGCATCGAGGCTGGCCTTGAGCCTGATTCTTGCCGGGGGCTTCCCTGCTCCCCTTATCCATATTGAATCGTTGAGCCTGGCAGAAATCCTTATATCGGCCTCAGGAACCTTCATGTGCCTCGAGAGGTGGGCCCTTATGGCTGTTATGGAACGCCTGGCCCTCCTGTTCCTGGTGGCCTTGAGCCACTCCCTTCTCAGGGGTACGGTCAGGAGCCTTTCTTCAGCAGGTTTGTCCTTGGATGCCTTCTTTTCGGCCATATCCTTCACCTTCCGTTCCTTCGGAACGGCATGTAATCATTCACCTCGCAATCAGAGCTTTAGCTTGTCCCTTCTCCAGTGCTTGGTGCGAACCCTTATACGCCTTGTCCTTGCCCTCTTGAGGCCGAACTTCTTGATGTCAGCCCACCTGGGGGCAGACCTCTTCTTGCCAAGGGCCGCAAGCTTCTTCTTCAGTGCGGTCGGTTTGTTTCTCGACATGAAAATCATTTCCTCTTTATGTTGAAATCCCTTTTCTCTGAAAGGGCCTTAAGTATCTCCTTGAGCTGCTCGTCATCCACTGCTCCCTTGAGCTGGCCGGCCTGCTGGGCCTGGAGCAGGTAGAACTCTGCCTGGGACGCAAGCTGGGGATTTACGCTCCTCACGCGGCCGAGCCTCTCAAAGGCCTCCTTGGTGAGGAGCCTGCTCATGAGCTGCCTTTTCATCTCCTCAATCTGCTTGAGTTGGGCCATCTGATTGAGGTCTTGGGGATTTATAGCATTGTAGTCCACGAACATCACCTTAGGCTCTTTAACCATGTGCGGATGATTTAGCTGGATTTCTTGAGTTCCTTTACAATCCTGTTGAGGAAGGACTGGCCCTTGGGTGTGATAAGCCTTCCCTTACCCTTCTCGGTCTTGACGAACCCCGCTGCCTCGAGTTGCTGGAGTACCTTCCTTATCACAGCCCCGGAGGCGAGCCTCTTGTGCTCAGGCTGATGGCCAAGGTTCTTCCTCCCGCCATAGGACTTCCTGAGCCTGCTCACGCCCAGATTGTTTCCGAGGTAGAGCTTCCTCATGACAGAAGCCGAGCGCATGTACCACCAGTTCTTCTGGGCAGGTGGCCTCTCCTTGTGGACCCCTGTCTTTGCATAGGCCGCCCACTCGGGTGGCTTTATCTCGTCTATCTTCTCCAGCTCTGAAGCTGCCCTGTCCACAAGGGCCTGGCTTGGAACATCCTTGACTGAAACCATATTAACCCTCTTTGGCCTGGTTCTCCCTTTTAACAGTTAACAGTTATACACACAATAGGTAATTGTGTATATATAAATGTTATAAACCAGCCAATCCGCCTGCTGTTTATTTTATGTTGGTTACGATGAGATAGACCGTCAGTATGTCTATCATGATGAAGAAGGCTACTATGAAGACGCCGAAGGCAGGAGGCCCTGTTAGTCCCCTGAAAACGCATACTTCACGGCCGGCCTCTGTGGTGCAGTCAAAGGCATTCCTGAACATGGCATCCCCAGTGAGGAAGATAAAGAAGACAGAGACAAAGATTATTATCATCCCAACAGTGATTAGTATTCTCATTGATTATATTTTGTAACCGGATTGTTAAATATATAGTATTATTTTGTAGATTTTGTATGTTGCTTATCAGCTTGCGACTTGCGGGAGCGTCTGTAAGCTGATTTTTCCCTCCTGTAGGGGTGCCTGGTGACGTGGCCGCACTCACCGCAGGTTATTATCACAGCCCCCTGAGAGGGACTTGTCCTGACCCTTGCGTTGACCCCGGGGACAAGGAATGACTTGCAGGAGCTGCAGAACCTCCTTTTGATGCCGGGCGGAAGCCTTACATTGTACCTGGTTGAGAGCTTTAGTGCCATCTCCACATAGCGCTTGGAGCGCTCTGGGTGACTCTTGAACGATTTCCCGGCATGGCCAAAGAGGATTCGGATTCTCTCCAGGACCATTTCCTTCTGCCATGCCGGTTTGGGACTGGACCTGCGGCTTGGTTTTTTGGGGGGCATGTTGATAATTAGCTGAGTTGTTTATAATCTATTCAGAAGTCTCCCTTTTTGCAGGAGCCTCGCCGAGCTTGAGGATGACCCTGTTCTCCCTGCCTGAAATCGGCTCGGTGTCCACAACGCCCCTTTCCCTGAGGTTCTTGACTATCCTGGAGACCTTGGCCTTGGAGAAGTCTGTCTCCCTCACGAGGACCTTCTGCCCTGCCCTGCCCTCCTTGTGGCTCAGGATGTCTATTATTCTCTTCTCGTCCATGTTGAGAACGGATTTGACAACCGCGGTCTTGGTTCCCCTTATACTCTTCACGTATATGGCGGCAACCACTATCACTACAATGGCCACTATCAGCATTGCGTAGAATGCAAAGCTGAATATGTCTGTCACCACGGGCCTCGTAAAGAGTATGGAGAACTGGAGGTTCTCCCCTGTCTCAAGGCCCTCCTCCTCCCAGAATACCATTATGCGCTTTCCGTCGGTAAGGGTGCCCCCGGTTGTAGGGAAGTAGGACTCGTTCTGCTCCCCGGCCAGTATGTCGTTCTGGGGGAGCCTCATGAGGATGAAGGTATTCTCGATTGTGAGTGGTATGCCGTAGTTCACGGTGAACCTGTAGTTGTCGCCTGTCTTCTGTATGACATTCCTTGTGGTGAATGTCAGTGTCAGCTTGTTCTCGTCAGGGGACATGCCTATGAAGTCGCACGATATGGCGCTCCCCCCGTCCTTGTCACTGACTGCGCAGTCCGTGAAATCGAAATCGCTCTCGTATTCGAGGTTCTCGGCCCTGAAGTCAAGGTTGTAATCCAGGTGGTTTATAGGGGTGTCGAACTTGAGGACTACCATGCTGGTAACAGAGTGGTCGTCGTTTATTGTGACCTCGACGCCGTAGTATTCCAGCCCGAGGGCCAGGGCGTCGCCTGACAAAAGCAGCATACTCAGCAACACCGAAACGGTCAGAACGGATTGTTTCACCTGAATCATGATTGTTTCACCTAGGGATTTCATATCCTGATTATGATATAATTGTTTCAGAAAAAGATTTAAATACAACTGCCCGTTTCGGTTGCTGTCCCGGGAGTTCGAGAGCATATTATTTGAGCTTGGCATTTATCTCTGCCAGCTTCTTCTTGATATGGTCAAGGTCCTTCTTTATCTGCTCCACCTCCCTTTCTGACTTGCGGTTTATGGCGTAATCCCTTTCTGTCTTGGCTCTGTCCCTGTCGGCCGACCTGTTCTGGGACATGAGAATGATTGGTGCCTGGATGGCTGCCAGGCAGGATAACACGAGATTGAGGAGTATGAAGGGATAGGGGTCCCAGACACGGACAATCATGTATAAATTGATGGCCATCCATATGAAGAGGAACACAAAGAAGCTTCCTATAAAGTACCAGCTCCCGCCCCACTTGGTTACCCTGTCAGCTGTCTTCTGGCCCAGGGTGTACTTCTTGTGCAGGGTCTGGCCGTATATCCTGACCTCCGGAACCGGGGTCTGCTTGATTATGACACTGGGCGCGTCGTGGGGAGCCATCCTGGCGGGCTCCTTGCGCATTGCTTTCGGGGGCTCTGTAAGGGCCTGCCTGGGTATGTGGTTGTTGGGGGCCTCCTGCACGGGCTTCTTCTCGTTCTCCTTGGGCATTGTTTATTATTGGTTTGGGATATTTAATAAAGAATCGCTGGACTCATTATAATTGTCCCACAAAATCTTTAAATATAGGTGATGTAATTAGTAAGTAGTGACAACAAGGTGATTGACTATTGCCCCTTTGAAGAAGGGTCCGTAAAGGTTTACAAGGCGATGGATATGACTGGTGATTTAGTTCATCTTCGAGAGAAGTGAGGTCAAAGCCAGTCCTGATTCTCGAAAGGTAAGGGTTGATTCCAAGGGAAGGGTATCGATACCGAGCGATATAAGAAGGAGCCTGGGATTGTTAAAGGGCTCTGAGGTTCTTCTGGACTTTGATTTGTCTGAGTGCAGGATAGTCCTGACTTTGGCAGGAAAATCAGACAGCCGAAGGCTTTCTTTTGAAGAAAATGGCCGGGGTGGTGTAATCAAAAGCATAGGGGATTGTGGATCCCCTGGACCGGGTGAAAATCCCGGCCCTGGCCCTCAAAAATGTATGAAAACTATTGGTGTTTTAGGAGGAATGGGTCCAGAGTCCACTGCCATGTTTTATCAAGAGCTTATAAAACAGTGCCAGAAGCAATATGGTGCACAATATGATAAGGATTATCCAGAGATTCTTATATACAACCTCCCAATCCCTGATATTGTTGAAGGGTTGGGAAATCCAGAGAGAGTCTTACCCGCCTTGATTGAAGGGATAAAGAGGCTCGAATCCATAGGAGTGGACTTTATCACAATGCCGTGCAACACAGCTGAGTATTTTTACCGGGATATGAAAAAGGAAATCTCAATTCCGTTTTTGAGTATTATAGAAGAGACAGCGAAGAAGGTTAAATCGGTGGGATACAAGAAAGTGGGTTTGCTTGCAACAGAAACGACGATCGTGAACGGAAATTACAACAGTGCTTTTGAGAAATTCGAAATAGGGTTGGTTGTTCCAGAAGAGCAGGATAAGGTAACACGGATAATTCTGAACATACTTGCTGGAAAGAAACTAGAGAAGGATAAAGAGGTATTGAAGACCATTATTAGGGGATTGAAAAACAAAGGTGCAGAAGCCATAATACTAGGTTGTACAGATATACCGGTTTTATTGAAACAAGATGATGTGAATGTAGAGGTTTTTAATACCATTGAGGTTCTAGCTGAATCTACCATAAGATATGCAACCGGGTTTAATCTCGTAAAGAAGAGGGGTGATTGATATGAAGGGTGATGTGGTTCATTGCGTTTCCAGAGAGGTTGGGGAAATACGGAGCACTTGATTATATTAGGGATATGTTTGGTGAGGCACCTGATCTGGAATCAAGGGAGATGGTACAGAAGATTAATGGATACTCATTTATGAGGATTGATTCAAGGGATGTACCAAGAGCGGTGGAGTATGGTGCGCTGTTTGGGATAACAGGTCTTGACTGGCTAGAGGACTATAAGCTTTCTGGAAGAGGCAGAAATATTGTGATAGTAGAGGAGCTTCCTTTTGGGGAGGCAGAGGTGTGGTCAATTAGGAATCCTGAAAGACCCCTTATTGAACCTATCAGAGTGGTTTCTGCATATAAGGGTCTAGCCATGAAATATATGAATGAGAAGGGAATGGAATTTAGTGATATCGAGGGGACATCAGGAGAGGTCGAGGTCAAGCGCGGCAAGACAGAGGGGTGGGTGAAGGCTGGTCTTATAGACGTTGTTATTGACAACATAAACTCTGGCAAAACAGTAAGGGAATCCAGATTGGAAAGGTATGAGAAGATAATGGACAGCTATGCTGTGCTGATATCAGATAGAAAGAACAGCAAAAGGGTAAGAGGTATTATATCACAAGATAAGGGTCTGAATTTAAGAGCTAGCGAGACAAAATATTAAGGTGATAACATGGCCATCCAGCCGCCCAGGGGGACAAGGGACTTCATGCCGGCCGAGATGATTAAGCGGGAGTATCTCCTTGAAATGGTCAGGGCCGTATTTGAGGACTACGGATTCCAGCCGCTCGGAACCCCTGCTTTTGAGAGCTGGGAGCTCCTCTCCAAGAAGGGTAGCGGCGGGGAGGCTGTCAAGGATGAGATATACTATTTCAGGGACAAGGCCAAGAGGGGTATGGGCCTGAGGTTTGACCTGACTGTTCCCCTGGCCAGGGTGGTTGCCGCGAACCCGCAGCTTCCCAAGCCATTCAAGAGGTACCAGATAGGCAGGGCCTGGAGGTATGACAGGCCCCAGGCCGGGAGGCTGAGGGAGTTCCTGCAGGCTGATGCCGACATAGTGGGCTCGGACAAGCTCGACTGCGAGGCCGAGTGCCTGGCCCTGGCGGTGAACGCGCTGTTTCAGCTCGGGTTCAGGAAGTTTAGGGTAAGGATAAACAACAGGAAGATACTCAATGGGATAATGGAGGCTTCCGGTGTCAGGAAGGGCGGAGAAGCCGAGGTTCTGAGGGTTCTGGACAAGATGGAGAAGATAGGCCCTGGGGGGGTCAGGAAGGAGCTGAAGTCGCTGCTGTCGCCCAGAAAGGCAGAGGCCATAATGAAGGCCATTGAGAGGCGGGGCTCCCCTACAAGCATGCTCAGGAGCAGGCCTGAGATAGAGGCCTCGACTGTTGCTGACCGGGGCCTGGATGAGCTGAGGGAGCTCGTGGATAAGTGCATGGTATATGGAATCGGGAAGTTCCTGGAGATAGACTTCAGCCTCGTGAGAGGCCTTGACTACTATACAGGTCCCATATTCGAGGTGTCTATAGATACGGGGAAGAACGTGGGCAGTGTTGCAGGGGGAGGCCGCTATGACAACCTGATAGAGCTCTATGGGGGGAAGTGGACCCCTGCCGTGGGCATATCCCTGGGGATTGAGAGGATATATGAGATAATGGAAAGCGAGGGCATGTTCAAGCAGCCCGGGACAAGGACAGAGGTGTTCGTGGTGGCTGTGGATGACTCTGTCAGGACTGATGCCGTAAGGGTGGCCCAAGAGATCAGGTCCAAGTTCGCCAATGCAGAGACAGACCTCATGGGCCGCGATGTCAGGAAGCAGATGGCCTATATAAATGCCGAGGGCATCCCCTTTGCCGTGTTCGTTGGGCCGGCAGAGCTCAAGAAGGACCGCTTCACCGTAAGGGACATGAAAACGGGCAAGGAGGCCGGCCTTACCATGTCCCAGATGGCCAAGAACTTCGGGAAGGTGTAACCCGTTAAGTTGACAAAATAAAGAGGGTGTCGGTTGGTTTAACCAAACGACAGAGCCTCATTGTTTATTTTTTGGCAAATGCTGCAAAATCCTCCAGAACGGATTTCTGGTCCATCACATCAATTGACGTGAATGATGAACCATAGTATTTATCAGGTCCGCCAAAGACAAACCCCCTTCCCCCGTTAGGGAAGGTTTCTATCGTCTTCTCTAATAAGAGTTTTCGTAGCTTTTCCAGGGGAAATCTGTTCATATCTTCCGAAGATATGAACCTATCATCGTCAGAATCAACAAATGCCCAGAGTCGCTTTTCACTCAGACCGTCACGTGTCATGGGGATAATACCATTCCCGAGCCCTTCAGGGATTACATTAAACTCCATGAAGATATTCTGTTCACGGATTCTGTAACCTTCGCTGGTTTTCTTAACGATGACAAATGAGTTGTAAGCTAACGGGGCGGTAGAGAGAGCGAATTTTGCTTTATCCTCGATTATCTGAGTGCCACTACTCTCTACGCAGAAAATGTATCCGCTCTCTTTTATCACCGAGTATGTTTTACCGGTCTTTCTGTCTCTGATTTCCATATCTTTGGTCTTCACCCCGAGACCGTACGTGGATCCTCTGCTGGTTACAATGGCCGGTCCCTCTACATATGAATCAGGGTAAGAAGTTATAACCCTTATCACATATTTGGGATGTCTTCTGAACCGAGGAACTTCATATCCCCGGCAATAGAAGATTTAACAAAGAAAAACAGGACCAAACCAATTAAGGCTATGATGTTGAAAGTTCTTTTCATGATTGATCACCTCCCTAGAATCAGTTTCCTCGCAATCTGCGGGGGTTAAAGGTTTGTGCCTGAAGGCTGCACGGCAATATGGAGGTAATGCAATGCAGCCTGATAATCCCTAGGTTAATAAGACCTTATGGTTATTCCCCTAAGGGGCATAACCATGTACTCTCCATCGAGATGTGCATCAGAGCCGTATATTGTGGCATTGTGCGTTATTCTTCTCAGGCCATTTGACCTGAAGAAACTGCTGGGTCGACTTGACAGTTTCACCACCTCTGCTCGTAAGCGCCCACTGGCTGCAATCCGGGCATTATACATGTTTTCTCTGAATATTCGGACGTACGGAGCAAACGGTGTTCTGATATAAACATTCCTATCGGTGACGTAGAGTTCAAAATACACACCGTTGCGCTTCTCTGTAAGTGGAACTACTTTTACAGTTTGAAATAAGCTCGAATCTGGGGTGGGTTGAGGTTGAGGCCCCACACAAGCCCCCAGAATTGCCAGAGAGAAGATTGCCAAAATAGGCAACAATAACATATTCTTCATCGTCATACCTCCTTAAAATTAGTTGACCCCGCAATATGCGTGGGTTAAAGGTTTTGCCGGAAGGCTGCACGGCATATGGGAATAATGCCATACAGCCTGCTAATCCCGGCGTTGTTTGCGCAGGTAGTTTGTTATCGGACATGTTCCAGCACCATTAACATAACGTGCTGGAGAACGGTATTAAAGTTTTCCTCGGTCAGCCTAGGCTGAGCGAGGTGTTTCCCATAGTTTGAGTCAATTACATCCACAAGGGCTTTGGATTGACTTAAATGAAAGGGGTGGATGGCAATGTCTGCCTTGCCATCCGAGGCGGCAGAGAATCCCCCATTAAGAAGGGAGCGATAGACGGCCTCCGAGAAAGCCCATGGGAGATGATGCCTTCTCAGGGCATCTCTCTGGCATTTCTTGATATATACCGTTCTGCCTTGCCTGGCCACGTGGATGTAACCGCCATCCCCCGTGGGGCTCCACTCTTCTCCAATCTGGGTTCTGGAGAATACCGTAAAGCGGAAGACCTTGGCAAGTCTTCCCTGGATATATACCCTTATGGCATATTCACCTTCGGGGTCGCCTGATACTACGCTGAAAGCTCCCCATATCCATCCGTCTTGAGGGGATGTGGTTTTTTCCCGTGTTAATAGACCACCCGGGTAGATTAACTCTTCCCTGTATGTAACTTGTCTCTCTGGTTGAATGATGAGATGAATTCTCCACAGATAGTTGGTCCCTTCGACCAGGGGGACTTTGTCTGTCTCCCTGAATCCTATGGGAACGGTGGTCCACTCTATGATTTTGGTGGTGCCGAACTCAGCACGGTCCATTAAGATGTCATTACCGAGAGGTACCACCTCAGCCATTTCTGCATGGACGACACTGGAGAACGCCGCCGCAAACAAGAAACACAGTAGATACAGTGTAGAAATAATAATAACCTTTTTCATCTTTTAATCCTTTCTTTCCCTTCACCTACGATTCCGCATATACTCATATGCGGGCTACCCTTTGCGGGCCTCCACCAGACCTCAGAGAAGGGATGATTCTAAGGTTTTATATTATCTGAAAATCTCAGGGTTCTCTTAACAATTCTTTTAACTCCTCATTTCTCAGGCCCAATATCTTTTTCCAGGCTTCATCTACTCCATATTTTTCTATGAGTTCGATTGTATTTAAGATGGCCTATTCCGCGACTTACAGCTTCTAAGAGAAGATCCTCCCTATTCTGGAGAACCACAACAATACTTTCTCCGTATTTATCATCAAAAACAGTAAATTCTACCCCACCTATATACGCAGTTTCCTTCTTTAATTCCTCTAAATCCTTCAATAACGTGAGTTTTCTTTTCCTAATATATTCATAATGTTTTAGATAGGCTTCTATTGGTAGGACTACCAACCCCACATTATCAGGTTTATCTTCACCAGTAATTTCTTTATATAACTCTTCAAATTTGCCTGGTATCTGGATACCAGGATAAAATTCTGCTGCATGTGTTTCTAACAGCTGTTTTATTCCCATGTTGTCTAAATCTGCTAAATCTGCAGTCGGGGAAATGTATTTAATCCAAAAGCCTACTCCAAGAAGTACTCCAAGAAGAAGTATAATTGCGAAAATAATTGCAAAAATTATATGATATCTATCCATTGGCCTTCTCCTTCCTTATCTTTTTTTGTCAAAAGTTAGCAGAGACCTCCAAAGACCACGAAAGTCTCCTAAAAACAGCATATCCTTAGAGCCCATGCTAACCAAATCCTGCTCCTTTATATATGTCGCATGATGCTGGTTCTTGTTCTCCAGTATTTCATGCAGCTTATGGGACCAGGAGTCCCTATGGGACCTTGTGGCCAACACATAGACTGGGTTTCCAGTTCATGCAAAGATTCCCTGATGGGAATCGATTTGACTTGTGTATGTGAAGAGTATGATATGCACAAAGGGATAACATCAGCATCGTGATTTCTGGGTTATTTTGTCACTATTATATAGTGAAATATTGGAATTAGGGTATTTAAAGTTTTCTATGTATCGCTTGATGTTGGTTTTGTGTGGAAAAGGGCCTGTTTTTTTGGCATTTTGGCTAAACACTGTACCTCAGGATTGCCCCGATTCCGCCCAGAAGAAGGAACCGCTCCCCTGCCTCGTGGTCGCTGGAGATGATGGCCACGCGGCCGCGCCTCTTCTCGGCCTCGTTCATGAGGCCCTCGAGCTCCCTAAGTTTTTCCTCGGAGACCAGGAGGGTCTCCACGGCGCCGAGTTTTACAGCCTGGGAGACCTCTTTAAGGCCATAGGTCGCGAGGCCTTCCCTGTTTATTTCCTGGAGAAGGTTCTCGACCTGCTCGGTCTCCCTTGCTATCCTGGTGCCCCTGAGAATCCGGTTGGCCGAGGACTTCACGAGCTCTGTCACGCCGGCGCGGCCTGTGGAGTGGGTGTGCTCCAGGACAATCTTGCGGGCCAGCCCGGGGTCTTGGGATTTGATGAATTTGAGGAGGTTCTCGCGCTCGAATCCCGGGCCTGCCAGGACAATGGCCTGGGCCTCCTTGTTCTGGAGGTAGGCAAGGATTTCCCTGTGGTAGTCCTCCAGTGTGCCTGTGCCCTTTAGGGTATCCGGGCCCATGGTCTTGTGGGAGCTTATCTCGGCCAGGTGCTCGATTCCGGACTCCTTGAGCACCGCAAAGTGGGCGTCCTCCCTGTCAAGGACGCATACAAGGAGCAGGCTCTTCTTGAGCCTGGCCCTCTTGAGGCGCTCGAGCTGGTAGCCCTTCCAGGACTCCTTGCGGATGGCCAGGCCTGAACGGATGCCTGTGGAGAGGGTGTGGTAGGAGCCGAGCTGGACCCTGTCCTCGGGACCTGACACGACAGGCCCGGTGAGGCGGAGGGCGTGCGAATCCTTGTGGAATTCCATCTTCTCGAGGCTGATGGTGAGGGTGAGGGACACGCGGTCCCCCTCCCTTATCTCGCTGCCGCGCTTTATCGTGGTCTTGCGGAGGGTCCTGGCCGTGAGGAGGTCCCCCTTCTCCAGGACCCTTTCGATGTGCCAGAGGTCGTCCAGGGTCTCGGTCCTGACCATCACTGTTCCGGATTTCATATCAAGCTTCTCTATAATCATATCCCTCACACCCCGTCCCTTGGACGGCATGCACTGCCTCACACCCCATTCCCTTGTGACCCGTAGGGGTATCGGACGGCAGGCATTCCCTCACGTTCAGTGCTTCAGATTACAGGCACTCTCTCACTATCTGCGGTGCTGTTCGTGCTTTTTAAGTTTCTGGAGCGATATATTAAGTATAAGGGCGAAATATATAACAGAATGCGGGTGACTGTGTCGCCTGCTGTGAATCTTGGGTGTGGCTTGTGGCAAGGCGCGGAAAGGTTGAAGATTTTGTGTGGATTCTGGCCATAGCGCTGATTCTTATCGTCATAGTGGGGGTCTTCAGCTACTTTGTCCCCTACACAGGGCCCCTGACGAATATCACCATAAGCACGTTCTCTCCGGGGGAGGTCGGCTTTGTCCAGGACTACGTGGCCAGGAACATCGACCTCATGACCTTTACGGTGGGAGAGGAGCAGACCGAGCTCCTCAAGGCGTGGCCCCAGATGGAGCTGGCGACTAGCATCCTTGGCGGGAATACGGAGAGGGCGGAGATAGGGGTTCCTGACTACCGCCTGGAGACCGCCAGGGGCGTTAGAATAACATTTGACCTGTACCAGACCAATAACTACGGGAACCTCGTGATAAAGTGGAACGGAAGGGAGGTCATGAACCAGGCCCTGACGCCGAGGCAGCACGAGGTCTTCATAGACAGGGCCGATGTCAGGGAGAGCAACACCCTGGAGGCCTATACCACGGGCCCGGGACTCTTTTTCTGGGCATCGAGCGTCTATATAATCAAGAACTTCAATGTTAATTTGGAGTACGGGCCGCACAGGGTGATACCCTTTGAGATGCTCCCCAGCGAGATGGACAGGTTTGACAGGGCAGAGGTCTCCGCGTACGCGAGCGGAACCGGGAGGCTTGATATCAAGATAAACGGGGTGCCGGTCTATTCAGACTATCCCAGGGGGGTCTTCAAGGAGGAGTTCACGCTCTTCAATGCGCCGATAAGGGCAGGCCAGAACATACTGACATTCATAGACGAGAGCGGGACCTATACGCTCAGGGACGCTGCCCTGAGGATATACATCACAGGGGACCAGTCCACCGCAGGCCACATGTTCAATATCACAGAGGAGAACTATAATTTCCTGGCCCAGGGCATCTTCAGGGGCAAGGTCGATTACATGATTGACAGCATAGCAAAGTCAGGCGGTGTGGAGATAACCATGAACGGCCACCGGCTGAACACGCCGGTCCCGAGAATCGGGTGGAACTCTGCCTATTTCACGGCCAATGTCGTGGAGGCCGGGGAGAACCATGTGGTCTTCTCCGGGACCGGGAGCTTCGAGATTTCTGAGGCCATAATAGGGTTGGAGAGGTAATAAGCCCAGCCAAAGGGGCTTTAAGCCAAATATGAATTGTGCGTTTCTTTCATTAATGTTTCTTGAGGAAGTCGGCAGACTCCTGTAAAGAAAGGTTAATTCACTAATTTATACGGTTACTGTTAATTATTATATAGGTGGGTTGGATTGGCTATTGATAGTATAGTAGAGAGTCAGATAGAAAAACATACGTCTAAACTCATAAAGGATCTTCTCGATAGCCACGAACATGACGAGGCTTCAGTCACTATTGATCTTAAGGATAATATTGACTCCCATTCTAATCAAATAACTGATAATATCATGATATATCTCCGTTCTTACGCTGCCAGAGATCTCCGAGCTACTGATATGAGTACACTTCGGGCCGCTATATATGATGCTGTTAAATTAGTTCTGAAGAAGAGGATCGATTATCACGAGAAGATGACTAAATTTGAGAATAGGGTGGACAGGATTGAGGGTTTTGTCGATAGGAGATTCCATACCCTTTCTAGAGAGGAGAGACTGGTTCTAAAGAAAAAATACACGGACCAGGCAAAGGAAGAGTTTATTAAGAGAGGGAGCCTGACCCAAGAATTGTACGATAAGGTTCTTGAAAAGAGAGGGGAAGAAGAGAAGAAGAAAGACGCTGAAATGGCCGAAGAGCAGGAATTCTTGAAATTAGCAAAGGATAGTATAAAAGCGAGAGGAAAGGTATCCCGTACAACAAAGGGACTCTTTGATGCAAGCAAGGATTCAGAAGTAATCGTTGGTTCCGAGCTTGGCGAACGCGACAGATTCTTCAGAAGAAAGCTTAGCAAGAAAGGGCGGAAAAAAAGCCGTGAGAGATACTATGCATTCATGGAATGGTACAACCAGGAGATGGCTAACCTCCGTGCCGCCTATGAGAAGGGTGACATAGAAAAGGATGAGTTCCAGAGAAGGGAGAACGAGCTCAACAGCTATCTTAAAAAACAGACGGGTGTGGGTGGCATAAGAAGGGTCGGTAAGAAGTTTAGAAGCATTGAGAGTCATCATTATTCTACCCAACTCAAGAACGTGGTATACCTCCTCGCAGCAGTCCTGATTGGTGCAATCATAACAGGGACGACGGGGAGCTGGCTTTTCTTTGTCGGCTTCCTTGGCGTTGCCCTTTACCTGATTGCGCCAGACCCGCGGAACATAAAGCCAAAGAAGGGACAGAAGATAGGCTTAAGTTCAGTTCTTCTTTTTCATCCTGAAACCAGGAGCAAGCAGAACACTGCGGCATTCTTCAGAAGCCTCGGTAAGGTTACTGCAATAGCCTTCTTTGCATTCGGCTTCCAGGGGCTGGGCGACGTGTTCAATACGCTATATATAGCTACTGCGATTATTGGCTATTTCCTCCTCAAGGTGGAGTACGAGAATTCGCCGGAGTTCATAGAGTCGCTGCTCAGGTTCTTCCTGGGCATAATTCTCATACCGTGGATATTCAATGATATATTCGACTCGCTTGTACTGGCAGGGATAGCCTTTGCCTTCTTTGCCGTGCCCCCGCTGCCGAATGAGAGTAATAAGAATATTGGCCAGGTTCTTTCAAGAGGCCTCTCGGGGGCAACGGCGTATTACGAGATGGCTGAGAAGTTCATATTCGGGATAGTCATGATTCTCGTCCTCATAGGCTCGGGCTCCCTGGACTTCGCGGGAATCTCCCCGGCAGCGGGCTGGGGGCTTACCGGAACCCTCCAGTACACGTTCATATACTTCTGGATTGTATGCGGCGTGGCGGGGTTCTTCTCGCCCGCCAAGGAGAGGCCAGTGACCGGGGCCATAATGCTCGGCGCCGCACTGGTCATCTATGGCATAGGGCCCGGCTCTCAGGCCGTTGGCTCGGGCCTGCTGGGGCAGTGGTGGCCGAGCATCCATAACACGTTCACCTCCATCACAGAGCCCATGGCCGATATCATGGGCTCGCTGGGCAATACTTTTGGGCAGGGATTCATGCTGCTCACGAACCCCGTAGGCTATGCCACGCAGCTCATGAACGGGACGTATGCACAGAATCCCTTGGGGCAGACCGGCTCCTTTGGAGTGGACATAAACGAGTTCACCATAACCAATATATTCCCCGAGCAGCCCTTTGTGGTGACAGCCATAATGGAGAACAAGGGGGCCTTCAAGGCCGAGAATGTGAGCATAAGCCTTATGGCAGCGGGCGGGGATAAATTCGCGACAGAGGGAACCTCCCGCACGCGCAGCTTACAATGGACCTATAACCCGTATGATGTATACGGCAGGAAGACCATGTTCATGGACATCGATAAGCTCGGATTTAAGAAAGGCATGGCCTGCAACTATCTGACTGATGACAAGAAGGAATGCTTCCAGTTATATGGGGTCGACATCTCGGATGCCCAGGCAAAGGGTGGCAAGGAACTCGACAGGCTCATGGTCTGGCAGGCCACGTTCCAGTCCTCTAGAATAGAATGCATTGACATCGTTGAGCTGAGCCTGAGGAAGAGGTTCATACCTATCACCGCCAGAATCAAGTACGACTACCAGTCAGATTCCAGGGTAGAGGTGGAGTTCATAAGCACGGCCGAGTGGGGGAGGCTGGCCCAGGCAGGCCAGCTGGACCAGGGATTTGCGTTCGTGGAGTCCCAGTACAGCAGCGCCCCTGTCAAGTTCCCCATAGGCACGGCAGGGCTCAAGAACCCCATACTGGAGAACCAGCAGTTCCACATAAGCATGATGCTGGACAGCGCGTTCGAGAGCGGCGGACAGATAGACAAGGTTGAGAGCGTCCAGCTCAGGTATTCCACGGACTGGGAGATTAAGGGCGAATGCACGCCCAAGGGGGTTGTTGAAAAGAGCAAGGGAACGGTTACGTGGAAGCCCGGCACGGGGGGAGGGCAGACCTTCTATTGCTATTTCGAGCCCCTGAACAAGAATGCCATGGGTGGGGCTCCGAGCAAGACCTATGTGGTGACCGCGCATGCCAACTACACCTTCTCAAGGTGGAAGTATAAGGACACCCAGATACAGTTCGGCGGGTTCTGCTGCCCCGACACCACAGGCTGCACAGAGAACTGCAAGTCAGAGGACTGTCTGGATGGCCAGTATTGCCTCAATAATGCGTGCGTGTACGGGGTTGGAGGAAACGGGGTGAATCCCCAGACAAAACCAGGGGATGCGGATTTCTGCCAGAAAAAGATTTCAGGGGAACTAGTAGGGATTGGATATGACCAAGGTGGGTGTGATATTGGTATGGGGGGATGCCAGTCTGGTGAGTGCAGCACAAGAATAGAAATCGATATTGATGAAGATGGTTATACAGGGGTTAACAAATGTGAATCTGTAAGCGGGCTTTCAATCAAGATATGTTGCCCACGCAAAAACACTCAAGGCGGTGAAGAGTTAACAGAAAATGAATGTAAAAGATTGTATGATTTGTGGATATCCAAAGGGAGTCCACTGACAATTGATGAAATATATAATGTTAGATAACCTGCTTAATGTCGGAAACCTAGACCGTTTCCTTATTCTTAAGGATAAAAAATTATGATATTGTCGCATGATATCGCTTACCAGATGCACTGAGCACCGTTAAATTGACAGTATGGAAACTAACCCTTGTGTTTTTCACACAAGGGTTAGCTCCGTTTTACCTTGTTGCCGCCTTTTTTGCCGTGATTTCCTTGATTTCTATAATTGACAACCTTGTATGAGGGACCACTATCATGGTCATGTTTCCTGATTTCTCGGTATACACTGGAGATGGGCATTTCTTGGGCAACCTCATGCCTGGCTCCAAGCCCCTTCTTGTAGTTCTTGCGTTTGCTTCAATTCGTACTTGTACTCCAGGGGCGAGGTTCTCCGCCATCTGATTAAACTCGATAAAGTCCTTCCTTATGTCACTGTGACTGCGGCCCATGGTGACCTTGATGTAATGAAACGTTGCCCCTTCGTCTTCAAGTTTCGCATCTGGGTCTTCCGAACAAGTTATAAACGTGTAGCTTTCTTCCCATTTCCAATTGCTGCATCGAGGGTCCTTTGCCTCCACCTTTAAACATACATTGACTGTCAAAATCCCTTCCCAAGGAATGGGAGCAATCACTGCCTTTTTGACAGCTGGTTTCTCTGTTTTAGCAGTGACCTTTTGTTTATCCGCCTCTTGTGATTTGCTACAAGAGCCAAGGACAATAATGACGACAAATATAACAGGAATCACTATCAACATTCTCCATTTTCTATTCATTTTAAGTTTCTCCTTTCCTCTTCCCCTGCCTTAAAGCGCAGGGTTATAGAATTTGTTTAACTATTGCAATCTCTGGATTTCCGAAGATGTTTCTGCCAGGCCTTCTCCAGTTCATCGAGGGTCGGCTCTTTGGCCTTAACAGGTTCCTCCTCGATACAAACTTCCTTCTTCGGCTCCGGTTTTGGTGGTGGCGGGGTGACTACCTCGATTACCACCTTGTGCTCCTGAATCTGGGGAGCAGGCTTAGTCTCCCTTTTGGGAAGAGGTGCCTCAGGCTTTGAGGCAGGATATCTCAGCATTACCAGCACCCGGAATATCCCCGCTTTTTTGCCCTTTATTGTGAAGGGCTTGAGGGATTTCGCCAGGAGCGTGCCTTCAGGAAGGCAAAGACCAAAATAATTGTCACCCAGAGGCACCAAGATGTACCATTGCATCCCCATTATTTTAATAATCTTCCCGTTGACCCTGTAAACCTGAGGAAAGGCCAGGATATTGGACGTATTAGCGAACTCACAGGTGCCGCTTTTTTCTGCGGCCTCCTCGAGGTCTGGCATAAAACCATCCTTATCATCTCCCAGCTCCTTTTTCGCGTCAAGGGCTTTTATAAGCTTCAGCCGGGCACCCCGCCAGTCCCCGTCATTCATCATCCTTTTTGCTTCCTTCCGATATACATCAGCTTGGGAAGCCGAGGGGGTGTAAATCCCCATGTTCGATTCAGGTAATGGCGGTCTGGCTGCGCATGAAACAAGACTAAAAGTCAGTACGCTAATTAGAAAAAAGTCTATAAGGATTGTTAGGATTGTTTTCATTTTGGTTTCCTCTCTTTTAGTAAAACCATTTTGTTTTGCTCAATGCTCATCAGGCCTATAGAATCGAGCCCGATGTGCGCGCCACCCGGCACGCTTCATTGTTAAATCATCCACCCAGACATGTTCCCCTCGTTCTGGCCACCTTTCTTCTTGCCAGACTGGTTTGTCTACAGAAAAAGTGACTGAACCCTCTATGTTTTCAGAAGTAGACACCACATAGGGGCCATGCTTTCCATAGGGGATGATTGCCTGGACAACTACCAACCCTGGATATGTCCTAGCCACATAATCACCTCATCTCATATGATTTTTTTGTTCATAACCCCCTTTCTTATTTTTTGTTTTTTGGTTTAGTTTCACCTCCTTTCATGATTCTCTTAGACCTTTTTGGATTGCCTGCTCTCTTATCCTTGCCCTGAGTGCCTCCTCAATTTTAAGGAAATTCTCGGCTCCCTTGACAAAGAAGATTTTCCCGAGAGCATAAAGGATGATATAGCCCCGTCCCAACGCTGACTGGAGCGGGTGGTACCTCAGGGCACACCAAAGATGGTCCGCTCCCCAAGGAAGGAAAAGCTGCTTACCACAGATGTTGCAGCATACTCCCTCGGGATAATCAGCAAAGAAGAATGGATAGAATATTCCAGCCAGTATTAATGTGAGTATTACATCGTAGGGAAACTTGAACAGGGAAAAGACTGCACTGGTAAAGAACAGGCTTGCCACTATATACATCAAGGATAATGAGAAATAGTTTTAGTTTTTCATTATAGAACCTCCTTTTCTAGAATTTGTTTGCGAGACCTCCAGAGACAACAGAAGTCTCTGTTTTCT
>Ga0307421_1000689_pt1 | contig 21587 bp, 18 predicted proteins | sample SalMarWE160270MG_FD_202163 | JGI IMG/M metagenome (GOLD analysis project Ga0307421, IMG submission 202163) | Salt marsh sediment microbial communities from the Plum Island Ecosystem LTER, Massachusetts, United States - WE1602-70 | ecosystem: Environmental > Aquatic > Marine > Intertidal zone >...
GTCTACAATTCCTATCAGTATTTTGTCCGACAGGACACAGAATTACTGGCTCTTTGGCAAGCTCAAAGACAGAAATAACAGCTCTCCCCCTCGATCCTTAGCGGATATTTACGCGCGAAAATGGGAGATACCCATTGATCGTCGGTACTGTACCAGCATAATTGGCAAAATTCCCGGTGCTGGGAAAGCGTTCGATCGAGCCAATCTCCTGTCCGATCACAATAGCCAGGATGTCGCCGATGCCCGGCAACGACTCAAGGAGTTGCAGCTAATCTGAAGTCTGCGCTAGTTCCCGAATCATAATGGATAATTGATTTTTATCGTTATCATCCTCATTGGTGTAATTGATCTTTGGTTTTCTCCCAGGCTTTCATGGCCAGGCTGTGGTGGGCCAGGATCGGCATGAACTAGGCTTTCTGCTTCTCATCAGCGTAAAGTATTTCTGTAAAACCGGAATAGAACACCTAAAATAAGCCAACCTCGTCTAAGTCCGCCACCAGGTTGGCTTGATCCCCGGCTTAATACTGTCGGCGTCATACCGGGTCCGCTTCGATATGACCATCCAAGACATCTTCGCTCACTGATTTTGAATCCTGCTCCTGGTCTGGTACTAGGTCTGAATCGATGATTTCCAAAAATGCTTTTACTACCTGAGGATCAAAGTGTTTTCCTGACTGCTTCTTAATATGAGCCAGCGCCTTCTCTTTCGGCCAAGCTTTTCGATAAGATCGATCTGTTAATAATGCATCCCATACATCCACAATCGCAAAGATTCTAGCAGGTAGAGGAATTTTTTCTCCCGACAATCCATACGGGTAACCCTCGCCATCCCAGCGTTCATGATGATAGAGGGGAATATCCAGGGCGGAGTGAAGCATGTCAACCGATTTAAGTAACTCATAGGCATCAATCGGATGTCGTCCAATCATTTTCCATTCATCTTTTGTCAGGCTTGTGCCTTTATGCAGCACCTGATCAGGAATACCCATTTTTCCGATATCATGAAGAAGAGCTCCTCTTCGGATATCAGGAATTGTGTCTTTGTTCAACTCGAGTTTCCGGGCTAAACGCAGAGTCAGGTCTTCCACCCTGATCCAATGCCCTTCTGGCTCAATTCCCCGTAATTCCAAGGCTTGCGCCCAACCTTCAATGATCGCATCAAACGCCCTTGTAATCTCAGTTTGTGATCGTTCAAGATCGTTATGCAGATTTTGAAGATCAATAGCGATTGCAGCTAATCCTGCCACCATCTCTAAGAGTTCTAACCACTCCTGGTCTGGATTAAGTGGACTTCGATGAAAAATTTCCAGCACACCAACTAATTTTCCTTTGGCAAGTAATGGAACACCAAAATATGATATAAACTGCTCAGCTGCAAATTCCAGCGATCTGGTTAATTCCATAGGTTCTTCGGTGAGATCTGGAATATGGATCGTGCTGCGCGACTGCGCAGCGGCTCCTGCATGCCCCTCCCCTAGCTCCAGATCTGTATGCTGTAATATATTCTGACGAAACCCGGTTTGAGCGATGAATTTTAATGTTTTTAAGGCTGGGTGAAAGTACAAAATATCTACCGCATCCACACCCAATTCTTTTACCAGCTGATCCACTAAAACATCTAGCGTAGTTGGCAAGGATAAATTCTCTAAGATAGCCTGTTCAATTCGTTGTAATGTTGATAGTTTTTCAACAAGTTTATCTGATGCCTTGTATAGGTATGCTTTCTGCAATCCGATCGCGACCACATTGGCGATTCTTGTGAGTACGGCTAAATCCTCCTGGCTATAGGCGTCCGTTTCTTGCTTGAGAAGCTGTAATACACCGATCGCTTGATCTTCTACGATTACTGGCGCAAGAAGCATTGAACAGGCAAACTGGCTGTCGTCTTTATCCAATCCGGATACTCCACCACCATTATTCTTTACCGCCAGCTCTAAATCATTATCCTGATGATAAAGCCAGAAATCAGGAATATAAAGCGGTTTTCTGGATCGGATTATCTGGTTTTGTATACTCTGGTTAATATTCTCAAACCTGGCCTGGAATAGTTCCCCAGGCTTATTACCGGGGTCAGATTCCCACACAAACTCTACCTGGGCGCACTCCTGCTGCAGGTCAAATTTTAAGAGATTTAATACTTCTGGATCAAATAGGTCTTTGACATGAGCAGCGATACTCTGATAGATATTGTCAAGTGTCAGGATTGTCCCCATTTCTATGGAGAGGTCATTGATCACATTCTGCTGTTTTAATAACTGTTGTCGTTCGTCTTCTGCTCGCAATTCTTCAGAAATATCGCGGATGAATCCCTGGTATCCAATAATTTTTCCCCCTATTTCATAAGGGATCGCTGAGATCAAAGTATCAAAACTGCTGCCATCTTTTTTTCTGAATTTAATAGGATAATCCTTGGCAAATCCTTTATCCTTGATTGTTTTTGTGTACTTTTTCCGGGCTTCCGGTTCCCAGTAGAGATCCAATATACTATCGCTCCAGATATCCTCCCTCTGCTGATATCCAAAGAGCTCAATCGCGGACTCGTTCATATCGATCCAGCGTCCATCCTCAGAAGAAATAAATACAGCATCCCGTGAGGTTTGGAAAAATCTGCGGTAGATCTCCCTGCTCTCGCTTAGTTCTTCTAGTGCTTGTGCTCGGAGTGAAGTCTCTTCTGCTAGGCGCTGATTAGATTCAAGTAACACATGAGTTCGTTCAGCAACAATCTCCTCCAACTGTTGTTGGTATAGCCGGGCTTCCTTTTCCTGGTCCTTTTTCTGAATTGCTTTTTCTATTACAGTAGACAATCCAAATAAGTATTCATCCTCCGGATCCTTAATTAAATAATCTGCTGCCCCAGCCTTTAACGCCTGGACAGCGATTAATTCGCTTCCCTGCCTGGTCAGAAAGATATATGGAATATCCTCCAATTCTTCAATTAGGTCAAAAGCTGTGAATTTCCCTATTTGACATTCACACAAAACTAAATCGAAATTCGATGAACCAAGAGCTTCTCTTGCGTCAGGCACAGTACTCACTACTGTGAATTCATAAGGCAAATTCTCACTGGCAACAAAATTCACTAATTTTTTTTGATCTTTCTGATTCTCTTCGATATAAAGGATTTTTAGATTTGTTTTCATTGCAAAACCTAAGCTCCTGCTAAAAAATTATATGGATTTAACCGGATCAGAGGAGATGTGATCCGGTTGCGATAAATCACTTTGATTAAATAGGTCTCATAACTCTCACATGATAGTATACAAAAGGTATTCCAAATAACAATCAAACTAAATTACAAATATGTTAGAAATGCCCTTCCGACCGAATTCAGACATTACAAGTCCGGTGGGGAGTGTTTCTAGTCGTGGGATGAATTTGTCAAGTTGTCGGATTTTTAAAGTTTAATATGTCACACTCCATGAGAGACTATGGAGATGAGACAAATGACAAAGATTATCCTGGCCCATGAGCTGTTAGAACAGAAAGTTTCAAAGACACACATCGCAAATCACATAGGTGTATCACGACGCACTGTGATCCGCTGGGCACAAGGGATCGAAAGACATGGAAGCCTGGACAACTTCCTGACAGAATATCAACAAGCACGCAAGAAACGGAAAACTGACGCTATACTAAAACGCCGGATCTGGGAGATACGAAAAAAACACCATCATTGTTGTGGGCAAAAGACCCAATATTTTCTTGAAAAGGACTATGGCGTCAGAGTCAGTGTCACAACGATTTATAAAGTGCTCAAGGAAAAATATCAGATGCGCTCTAAATGGCAGAAGAACCAAAAAAGAGGTCCTGTACCCTCCGCAAAAGCCCCCAGAGAGGTGATTCAGATGGACACAGTGGATTTTGGAGGTGTTTTTGCCTTTACAGCCATAGATATTTTCACTAGAGAGAGTGATGTTTTGCTGCGGCCATCCCTTGAAGCTGTTGATGGTCAAGCTTTTTTACATCACAGCATGCCCAGGCGGTTTGATAGTTTTGTTGAGATTATTCAAACGGATGGAGGCAAAGAATTCAAAAAGGAGTTTGAGACAGATGTTTCCAGGTACTGTAACCTTCATCGGGTTGCGCGGCCGTACAAGAAAAATGAACAAAGCTACATTGAGAGCTTCAACCGAAACTTGCGAAAAGAGTGTCTGGGATGGATAAAATATCAGGAGTCGGATATCTCAAGATTAACTCGCAATATTGAAGACTGGTTGCGGTATTATCATTATGTAAGGTCGCATATTTCTTTGGGAATGCGACCTCCTCTCGAAATCCAGGTGTGACATTTTAAAGTGTACATTGCGCCACCTTGACATTTAGTGTGATAATGCTATACTGCGAAACAGTACATAAAACATAGGAAAACATAGAAAAAAGAGCAGGTATGAGCAATAAAATCATCAATGACCATTGGGAATGGATGCGACTTAGCGAGGCTGCAGAGTATCTTGGGGTCCACTTTACTACCCTAAGGCGCTGGTCAGATTCTGGTGAGATCTCCTTCTTCAAGACTCCGGGCGGGCGGAGGCGTTTTAAGAAATCCGATTTGGATAATTTTTTGCATCGATCCCAAAAAGAAGAGGACGCAAAGCTCATACTATTAAGTAGTGAGACTGCAAAACCGGATATTATCCATGAGATAAAACAGCTCAACATGCGAGAAGAACCGTGGTATGGACAGATTTCCAAAGAGAATCAGCGCCTAATGGCCAGCCATGGAAGGAAATTGATAGGAACGTTGATGCAGTATACCAGCCGGAATGATGAGGCTAAGCAATTTTTGAAACAAGGTAAAAAGCTGGCCGAAGGTTACGGACAGCTTTGTTATCAATCAGGCCTATCAATTACCCAAACCGTCCAAACATTTGTTATGATTCGACATTCCATCGTGGATTCGCTTTGTGAGGCAGGTATTGTCGTGAAAGATTCTGGAGAAGATACCTGGAAACTTTACCAACGTGTCAATCATTTTCTGGATGTCGTTTTAATGACAATACTTGAATCTTTCCAAACAGGGGCCTCTGTAGTTTCCCCATTATTAGGATAAGACCTAAGTTTGATTTGACGTTTTGGAGTTAAAAGCGCCTAAGATGTACAACATGTAAATAGAATTGATGGTTCATTTCGCTTTCGCTAAAGGGAAAATTTCTTCATTAAATAATTAATCTCGGTAGATAAGGATTAATAACAAAATTATTGGTTTCCTACATTTAGGTATTGTGCCCTGAGATTCACTGTCAACTGTCCCCTATAGTGAATAAATCTAAGGATATCTACAAAACTTAGTTTACAAGGGGTAAATGAGTTTTGTGGAAAATACAAACATGTGTAATAGACAGTACACGTAGATGGAAGATGTAATACAAAAATAAAATTAGATAACGAACGAATATGCGACTACATTGCTTAGGTATAAACCATCGCACCGCCGACGTTGATGTCAGAGAGAAATTGGCTTTTGAGGTCTCTCAAATTGAGGAGTTTTGGAACCTGCTGCAGAAGGTCACCGCAGGTTTACTGAGTGAGTTGGTAGTTTTATCAACCTGCAATAGGGTAGAAATATATGCTTTAGCCGATCAACCCATTTTTACTGACATAGAGCAAGCACTCATCCAATATCGAAAAATTCAATATGAGCCTGTAGAAGGGCTCTTCTACCGTTTCGTGGATGAGCAGGTTATCAGTCATTTAATGCGAGTGGCGGCGGGGCTGGATTCAATGGTGTTGGGTGAACCCCAAATATTAGGGCAGGTGACGGATGCTTATGAGATTAGTTTGGGGATCAACGCTTGTGGAAAGGTATTGTCAAAACTGTTCCAGAGTGCGATTCGGGCTGGAAAACGGGTTCGAACTGAAACCGATATCAGCAAAGACGCAGTTTCGGTCCCATCTCTGGCGGCACGTATGGCAGAGCAAGTAGTCGGTGACCTTGCCCGGGCTCAAATAACTCTGTTGGGCGCTGGAGAAATGGCCGAGCTGGCGGTGGAAGCCTTGAAGATACGAGGCGCAAATCAGTTCGGTGTCATCAGCCGGACCATTAGCAGTGCCTGCAGCCTGGCCGAAAAATGGAATGGTAAAGCTGGAACGCTGCAAGATTTATCAGGGGCTTTGGAAACGACCGATATCTTGATCTCTTCTACCAGCGCACCTCATACAATCATTCATCGTAAGATGATTGGAAAAGCCATGGAATCCCGGCAAGATCGTCCAATGGTAATTATCGACATTGCTGTTCCTCGTGATGTCGCTTCAAACGTCAATGTGGTAGAAAACGTTAATTTATATGATATTGATGATCTAAATTGTGGTGTAGAAGAAGCTATCGGGAATCGTGAAGGTGAAATCCCCAAAGTAGAAAAAATCATCGATGATGAATACCAAGCATTCAAAGAGTATTTTGGCACCCTAAATATTGTCCCGATCATTGTTGAAATGAGACAACATGCTGATGCAATACGGCAAAAAGAATTGGACAAGACATTGCGGAAATTGGAGAGCTTGAACCCGGAAGATAGGGAGCAGATAAAAGCTTTAACTCACTCGATAGTACAAAAAATCCTGCATGGGCCAACTGTTTTTTTGCGTGAAGAAGCTAATGGTCCAAATGGGGAAAAATATGCCAGTGCTGCCAGTAAATTATTTGGCTTGAATGGATTGGAAGACCGGGACAGGGCAATTAGAAATGACTAAGATTGTTTTTGCTACCCGGCCATCAAAGCTTGCGCGCTGGCAAACAAATTATGTAATCCAGTTACTGCAGCAAACTGTGCCAGATTTGGTTTGTGAAGAAATTGTGATCACTACCAGGGGAGATAAAGAGCTGGATAAGCCCTTGCCGGAAATTGGTGGTAGAGGTTTATTTACCCAAGAATTGGAGGCTGTATTATTGTTCGGCCATGTGGATGCGGCCGTTCACTCTTTGAAAGATCTTCCTGTGGAAGATACGGCTGGGTTGACCGTTGGCGCAATCCCCACTCGAGAGGATTCAAGAGATGTGTTGGTTTGCCCCCAATCCTGTTCGCTGGAGGATCTTCCTTCAGGCGCTGTAATAGGGACTTCAAGTTTACGGAGGCAGGCTCAGGTTCTGTGTCACCGACCAGATTTGAAGATTGAGTCAATTCGCGGCAATGTAGATACCCGTATTCGTAAAGTGGAAGAAGGGCAATATGATGCGGCAGTTATGGCTGGAGCTGGAATCACTAGATTGGGGCTGGATAAACATATTGCGACCTGGCTGCCATTATCCATAATGCTTCCCGCACCGGGACAGGGGGCGCTTGGAATCCAATGCAGAGCGGATGATAAAACTACCTTAGCAATATTAAAGAAAATCAGCGATATCGATACAACCAAATCAGTTCGTGCTGAAAGAGCCTTTCTATTGGCGTTGGGAGGAGGATGCTCGATCCCTGTTGGTGCATACGCAGAGATAAAAGAAGATGTGATCGTAATGCAGGGATTGGTGGCCGAGACAGATGGAACACGGGTTATAAAAGTAAGCGGCCAGGGAGAAGATCCGCAAGTCCTGGGTAAACAGTTAGCACAAAAGGCATTAACACAAGGAGCAGGAGAAATGCTACGTGGCTAGTTTATCTGGAATGAACGTGGTGGTTACCAGGCCTGAAGCACAGAGCCAAAGTTTTGCTGAAATACTGGTTAATTTAGGAGCCAACCCGATTTGTCTGCCTGTGATCGAAATATCCCCGCTAGCGGATCCACAAGAACTAGATGATGCATTGAAACGAATAGATCAATACGATTGGTTGGTGCTTACCAGCGTAAATGGAGTGGCAGCAATTTGGGAACGCTTCGATGCATTAAATATCCAAAGTTTACCTAAAATGCTCAAAATTGCCTGCATAGGACCAAAAACAGCCGCGGCATTAAAAGAAAAAGGATACCAAGCTAATTTTGTGCCTGATGAATACGTTGCTGAAGGGATATTGCCAGGTCTGGGTGATTTGGAGGGATTAAACGTGCTGCTGGCTCGGGCTGATATTGCACGTCCTGATTTACCTGAGGCAATCAGAGCGGGAGGAGGGATAGCCGATGACATTTGTGCCTACCGCACAATCCCCGCCAAACCCGACGAACAAAGCATGGAGGCCGTGATAAAGGGAGTAGATTTACTCACGTTTACCAGCCCATCTTCAGTTGAGAATTTTTTTCAGATAATCATTTCTGAGGGATTGGATCCCTTGAGCCTGCCTGGTGAACCTATCGTTGCCTGCATTGGACCCACTACTGCAAAAGCCGCGGAAAAGAAGGGATATCAAGTTAAGATAATACCTGGGGAATATACAATAGAAGGATTATTAAAAGCAATCAAAGATTATTTTTTAAGGAGACCGTGAATGGGTAATAGTAATCTACCTGCGTTTCCAATTTCAAGAGCTAGACGTTTAAGGGGCAGCGAAAAATTACGGGTAATGGTCCGAGAAACGGAGTTGGCTCCAACAGATTTTGTTTATCCTTTATTCATGAGGCATGGAAGAGATATACAGAATGAAATTAGTTCTATGCCGGGGAACTACCAATGGTCTGTAGATAAACTTGCCAAGGAAGCGATAGATATTGCTCGTCTGGGGATTCCAGCTGTAATTTTGTTTGGGATACCGGCTGAAAAAGATCCTGTTGGAAAAGAAAATTTTGCCCCGGATGGGATCGTCCAGCAAGCCATTCAAGAGATCAAGGCTGCAGTTCCGGAATTGGTCGTTATTACTGATGTTTGCCTGTGTGAATATACAGATCACGGGCATTGTGGGATTTTAAATCGGGGGGAATATTTTTCTTCTGCTTTTCCAAATGATTATGTGCTCAACGATCCAACCCTGGAGATATTGGGCAAAGTTGCGGTTTCTCATGCTCAAGCAGGCGCTGACTTGGTTGCGCCCAGCGGGATGATGGATGGGATGGTGAGCATGATTCGGGCTGCTTTGGATAATGAAGGGTATACAAATCTACCTATTCTTTCTTACGCGGTTAAATATGCTTCAGCTTATTATGGACCATTTCGAGATGCGGCTGAATCCTCGCCCAGCTTTGGGGATCGAAAATCTCATCAAATGGATCCTGCGAACAGCCGTGAGGCTCTGAAGGAAACAGCTATTGATGTAGCCGAAGGGGCAGACATTCTGATGGTAAAACCAGCTTTGCCTTATTTAGACATTATCTATCGAGTAAAGGCGGCGTACCCTGAAATTCCTTTAGCGGCTTATAACGTCAGCGGCGAGTTCAGTATGCTGAAAGCCGCGGCAGAAAAAGGTTGGGTAGATGAAGAGCGCATGATCCTGGAAACACTGACCAGTATCAAGCGCGCTGGAGCCGATTTGATTTTAACGTATCATGCCAAAGAAGCCTCTCGCTGGCTGAATGGCTGATGTTTTGATTGGAGAAAAGATGACAAAACCAACTCTATTAACACATGATGCTGCTGCTGAACGGCAGTTTCACGACAAACGAATGGTGGCTGCTGACTTTAACCAGGCTCCCTTCACAATTGCCTGGGAGGTCACTCGCGCTTGTGCTTATGCCTGTGTACACTGCCGGGCAAACGCAATTCCTCAGCGTGATCCAGATGAATTGACCACTAAGGAAGCCTTTAAATTAATTGACCAGCTGACAGAATTTGGGAGCCCAATTCTGATCTTTACGGGTGGTGATCCTATGATGCGCCCGGACTTGATTGAAATTATCACTTATGCTACTGAAAAAGGCCTGCGTTGTTCTTTGACCCCAACTGCAACAGCTTTAGCGACCCTGGACCGATTAAAACAAGCTAAGGAAGCTGGTATTCGCCGGATTGCCCTAAGTCTGGATGCGCCAGGACCTGAAGTGCATGATGAGTTTCGCAAGGTGGAAGGTTCCTGGCAAAGGACGATGGATATCTTGCACCGGGCGCATGAAGCCGGGCTGAGCGTTCAAGTCAATACGACAGTTACCAAATTCAATGTTGACTTATTGCCAGAGATGGTTCCTTTCATTGAGGAAGTTGGGGCAGTGCAGTGGTCGGTGTTTTTTTTGGTCCCTACCGGACGTGCTCAGGCGAATTACATGATATCGGCGGAACGACATGAGGAAGTGTTCAATTGGCTCTATGATCTATCGAAAGACGCTCCTTTCGATATTAAAGGAACTGCCGCGCCTATGTACCGGCGAGTGGCGATTGAGCGTAAAAAAGCTGAAGTTGGCAAAGATGAAAAAATCACATTTCAGGGAGCCGGGTTCCAGTACGACGATGGGTTGAATCGACCTCGCAAAGGGGTTAATGATGGCAATGGATTCTTGTTTATTTCCCATATTGGAGAGATCCAGCCATCCGGATTTCTTCCTTTGACTGCCGGATATGTACGGAATGATGATGTGGTGGATGTTTACCGCAACCATCCCATTTTCACTGATTTGCGCGATCCGAACAAGCTCAAAGGGAAATGTGGTATTTGTGAATACAGAGATATCTGCGGGGGACAGCGGGGACGTGCTTACGGCTTGACCGGAGATTATTTGGAAACGGATCCGGCATGTGTTTATACACCGGCTGCTGAACGGAGGTTGTAAGTAAACATTTATGAAAGAAATTCAATCCCGTTTTTTACGCGCCTGTCATCGTTTACCCGTTGATACCACGCCCGTCTGGTTTATGCGCCAGGCAGGTCGTTATATGACTGAGTACCGGGCAATCCGGAAAAAATTCACTTTATTGGAAATGGTCGAACGTCCAGAGATCGCGGCTGAAGTTACCCTGCAGCCGGTAGAGGCTCATGGCGTTGACGCTGCGATCCTTTTTGCTGATATCCTGCTGCCTGTGGTGCCGATGGGCTTCAACCTTAGGTTTGTAAAGGGTGAAGGTCCTAGAATTGATAATCCGTTTCGTACTGAGGAAGACCTGAGGCGAATCCAGAAGATAAATGCAGTAACTGATCTAGGCCATGTGATGGAAGCAATTAAAATATTGCGCGAAGAACTCTCTGATGAGGTTGCTTTGATCGGGTTTTCTGGCGCTCCATTTACGGTAGCTTCTTATATTATTGAGGGCGGTCCGTCGAAAGAATACCACCATGTTAAATCATTGATGTATGCTTACCCAGAAGTTTGGGGAGAGTTCATAAGCTTGGTAACAGACACCCTGACCGATTACCTGGTTTCCCAGATTGATGCCGGCGCGCAGGCTGTGCAAGTCTTTGATTCCTGGGTGGGAGTACTCTGCCCGAGTGATTATCAGCAATACGTGCTGCCCTATTCACAAAAAATGATCCAGGCAGCGAAAGCGAAAGATGTGCCTGTGATCCATTTTGGTACCAATACATCCACCTTGCTGCCGCTGATGAAAGAAGCTGGAAGCGATGTGATCGGATTAGATTGGCGTATCCCATTAGATGAAGGCTGGAAGCTACTGGGTGAGGATGTGGCCGTACAAGGCAACCTTGACCCGATGGCACTATTTGCTCCCCGGGATGTGTTGGAGGAGAAAGTTAAAGATGTGTTAGATCGAGCAGATGGAAGACCAGGGCACATTTTCAACCTTGGGCACGGGATCTCTCAACATACAAACCCAGATCAAGTCAAAACCGTCGTGGAGATGGTTCATGATTGGACGGCAAAATGAATATTGTCATTATCGGTGGTGGTATTGCCGGATTAGCAGCCGCCCATTATCTTGAGATAAAAGCACAAGTAAGCAAGAAACCGACCAACATAACCTTGCTGGAAACAGCAGATTATTGGGGCGGAAAGATTAAAACTGTTATTGAAGATGGTTTTGTGATTGAAGGCGGGCCAGATGCCTACCTGGTCACCAAACCATGGATGAGGGCTTTGTGTAGAGAATTGGGATTAGATAAAAAATTGCACGGCACTAGCCAGGAGCACACTGAAACCTTTATTTTGCATAGAGGCGAACTCACCTCAATCCCGACCGGATTGACCATGACGATCCCTACAGAATTTGGCCCTCTGTTGAAAACCAAGCTGCTCAGCCTTCCCCAGAAAGCCAGGATGGGTTTTGATTTCATCATCCCTCCAAACCGGGCTAATGAGGATGAAAGCCTGGCGGGGTTCATATCACGGCGGTTGGGAAGAGCTACTTATGATAATTTAATTGGGCCTTTACTTAGCGGGATCTATGCTGGAGATGGTGACCGTTTGAGTTTGCAATCTACGTTTCCAATCTTACGAGAAATGGAATTGGAATATGGGGGAATAATAAAAGGCGCTCTCGCGCTGAAACTAAAACGCGCTGTGCTGGCAAAGAAACGAGCCAATGGCAGCAAAGCTCCAAAATCTCACAGCATTTTTGAAACCCATAAACGCGGTTTGTCTATTATCGTGGACGCTTTGGTTGATTCTCTCAACAGCCGTGGAGTTCAACTAATATTAAATACGCCTGTTGTGCGGATCGAAAAATCCGGCGCCGGCTTTACTGTATACAAACACGATGGCAGTTCAATGCCAGCAGATGCTATTGTAATGGCTGCCCCTGCCTATGCTGCTGCTGAATTGTTGTCTGATATTTTACCCGACTTAGCGAAAGAATTGGAGCAGGTTGAATACGTCACCACTGCAACTGTCACTCTAGCATATCAGAAGAAAGACTTGCCAGTCCTAGAAGGGTACGGTTATATCATCCCGCAAAATGAAGACAGCAAAGCGTTGGCCTGTACTTGGACATCGATCAAATGGGAGGGGCGGGCACCTGAAGATTATACGCTATTGAGAGTGTTTGTTGGCCGGATTCAAGATGCAGAGCGATTACCTGAAGATGAAGCTGTTTTGATCAAGATGGCAAAAGATGAGGTTCTTCAAACAATGGGAATTGAAATTGAACCTGAACGAAGTTGGGTTTTTCGTTGGGAGAAGGCAATGCCGCAATATAACCTGGGCCACCCAGAACGGTTGGAACGGATCGAAGCGATTATGAAAGAATATGCTAATTTAGTGCTGGCTGGTAACGGCTATCATGGTATTGGTCTGCCAGATTGCATCAACTCTGGAATCATAGCAGCAGAAAAGCTGATTCAAGTGAGAAAGTGAGGGGATAAATGGGAATCGATAAATCAATTCAGTTATTTGATAGAGCAAAAGAAATTCTACCTGGCGGCGTAAGTTCTCCGGTTCGGGCATTCCGGGCGGTGGGTGGGCAGCCGCTGTTCATCGATCACGGCCAAGGTCCTTACCTGATTGATGTTGATGGTAACCGCTATATAGATTATGTATTGTCCTGGGGACCGTTAGTGTTAGGACATGCTCATGAGGAAGTGGTTACTGCTTTAGAGAATGCTCTGAAACGCGGTACCAGCTACGGTGCACCCAGCCCGTTGGAAATCCGGCTGGCAGAATTAGTGCAGTCCTTTATGCCCAATATAGAAATGCTTCGGTTTGTTAACTCTGGCACAGAGGCAACGATGAGCGCTCTCAGATTGGCACGAGCCTTTACCAAACGCAACAAAATTATCAAGTTTGAAGGTTGTTACCACGGCCACGCGGACATGCTGCTGGTACAGGCTGGGTCTGGGGTGGCGACATTAGGGTTACCGGACTCACCCGGTGTACCTCCAGCGACAGTCCAAGACACTCTGGTAGCACGATACAATAATTTAGACACGGTTGAATCATTGTTCAATCAGTTCCCGGACGAGATCGCGGCTGTAATTATTGAACCAGTAGCAGGCAATATGGGTGTGGTTCCTCCGGTAGAGGGTTTCCTGGAAGGGCTGCGCTCGGTCACACAACAAAATGAAAGCTTACTGATCTTCGATGAAGTGATGACAGGGTTCCGAGTTCATCCTGGCGGCGCTCAGACACTTTATGATATAAAACCAGACTTGACGACCCTCGGCAAAGTGATCGGCGGTGGACTTCCGGTTGGGGCGTACGGTGGTCGTAAAGATATTATGGTTCAGGTCGCACCATCTGGATCTGTCTATCAGGCTGGAACCTTATCAGGGAATCCCCTGGCAATGACTGCCGGGATTACAACTCTTGAGGTTTTAAAGCAACCAGCTTTGTGGGAAAAATTAGAATCAGCGGTTGCTGTTTTGGTTCAAGGTGTGGGTCAAGCTGCACAGAAATCGGGTATCCCAATCCAGCAGACTGCAGTTGGGACAATGTTCTCAACATTCTTTACCGAAAATGAGATCAAAGATTGGCCAACGGTAAAAACATGTGACACTGAGCGCTTTGGAAAGTATTTCCATAAGATGTTAGAAGCAGGGATCTACCTGGCACCATCGCAATTTGAAGCTGGTTTCATGTCAACAGCCCATGATCAAAAAATCATTGACAAGACCATCGGCGCTGTGGATTCAGCATTTCAAGCTATTGCCAGGGGATAAAATTCAGGAAGACAACGGAATATTTGGAATAGAATTCGTACTTGGGTTCTATAAATGTTATTGTCAAAAGCCAATCAGCCCTTGATATTCTTCCTATATATATTTTGGTATGTCTGGCAAACAGGATTTTGATGTTCTTAATCCAAACAAATGTTGGATGAGGTGGTTATTGACTTGATTGTGTTCGTTTAAGGCAATGCCTTTTTGTCTTAAACCGGCCAGCTCCCAATTGAGGTTTTATTGGTTGTGGATTTAGGTATTACAACAAATTTTGACATCGGTGTTTCGCAATCAGTGCAAGAAACTGTTGCTAACAAGGCATAAGTTTACTTGGGGAGGGTGATGAAAAAGGGTGAAAGGAATGGGATTTCACCTTTTTTGTTTATCTTTTCCAAGTGCATCTTTGATAATCTCAGCTAAAGCCTGGATATGAGGATCGCTGTCATTGAGTGCCGGGATGTAGTGAAATTCGCCCCCACCTGCCTGGGTAAAGATTTCCTTGCCCTGAATAGTGATTTCTTCCAGTGTTTCCAAACAATCCGCAGCAAACCCAGGGCATAACACGTGGAGATTTTTGCATCCTTCAGCGCCTAATGTTTTTAATGTTTTATCTGTATAAGGTACTAACCAGGGTTCTGGCCCAAAACGGGACTGGAATGAGACAGCGGTCTCCCCAGCTTTCAGACCTGCTTTCTGTGATGTTAAGCTGGATGTGGCGTAGCATTGAGTCTGATAAGGTTCGCCCTTTGTTGTTACAAGCCGTTTTGGTATTCCGTGATAAGAGAAAAGTGTTTTTTCAGGTTTCCCGGTTAGAGACCAGGCTTTTTGAATTGATTCTGCCAGGGCAGAAATGTAAGCAGGGTGATCGTGATAATCCTCGACTATTGTGATTGACTGGAAGCCAAAGCCAGCTGCGATTTGATTTTTTGCCTGCCGGATTGCGGTCCGGCTGGTGGTGGAGCTGTATTGTGGAAAGAGCGGAAGGATAACAAGATGAGTTGTACCTTTTTCCCCGAGTTCATTCAACCCATTTTTAATGGAAGGATTTCCATACCGCATCCCGATTGATATCTGCCAATCAGGGTTTAACTGGTCCAACTTTAAGGCAATTGACCGGGCGATATATAACAACGGGGAACCGGATTCTTTCCAGATCTGAGCGTAGTTACGGGCAGATTTTTTGGGGCGAGTTCGCAGGATGATTCTTTCCAGGATTGGTTTCCACAACCAGGCCGGATAATCGACCACGTAGGGGTCTCTCAGAAATTCAGACAGAAAATCAGTAACTGCCCTTTCAGTTGGGGCATCCGGTGTACCTATATTTATTAGAAGTACTCCGATTTTTTGGTCCATTGTCATTTTTCAATAAAGTCTCAATTGTTTATTCGATAAATTCAAACAAAAGTATAGCACAGAGGTGTTTATGATATTTAATTACTGATGAGGGTACTGTGCATATTCGCGCAGAAATATACGCTAAGAGATGGCACTACAAGCCCGATTCCGCCTTTTCCCGTATTTTCCATGACCCCTTAGAACAGTCACCAAAGACATTCCATTGACTGTCTGCGGAGACATCAATGATGGTCCTGGGTTTGATGCCAGCGAAATGAAGCTAATGGCAAGTGGTGTGGAGTCATTAATGAGATCAATCTGGAAGCCAGGGCTTACAAATGCCCGATGGTGAGCGGATCTATCATAAGTATCCAGCCGGGTCGGACCATTTCCCCGTGATATGTAAGCTTACGCTAGTCTAATCAGGATGTCAGATTCGGGCTGAAACCCATGATCAACAAAGAAATTGTATACGCTTCTTCATCCGTAATTAGCGCAGGTTCTTTTCCGGCTGTCCGTCCTATCCTATCGGTCGGGTGGAGCGGGGCTAGGTCGCTTTTTCACTTTGATTATTGTGTGTACGCTGTACGAATATTACACCAATTATCATTACTACCATACCAATTATTTGCACGAAACCTAATCTTTCGCCAAGAAGCCACCATGCCAACAACGCCGTTCCCAGAGGAGCAAGATTAAGCATCGCGTTCATCTCAAGTGCTGTTAATATCTGTAACGAGTGATTGTAGAGAACATAGGCTAAAGCCGTATTTATAATTGCCAGCCAGAGTACAATCCCAACAGGTTTTGCAGATAACAGGGGCATTCCTTCAAGGGGAAATGCTATCAGCAATAAAAAGCCACCTCCAACAGCAAGTGGAATAGTTGTTAGTGTTATCGTGTCAAGTTGTTTCACTTTGGCGATCTCGCGCCCCAAAATACCAAATAGCATAAACCCGATTAACCCAACAATTACGATAACGATTCCCACTGGTTCGCCAGATTTTAATCCCGACGAGAAAAATAACACGCTACCCAATAAAGACACGACGATCCCAAACACTTGCCATCTTGTTGGTATCTCTTTGAGCCAAACAGCTCCCCCAATCAAAATTAGTAGGGGTGATAAACTCATCAAAAAAGAAACGGTTGTTGCTGGTAAATACTTTAGCCCCCAAAAAAGCGCACCATTTCCCACGGTATACGCACTTATGCCAATTGCGAACAGACGAAGCCAAATCCCCCTTGATATAGGTTGCCTTATCGTACCTTTGCGAATTAGAAATGGAAGCAAAACCAAGAAAGCCAGAAAGTATCGAAACCCAGCTATGGTTAGCGGCCCCATGTACTCTAGGCCTATCTTCACAAAAACAAATGACGAGGCCCATATTGTCGTCGCCAAGACACTCTCGCCGATTGCTATAATTCGTTGTATATCCCTAGGTATTTTCGTCACTGTTTCCATAATGTGTTTGTGTTAGAAGACAACGGCCTCACGGGTTGACGCACCCCCAGTATTTATACCACTCTCTATGTTAGTGCTGGTTGATAAATTTGGGTAGAGGGAACCGCGATTGTTACTGGAGCTGCTTGGGCACAAAAGCGCGAAGACTGCGATGATATATACGCATGTCTTAAACAAAGGCCTGTCTGCAGTTATGAGTCTGCTGGATATATCAATGGAAACACAAAGGTTTCAACTCAGGACACAAACCAAACCTCAAGGAAAACCAGCTCTTGCTAGAGTTTTCTTTTTATGTATAATACTTACGTAAATCGGAATATACTCCGGTAAATAAAAATAAGGGTTGTGCCAATCGCTTTTGGGACAGCCCGTATTCTATTAATAAGGAGATGAAATGGATATCACTATTCAATTTGCCAGGCCTTCGAAAAAAGGAGTAGTTCAAAACTATAGCGAGGCGGTTGGCTTATCAAAAGAGCCGCCCTTGAAGTATTTCGGGGACCAGGTCTTTGACCCAGGTTGGAAATTGCGGAAGTGTTCGGGTGGCGGTAACTGAAGCGCGAAACAGGATTGTACTGAGCACAGATTAGCGGAAAACGAACGGGGTTTTATTCTCAAGGATTTGCTACTTTATTTTCTCCCAGGACAAAGGAAGCGCTGGCGGCCAAGAAAGCACAGGGGGTTGTTCTTGGAAAGCCCAAAGGTACGATTCAGTCCAGTATGTATGACAAGGATCCGGAACGTATACAGGGACTGCTCTTGCTTGGTGTGCCGATGAAATTGATTGTTGAACGTCATTTAGGGTAAGGCATCACCAAGCGTATCAGTTATTACATTAGGACACGCAAATCACGCAAGCAAATAGCAATCTCCAAACCGTAATTTTCTGTTCAAATGCCCCCGCTGGTCCGAATTGGGTCGTGTGTTCAAGACAGAATTCATCCTGAAATTTATGTCAGACCCGCTTGTCCGCAAACGAGTTCGGCGTGGTTTATTGAAAGGTGAAGAGGTTAATGGTCTGGCGCGGCAAGTGGCTTATGGGAAACACGGTACAATCACAGCCCGTGATTTACAGGCGCAGACAAATACAGCCAGTTGCTTGGCATTGATCATATCTTGCATCATCTACTGACAATCGAAGGAGATAAACCGGGTCATTTTGGAATGCGACCCAGATGGTGCAGAAGTTGATTTGTCTCTGTTAGAACACATTAGCCCCATTGGCTGGGAGAATATCATTCTGTATGGCGAGTATGTTCTCAACCGAGATCTGATCGAATAGCCACACAGTTTTCGATGGGTGTCTCTCGGATTCCTACCGTATATTTACGCACGAAAATGGGAGATACCCAAACAGGAAGAAATTAAAAGTGTCATCAAAGATTACTTCGAAATTCATTATCAGGCGCTCAGTATCTCACCTCCCGAGGACTTCCAAGAAACTGGTTTTGGCGACCTTGTATCAGATGGGCCCGATGCAAAGGATTTCCTGGTAACAGAAATGGCCAAGTTAGCTGTAGAAATAAAACACCATGAATTACGTAAGCTCAGATACACAGATTACGATTATTCTTTGGATTTCTTAGACATTGTTGTTGAAGACACTGAGCTGATAGCCAATGTACATCTGCGCGAGAACTTTGTAATATTCTGCGAACTTTTTGTAGTAAACAATTCAGAGGATCAACCAATCTGTGCGGAGGGTGATCTGACCCATGCAATATTTCTACGGAATGAACAGAGGGGTTGGAAAATTGTCTCTGATGCTTATTGGGATTCCTGGTGGAAGCAATTCCGTGCGCCGGGGGCATCCAAGGACGAGGTACTTAATGCAATACATCTAGTATTGCAAAGATTAGAAACGATGCCATCTCCAACGCCATGAAAGTTAAGGATGATTTATAAAAGGTTATATTTTTTTGTATCCATCAAATGTGTCCTACCTCCTGTATGTACTAATCCTAACATTACTTCTGGACTAGTTTTTGGGGGGCACATCAGTCGGATTGTGATTGCATTTCAAGTAGCGCTGGCGCGGTTGGATTTTCTTCCGGAAACCTGGAACATGGGCCTGGGTAAGATTTTCTACGTACTGTATTTGGTGATTGGATTCATTTTTGTCTGGCGACTTGTGCAGAATATCATCTCCTGGTATGGGAGTGGAAGAGCAGCCCGCTCAGAAACCAACCTGGCTGAGCAGTTGTTACCTTTCTTCCGCAGGGTGGCGATGATCATTCTTAGCCTTATCGGTATCATCATGCTTTTTGGTTATTTAGGTGTGGATGTTAGTGCATTCGTGGCAACACTAGGAGTTGGATCGTTAGCCATCGCATTGGCAGCTCAAGCAGTATTGACTGATACGATTAGCGGTTTCGCCATTATGATCGACCGCCCCTTTAGGATTGGTGACCGAATTGAGATCCAGGAGTTAGACACCTGGGGGGATGTTGTTGATATTGGTCTGCGCAGTTCCAGAATCCGAACTCGTGACAACCGCATGGTGATAGTCCCCAACTCGGTGATGAGTCAGAGCCTGATCGTCAACTATACCTACCCATCCACACAATACCGCATCCAGGTTCACGTTAGTAATTCAAAAAAGCATTTAAGAAACAAAGTCCAACTTTTTTCATACTTAAACGTTTCCGTAGGATCGGGATTCGCCTCCTCCGTGAAGTGTACTACTCCGCTTGTATTCAACCCAAACTCCACGTCAGTTCGGGTGAAAGGAAAATACACTCCGTATGGTGCGGTGTAACCAGGACAAATCATCGAACCGGTGTTTGCATTTTCAGCTTCCATTGATTCAAGAATGGTTACATGTACTATCCCATTGTCACAGATTCCATCTTCAAATTTAACTACAGCCCATCCAGAGGAATTAACACCGCACTTTACGCCCTTTTCAGTTTTAATAAAACCGGTATTAGTAATAGGCACCAGGCAATACTGAGCAAACATAGTATTAGAGGAAATCGTAATCGGACACAGGGAATCAGCCTCAGTCTTTCCGTCGATTTTCATTTTTTCCACCTCGCGGTTTAAACTCCAATCCCAGGTATGTTCGATCTCAATATAACCATCTATGCTTGTGCCTGGTTTTGGACACTGATTATCAGGCATCGGTTCACTGGGAATTCCTTCATCTGAGTCATCGTCACCAGAAAGGTCAATACCTTCAAAATCCTCCCACTCATCTGATTCAAGAGCTTGTTCCTGTTCAGTATATGAGCTCTCATCACCCGCCGAATTTCCTAAAGTCTGACCCAGGCCCTGCAGTACACCGCAGCCGGTAATAACAAAGCTCAACCCAATGCTTAAAATCATAAATTGTAACGGTCTCGTTTTCCAGAGATTCATCATTTTCTCCTTTTTCCTTCTCGATGGTTATGGGTGAACCCCATCTTGAACCAGTGGCTCAGCATTATTTATTGTTATCTTCCTTTATTATATACCTGAATTCTGACCTGCCTCCTGTATGTACTAATCCTAAAACTACACCTGGATTAGTTATTGGGAGGCGGGTCAACCATAATCTACTCTCATGTATTAAACAAAGGACCTTCTGCAGTTACAAGCCCGTACCCTTTAAAAACCTCATCCGTATTTTTTCCTCTATAAATGCAGTAACATTAAGCCCCTGATAATATATCATTTGGCTTTTTAGAGGAAATTATATGTTCTGGTTTATCCTAAGACACCTGTTTTCATTACTTCTCTCTATTTTCCACCTCGCTCAATTATCGGACTCAGAAAAAGACCTCGAAATCTTAGTACTTCGCCATCAACTCGCCATTCTTCAACGTAAATTCAATCACCCTATCAAACCAACTCGCATTGAGAAACTCACCCTCGCAGTTCTGGCCATCAAACTAAGACAATTCTCGCGTAGATCCACGAATCACTTTCGCGACCTCATTCTGATCTTCCAGCCTGAAACGATCTTTCGCTGGCATCGGGATCTGGTCCGTCGAAAGTGGACCTTTTATAAGAAAAACAAAGGGGGGAGGCCTTCCCTCTCCAAGGATACCAAGGATCTCATTCTCCGTTTGGCTCAGGAAAACCCTCGCTGGGGATATGGCAAAATCCAGGGTGAATTAATCAAGTTGGATATTTGAGTGTCTCAATCGGCCATCCGAAGCATTCTCCACCGGCATGGCCACTTGTCAGCTCCTGTGCGTAGCGGCTCGATTGGCTGGAAACACCTCATGGCACACTACAAAGACCAGATTTTAGCCTGCGATTTCTTTACTGTAGAAACAATTTGGCTCAAAACGATCTATGTGCTGTTCTTTATAGAATTAGGAACCAGACGCGTCCACTTTGCTGGGATCACTACCAACCCCAACCAAGTTTGGGTCACTCAACAGGCCAGACAACTGGTTTGGAAACTTCGCGAGCAAGATGTTTCTCTTCGTTTCCTGATCCATGACAATGACACTAAATTCTCCCAA
>Ga0307421_1000690_pt1 | contig 21578 bp, 23 predicted proteins | sample SalMarWE160270MG_FD_202163 | JGI IMG/M metagenome (GOLD analysis project Ga0307421, IMG submission 202163) | Salt marsh sediment microbial communities from the Plum Island Ecosystem LTER, Massachusetts, United States - WE1602-70 | ecosystem: Environmental > Aquatic > Marine > Intertidal zone >...
GGATGTTATAGCGGTCTAAATGAATAATTTGGGCATCAGAGAGCGCTTTTTTATCGCGAATATGCTTCAAATCTATCTGCACAACCTCAAATGGCTTGGCTGAGTACCAATCCACAAACTCGCGTTTTTCCTTGCGCCTTCTGCGGGCAGGCAAACGACAGGTTAGTTGATCACGGTTGCGCCGCAGAATATGGCGGATAGTACCCGGGGCAACCTGTACTCCCTCATACTTGGATAAATACAATGACAGGCGTATTGGCCCAAAATGAATCTTATTCTTGGCTGCAATGACCTGCTGCTCTACTGCAGCGGGTGTTTTTCCGGGCTGTCTCTTGGGTACTTTTGACCGGTCGTTCAAATCCCCGGATGCCTGCTTTTTTAGTATGTCATACACCACACTGCGGTTGATGCCAAATGCCTGTGCTGTCTTGGAAATATTGCCATCCACACTCTCTAAATAGTTGAGCACTGCCATTCTGGCAGCTTTAGGATTTACTTTGCGAAGTTGTTTATAATCTATATGGTGTCCAGGATTCACTTTGTTTTACCTTCTCGGTTGATATTTGTCTCTCACTCAGTAACAATATTAACTGAATGTATTTTTGATACCCAAAGTGTATAGCATCTCCTGGACACCGTACAATTCCCTATTGACAAATCATAAAAAACTCCGTAAACTATGGTATAGTGGTACGACCAACATACCACGCAAATTATTATTAAATGATAGGAGATAAAAATGAATAAAAAAATTATGGTCACCCTCTTTTTAGCCGTATTTATGCTCGCTTCCTGCAGCACAATTTCCAATCTCGGAATCGGCGGTGAAAGCGTAGAAGAAGAACTGGAATTACAGGAGATTAAATCTGAACCCACTGAAGCCACTTTATCAGATAGTATTTATTATCGTGATGAATTAGAAGAAGACCCCAACAAGGATTGGGGGCTGCGCGTGATCACTGGTTTAGAAGAGCAATTAATCTTATCTCAAATGGGCGGAAAACTCCGCCTGCGGACTCTGCCGCCTAATGATGTGAACTTCATCTTCCTAAATAAGAACAATGACTACAAAGATGTGATTGTTCAGGCGGAAGTAGAAAATGACGGACCTATCGATAACGGATACTCATTAATCTGCCGTGCGACTGAAGAAGGATGGTACGAGTTCCGCATCAGCAGCTCCGGCTATTACGAATTGATTCGCTTCGACCAGTATAAGAAAAATGAAGGCAAAAACGCATATACAAACCTCCTCGAAAAGCGCTTCAATAGCACCCTCATCAAAGGCGGGTTGGACAAGAATGTGTTCTCACTTTCCTGTGTTGGCTCAACCATTTCCGCTTTCATAAATGGAGATCAGCTCTACTATAAAAAGCTGCCTTTAGCAATTGAAGATAGCACCTATGGAGAAGGAACCATCGGTTTTGGCATTCTTGGGTTCGGGGAATCACTCGATATGACCTTCAACTGGGTTGAAGCGGTCAAACCCTAGCACCACCAATTCCTTGATTTCGAAAAGAGGAAGGAAGACCTCACCTTCCTCTTTTCATTTAACCTTGCGCTTGGAGTGGTTTTCGATATAATCAAACATATGTTCCAAATTGGTTGGGGATTCTAAATGCCCATTAACTACCTTGATTTACAGCCGCAAATAAAAGACTACTGCGAACAAGCCGAATCAACTTATAAAAGCCGTTCTCGTAAAGTCGATCAAGTTCTTGATTTACTGCATCGCTGCGCTGATGAAATCACTTCTGGAGTATTTCAAGATATTTCTGGCCTTAAATCTCCTCATCCAAATAACCGTTGTGCGCGTCCTGATATTGAGCGCATAGACCAAAGTTACAGATCGATTAATGAAGAAAAATATGTCCTCCTCGCATCTGATGGATCCCAAATTACCTCCAATCATCATGATGCACTTCCGATATCACTGATAAACATTTCGGGAATCTTCTACCAACCGAATAGCAGGAAAGCGCCTAAAATCCAAACGTTTTCAGAATTTATAAGAAACGCAGAAAATGATATTGCATTAGAAATGATCCCCGAAGATCAAGTTAATATGATCAGGGATGTTGCCGAAGCGGGTATGCTGGCAAATTGGCATTCTGAAGGTGATCTGCCAATCATCGCGATCAGTGATGGCCCATTGGAGCTTTTTCATGAACCGCGCACCAGCGCAAAACATCAGCGGCTATTTCAAGAATATCTAGAGGTACTCCGAAAAATCCGTCAGGCGGGAAGAATATTCGGTGGATATATCGATAAGCCCCGCGCAGACCTGGTTATCCGTATGCTTGAAATTATTTATGGATCTGAATCGCAACTAGATCTGGCCAGTATTTCAGATGCTGATATTTTTTCTCACCTTCTGGAACCAGGCAGCCGGTCAGCGATCTTTCAATTAAATTCACCTTCCAGCAGTAATTACACAGGACCTCTCGCACTCCAATTCTTCTACCTGAATGTAGGGCTAAAGGATAAACCTTGGATCGTTCGAGTAGAAATCAACAGGTGGACCGCGGATAATATATCCAGCGTGCATTTACTTCACCAAGCACTGCTGGACCAATGCCGCCTTATGGGCAGCCAACCCTACCCGTATATACTCCACCGCGCTCATGAAGAAGCAGTCGTCCATTTTGATGAAAAAGAAAAGCTCACATCTTTGCTTTCATTTTTACTTCAGCAATCCGGGGTTGAAATCGGCAGCAGGTCATACAAATCGTCTGCAAAGGAATTACAGAAAAGAACGAGGATGAAATAGAAAATGAATGATATCTCTGCCGGGCGCTTACTGCGCTCAAATACACGCGGATGTGTAGTTGGCTGCCATATCAGTCAACCGGTACCCGTCTTTGGTTCGATGATCAATATTCCTATAGAAACTGGTAGGGTTTTTGGCTTGGTTTATGACATCCATATTGATGATGATGGGCTTGTCCGTCAGCTGGCCGCTGCCGGGAGCGTACCAGATGAGGTTATTCTTGATAACCGCACGAACAGAAATGTGCCGGTGGAAATGAGCATCATATTTATCGGGTATTCGATTGATAGAAAAATATCCCATTTGCTTCCACCCCGCCCACCTTTATCGCTGGACGAGATGTATATTTGTGATGCCGAAGATTTACGGAATTTCACCAACGCGGGGCATTTCGGATATTTCCGCCACATCCTCTCTGGACAGGATATCCCTGCCGGGGAGCTGCTATCCGCACATCTTCAGGCAGCCAATTCAGCACAGAGAGATGGTGGAAATCCCAATTGGATCAGCGAAGCCATTCAGGAGATCATCTCCCTCCTCCGCGATAATCATGAACTGATGACCAATGTGCTCAGCGCTATTAGCGATGCCTTCCTGGCTTCCAGTTAAAGCGATAGGAGATCTTACATGGCAGATAAAAAAACAAAAAAGACAAGCATCAATAACCCCATCGGGTATGTTGTTGGCGGGGGATTAAAGTCAAATCTCCACATTCGCCTGACTGTACCCGCCTTTTCCATACAGGAAGGATCCTTTATAGTTTTAAAAAGTGGGGATTGGCAATTTTACGGTATCGCGACTGATCTGCAGTTAGGTGCAACAGATCCGCGTTTTGCTGATGACCAGATGGAAAACCGCCTTCCACCCAGCATCGTGTCACTTCTTCAGGGGCAGACACTGTACACTAACCTGGTGGTTCTTCCATCATTAATGCTGGAAAGCGGTCCGGATTTAAATTCTCCCGAATATGCCGTCTGGCGGAGATTGATAGACAACGGCGAGAAAGAAGAACCGCGTCCTGTGCCAGTGAAAACCGTCCCTGTCCACCACGCGAAGGCATTTCTTGCCAATAAAGGGAATATCCGCTGAGATTTTCGGTAAAAAGACAGTAGATGGAAATTTCGTGATCGGTCATACTCGCGAACAAAAACACCCTGTATGTATCAATCTAGATAAACTCATTCAGCGCTCTTCAGGAATTTTTGGAGCTACCGGTTCTGGTAAATCCTTCCTCACACGGATCATTCTTGCAGGCTTGATTGACCATGATCAGTCGTCCGTGCTCGTCTATGATATGCACAATGAATACGGGCTGGATGATACCGCGTCGGACACCGGGCAGAATGTGATTGGGCTGCGGTCTGCATTGGGACGCACTAAGGTTCAGATTGTCGGCTTAGGCAGCAGCGCGGATATTCGGGGAATAACGCCTGATTTCAACCTGGCTTTATCTTATGAAGATATCATGCCTGAAGATATAGAAATGCTGACCCGAGAATTGAACCTGAGAGAAACAACCGCAGCAACTCTGGATGCGCTCGTTCAGCAGTTTGGACACTCCGGCTGGTTTGGTAAGTTTAAATCCATGAAACATGGAAAAATGGTTGAGGAGGAGGGAAAACGGGTACCTTCTCCTGATAGTGTAGCTTTTTGGGCAAACCAGAACGGCATCCATCCAATGGCAGCGGAAGGACTGCACAGCAAACTTAAGCGCCTTTTTAACAAACCTTATATTGTAGAACATCCGCCCTCCGACAGCATCCAGGCAATCATCGATAGCCTTAAAAAAGGCCAGCATATCATCTTGTCATTTGGTAAATTTGAAAGCGACTTGGATTATCTCCTGATTTCTAATCTGATCACACGCCGCATCCGCGCTGAATGGGAGAAGATGACCAACCAATTCCGCAATGGAAAATCTGCTGAACCGCGCCAATTAGTGATCACTGTAGAAGAAGCCCACAAATTACTTAACCAGGATATGGCTTCACAGACCACATTCAGCAAAATCGCGCGCGAGATGCGGAAATATTATGTTACCTTACTCATTATTGACCAGCGCCCCTCGCAAATCTATGATGAAGTGATGTCACAGTTGGGAACGCGCATCTGTGGCTGGTTGGGGGATAATAATGATATCCACGCCGTCCTTTCCGGCTTGGCGGGAAGAGAAGCATTACGCGGCATGCTGGCACGGTTACAGCCAAAAGAAGAAGTATTGCTTCTGGGTTGGGGAGTACCGATGCCCATTTTAGTGCGTTCCCGCCGTTATGACGCGAATTTTTATAAGGATATCAAACGCAGCAGAAAAGGAGATTTTGACCAGAAAGGCGCGATTAATACGCTTTTTCCGGATTAAACAGGCAGTATAACAATCAATGCCCAACTGATGAGAACCCCAAGGAGTACCCCGGCGATCACTTCAAACTTTGTGTGCCCCAGCATTTCTTTAAGATCTTCCTCTGGAAAACGGCGGTTTTCAATGAAATTTTTCATTATTTCATTAATTCGCTCCGCGTGGATGCCGGCCTGCCTTCGCACACCTGCCGCATCGTAGATAACGATCATCGCAATCGCCACGGCTAATGCAAATATTGACGTATCAAATCCATCCTTAAAACCAATTGAAAGCGTAACTGCTGTTACAAGCGCTGAATGGGAACTCGGCAGGCCTCCCGAGCTAAACATGATGCCCCAATTCCAGCGTCTGTTGAGAATGTACTCAAGGGGGAATTTGAGGAATTGGCCAATCACCCACGCGGCTACTGCCGCGATTAGCACTCTATTTTGTAGAAGCTCAGTAAGCATATTTTTTACTCCTCGATGGGAGACATGCTTCCATTTTCTTCAAGCTGCCGTACTTTTAGTTCCGCGCTGTCCAAGAGCTTTTGGCAGTGCTGAATAATCGCTTTTCCACGTTCAAACATCGTGACAGATCTTTCTAATCCACTCGGTTCATTTTCCAGCTTGGAGATAATTTCCTCCAACTCAGCCAGCGCTTGTTCATAATTCAGGTTCCCAATAGAAGCTGGTTTCTTAGCCATCTTGTTTCATTCCTTTTCCTTGATCTCAGTTACATCCGCGGAAATTGTTCCGTCCGAAACATACACGGATATATCCTGGTCTAATTGTACCTGCTTGATCGTAGTGATCACACTGCCGTTCTTATCCTCAACCAACGCGTATCCCCTTCCTAAAACATAGCGGGGGTTAAAAGATATGATCTTCCCTTCCGCCAATTCAAGCTGCTGTCTTTTTTGCAAAAAATACTGATTGACAAGATAGTCCATTCGCAAACTGGAATTATCAAGCCGCTGCATACATTGTTTAATCTGCCATCCTGGCGATAAAATATCAAGCCGGTTCTTTCTCTCTATCAATTTTGACCTTTTTTGATCTAAAACATTATTCATCGTCCGGTCAAGCAGTAAATACCACGCGGACAGCGCGGTTTTTATATCGTTGATATCCGGTACTGCCATTACTGCCACGCCGGTTGGCGTGGGAGCGCGCTGATCTGCAGCAAAATCCGTCAGGGTGAAATCTGTTTCATGCCCCACTCCGGATATGACCGGTGCTTCCGACGCTGCTACTGCGCGTACAACCTGCTCATCATTGAATGCCCACAAGTCCTCCAGTGAACCGCCCCCTCGACCTATCAGGATCACGTCCGGATGGACTAATTTATTCAATCTCTCCAGCGCTTTCACAATCTGTGTTGGTGCTGCTTCACCCTGGACTGATGCGGGTGAAAGAACCACCTCCGCCATCGGGAACCGGACTAGAAGGGTATTGAGCATATCCTGCAGCGCTGCACCTGTTGGGGATGTGACAATACCTATAAATTTAGGTTGAGAGGGAATAGGGCGCTTGCGGTTCTCCTCGAAAATACCTTCAGCCGCCAATTTTTCTTTCAACAGGAGAAATTCTTGATATAAGCGTCCTTCACCCGCGGCGCGGATACCGTCTACATATAGTTGATACTGCCCGCCCCCTTCGTATACACTGATATATCCATGTACTTCAACTCGCATACCATCATAGAACGCGCCCGCTAACCGGTTCGCGTGTACACGCCAAATAACGCACCGCACAGAAGCATCCTCATCTTTCAAAGTGAAATAGATATGCCCGGAACGCGGTTTAGAAAGGTTAGAAACTTCCCCCGTTACCCAAATATCCATCAGATTTTCATTGCTTTCCAGCAGCGCGCGGATATATGCGTTAAGATCGGATACAGAATATATCTGGTATGCAAATTCACTGGAATAATCAAGCATACCGCAAGGATACCTTTGATACACAGGGATGTCAAACAACCATTTAGATTTGGGATAGAATATAGTCTGGCAATATTTAAAAATCAGGAGTTTAGATGGATTATCTCTGGTCACCTTGGCGTATGAAATATATCCGCAGGCAGAAGACGCCGAAAGGATGTGTGTTTTGCGACGCGGTTCAAAAAGAAGACGGGGAAGATAACCTTATCGTGGCACGCGGAGAGCACGCGTTTGTAATCCTAAATAGATACCCATACACCAGCGGGCATATCATGATCGTGCCATTTGATCATGTGAGTACTTTTGAGGAAATGGATGATGAAACCTGCACCGAAGTGATGCATTTAATCCGCCAGGGCATCTCTGTGTTGGACCGTGTTTATAAACCAGATGGCTACAACATGGGCGCGAACCTGGGTACTTCCGCGGGGGCTGGAATCGCGAACCACATCCATTTTCATCTCGTTCCCCGCTGGGATGGTGACACGAATTACATGACTTCAATCGGTGGTACTCGTGTCTTACCGGAAGATCTGACCGAAACTTTAAAACAGCTAAAGGATGCCTGGCCAAAGTACCAGAAATCCAAATAAAAGGCATGGATGATCCGATTATCATCCGCCCAACTGAGAAAAATAACCTTCCTTGGGTGCATAGGGTTATGCGAAACTGGAAATGATCTTATGACAACAGAAAAACTGATTCTTAAAGCTGCCTCCTGGGCAGCGGGCGCGCTGCCTGCACCCATCAAGAAATTACTATATAAAATGCCTTTCCTGGCACAGTTGATCCGCCGCTCTCTGAATGCGGCCGCTCCAGAAGGTTTATCAGAAGTAACCATCGCGGCAGGAGCTGCTAAAGGATTGAGGATGATTCTCGACCTGCAATCAGAAAAAGATTATTGGTTGGGCACATATGAATCCGACCTGGTTTCTGCCGCGCGGAAACTTATCCAACCCGGCGATGTGGTATATGACATCGGCGCAAATATTGGCTACATCAGTCTGCTCAGCGCGCAGCTTATCGGGAAAAGCGGAAAAGTGTTCACCTTTGAAGCGCTGCCTGCAAACGTGGACCGCCTACGGAAGAATATATTGATTAACGCGCTTGAATCGCGGATTATGGTTACCCATGCGGCAGTTATCGATGCTGTTCAGCCGGTTACATTTCTTACCCATCCATCAGGCGCGATGGGAAAAGCGTTAGGTTCCGCCGGGCGGGACGAAGAATACAATGGCCGCATCACTGTGCCCGGGTTGGCTTTGGACGCTTTTGTGTATGATGAAAATCATCCCGCCCCGGATGTTATTAAAATGGATATTGAAGGCGGCGAAGGCAAAGCGCTAGCAGGCATGCCGCGCCTCTTAGCAGAGAAACGACCCATCCTGTTGATTGAATTACACGGCGAAAAAGCCGCTCGCCAGGTATGGAACCATTTAAGGCGGCACGGTTATAGTGTGCATAAAATGAAACGCGGATATTCAAAAGTGACCCATATCAACGCGCTGAACTGGAAAGCGTATATCCTCGCTGTTCCTGAACAGAAAACTAATCTATTAACATAAAAACCGGCGTCTGCAGCGCCGGCTTGTTATGTAATAAAATGCGTTTTATAAAGTTTACGGTTCCTCAGGAACAACCAGCATCATTACAAGATAAGCCCAGAATGTCGCGCCGCCCGCGAACAACCCTAATGCGAACAGCAGACGGACAATGGTTGGGTCAATATCAATATATTCAGCCAAACCTGCACAGACGCCTGCGATCATGCGGTCATCCCTGGAGCGGTAAAATCGTTTTGTGTTTCCATTTGACATGATGTTTCTCCTCATTCAGTATTCTATACCATATACGGTTTGCATTCTGTTTGGTTGCGCTCAGTATCTATTCTGATAATCTCATTTACGCAGTAGATCAGTCAGTATATCTTTCGCCATTTTTGCGTCCGCTTTTCCGCGTGATTCTCGCATCACCTGTCCAACAAACCAGCCGATTAAAGATTCTTTTCCATTCCGGAACGCGCTTACTTCCTCAGGATAATCACTAATGATCTTGCTGCATATCTCGCGGATTCGCACGTCATCTCTGACCTGAGCCAATCCCTGTTCATTAACTAATTTCGCTGGTGTTTTTCCAGTATCCTGGACATCCTGAAGGAGCGACTTCCCGGTGGTAATATTGATCATTCCCGCGTCTACCAATTGCAGCAGTTCCGCGAGGTACACTGGTGTAAGCTGCATTGCCCGTGGATCTAAATGCTGTTCATTGATCATCCGCAGCACATCATTCATCAGCCAATTGGAGACCTTTTTGGGTTCACCCTGATATGCTTTTACCGCTTTTTCAAAATATTCTGATAAACCGCGTTCCATGGTTAAAATATCCGCGTCATACATAGGCAAATCGTACTGCTCAGAGAAACGCTTCCGCCGGTCCAGCGGTCGTTCAGGAAAATCTTTCAGGATCTCCTCTTTCCACGCGTCGCTTATCCTCAGCGGAAGCAGGTCCGGCTCACGGAAGTAGCGATAATCTGCTTCAGTCTCCTTTGAGCGCATTTTCCGCAGCACGCCAGCGTCTTCATCCCATTCAAGAGTCCATGCGAGAATCGCATTCCCTTTTTCCACTTCTCGGATCTGGCGGTCAATCTCTTTGTGGATCGCATCTCGAATAGAATCAATCGAGTTCACATTCTTGATCTCGGTTTTTTCGTTGAGCGCGTCACTGCCCTTCCGCCGGATAGAAACATTTCCATCGCACCGTAGATTTCCTTTTTCCATATTCGCTTCAGAGATACCCAGCCAGCGCAGCAGCTGGCGCAACCGGATAAGGTACTGGGCAGCTTCATCTGCAGTTCGCAGATCCGGTTCTGTAACCATCTCAACCAATGGTACCCCACAGCGGTTAAAATCTACCAGCCGTTGATTGCGCGCGTTCTTTGTCTTACCCGCGTCTTCTTCGATATGCAGTTTATGAATGCGCACACTTCGGATATACCCTTTCCCCTGTGGGTCTGCAGTTTCTGGAATCGGGAGATCAATGTATCCACCCACCGCGATCGGTTTATCAAATTGTGATATCTGGTAGCCCTTGGGAAGGTCCGGGTAGAAATAATTTTTACGGTCAAAATATGAGATCGGCTGCACGTGCGCGCGCATCGCTTCTGCCAGCAACACTGCTTTCTCAACCACTTTCTCATTCAACACCGGCAGTACGCCGGGCAGTCCCGTGCATACCGGGCAGATATTTGTATTTGGCGGATCTTCCCATGAATCCGCTTTGCAGGAACAGAAAATCTTCGTCTTGGTATTAAGCTGGATGTGTGTCTCTAATCCAATAACCGCTTCGTAGTTCATACGATCCTTCTATTTGGAATTTGCATCAATTAGAATAACTTTCACGGGTACCGCAGGAAAATGCCTTTTCAATCTTTCAATATCATAAACAAGCTGCTCTCCATACGATACACCCGTTGACATTTGTTGATGAAGATTATGGCAAGGTACAATTTCCACTCCAACTGCTGCTTTATTCTCGTTAAAGAAATATTGAAATTTTGCCATGTCATAAAACATGAAAGCATATTTACCAAATTGCACCTCTATAAGAACTTTCTCTTTTACGAAATCGATTTGTTTAAAAGCACCTTTTATAGAGCATTCGCTTTGTGGAATAGTTATAGTGTACCGATCAATTAATTCTTGATAACCATGCTCGGAGAATTTCTTTTTAAATTTATCATTCATGTCTTTTGGAGAATAGAGCATTTTTCCGCTCATAGTTTTTTCTTTACTTTTTTTAGTTTTTAATGCTCTAACATTGCTAATTACGGAATCTATTTCTTCTTCGATTTTTGGAAATCTTACTTTTAGTATTTCTGACCCTCCAAGATGTGAATACTCATATATTTTTCTCAATTTTCATTCCTCCAGATAATTTTCCGTTTCGTCGAAGATTGCAGGTTGTTTTTCATTGCCTAATGTAACTATTCTGGGCGGTATATAGTTATCTTTATTATTTGGATCATAAACTTTGCGATTCATTGGCCTGATTTTTAATTCACCTTTCTCTGCTAAGCGGATCCTTTCTTCAGTTAATTTTACATACTCAGGTACTATTTCGGCTCCTATAGCTTTCCGATTATGCATTAATGCAGCAATCGCGGTAGACCCAACCCCCATGAAAGGATCAAATACCCAATCACTCTTTTTAGTCATAGAAAGTACCAACCTTTCGATTAGTTCTATTGGAAATTGACATGGATGGATTGTTTTTTCAATATGATTAGATTTCACATTAGGTATATCCCACACATCAGAAGGATTTTTACCTAGAGGATTTCCTGATAACTGCCCTTTTTTCGGCCCTTTGAAATATTTTTTATTTGGATATTTTTGAGGAACTCGAATTGGGTTTACATCGAAAAAATAATTCTCTGTTTTTGTGAACCATAGAATAACCTCATACCGCCCAGAGAGTCTTTTTGTTGCATGAAGACCATGCCCAAATTTCCAAATTATCCTATTTCGTAACTTTAATTTATATTTCTCAAATATTGGAAATAGAATTATATCAATCGGAATAATGCTTGAATTATTTACATAATTGCCGACCTGCCAGCAGATACTGCCATTTGGTTTTGTTATTCTTACACACTCTTTGATTACCTCTTCCTGCTTCGCAAGATATTCATCTAAGCTTGTCTTTCTCTCATAAGATTTGCCAATATTGTACGGGGGAGATGTGACCACAAGCGAGACAAACTCATCAGGAATATCCGGAAGTAATAAATTTACATCATTAGGAAAAAGAATTAAATCCGCACTTGTATCAAAACTCTCTGCAATTCTAATTTTTTGCATTTTATTTATTATAAGTTCTCTTGTAAAACTTGAGGGTGTACCTTTCGCCATTCCGCATCAAGAGTTGCTTGTTCGTACGCGTGGGTGAGCTGCAGCAAAACGCCTTCGGTAAAATCTGGACCAAGAAGCTGCACTCCGATTGGCAACCCATCCGCATCCAATCCGCCCGGGAAAGAAACACCAGGGATACCGGCATGGTTTGCTGGAACAGTTAGCTGATCGGCGTACTGCATGAGTACAGAGTCACCATACACATCTTTCATTAGAAACGCGGTTGTGGGAGTCGTTGGCGTTAATAAAGCATCTAGTTTAAATTTCCCGTTCGGGTCAAATGCCTGCTCAAAGTCCCTGCGGATGAGCGTTCTCACCTGAAGTGCCCTTCGATAGTACTGTTCACTATATTGAGCTGCGCTGACATACATCCCCATCAATATACGTAATTTCGGCTGCAATCCAAATCCCTCTCCGCGTGATTTTCGGTACATCGTTTTTAAATCATCGGTTTCACTGCCTGTCTTGTAACCGTATTTAACCCCGTCAAAGCGGTGCAGGTTAGAAGCGGCTTCCACCCGGCTGATTACAAAATATACCGGGATTCCGTAGCGTGTGTTTGGCATTGGTACATCTTCGATGACCTCCGCGCCCAGTGCCCGATATACATCCGCCGCTTTCAAGACCGCATCCCGGATTTCTGTTGGGACTGGCTGCTGCAGATATTCTCCAGTTTCTAAATTAGGGAATGTGATCCGAAAATAATCTGGTGAAAGCCCGATTCGCTTCCCTTTGATTTCTTTTTCCAGTAATTCAAGATAATCAGGAACCGGAAGGTTCGCGCCTGTCGCGTCTCTCGGATCCGATCCAGCGATCGCACGCAGCATCAGCGCGGCATCTTTTGCATTCCTTGCCAAGGGACCTGGGCAATCTAACGAAGATCCAAAAGCGATTAGTCCATATCGAGATACGCGCCCATACGTCGGTTTTAATCCCACAACACCGCAAAATGCCGCTGGTTGGCGGATAGAACCAGCCGTATCCGTTCCCAGAGATAATGATGCTTCACCGGCGGCTATTGATGCCGCACCCCCTCCTGATGAGCCGCCCGGTACTCGTCTGGTATCCCATGGATTGCGGGTGGAAGGCTGAAAAGCGGAAGATTCAGTGGATGAGCCGTAAGTGAATTCATCCAGGTTCACCTTTCCCAGCAGAACAGCGCCCGCAGATCGCATACGCGCAACAGGTGTTGCTGTATATGGAGATATAAAATTTGCCAGAATGCGTGAACCTATCGTTGAGGGAGTATCCTTGACGCAAAAAACATCCTTAATTGTAGCCGGGATCCCGGCCAAAGGACCGGGATCCTCCCCTTCAGCTATCATCTTATCCACCGCCTCGGCTTGTCCGTGCGCGGTATCTTCCGTGAGAGTTATAAAGGCGTGCACCTTCTCAGCATCCTCTTTGGTTTCCTGTCCGCTTTCCAATGTACCGGGTCGGCCATCTACTTGTTTGATTCGCTGAAGGCATGATTCAAGCACCTCAACTGCTGATGCTTGCTTTGAGAAAACATGGTCTCTTATTTCTACTGCGGAAAGGTCACATAATTGCATGGGTTTTCACTCTAATGTAGTATGGGGGATATCTGGCACAATAATGAAACCATTGTCCACAACCGGAGATTGTTCAATAATTGCATCTGCATTTTCGCATGCAACCCAATTGTCCTTCCTCAGCGGCAGGCTGCTCTCAGATGTATATGGAACGCCATGCATGGCGGGCGGCACATCTTCACCAATATCAATCGCTTCCAGTTCGTGAATAGCTGATAATTGATTATTTAATTCGGTGAGCAAGTAATTCGATTCATCCTCGCCCAATTCCAGAGCCGCTAATTCAACCAGATGGTCAAAGGTCTTACGAGAAATCTCTTGTTTTGAATATGCCATAAACTGTCAATCTCCATGATTACACATCCCAAGCAGTATATCGGAATTCAAACCGGACTGCAAGCACGTTATGCATATATTAGCTAATCAATCGTACTTCCAAAAACTACAATGCTATAATCACCCACACACCTATGAGGTCTGTTAAGAAACAATGGCAGATATTGTTATGAAGAAGAAACGGGCGCGCCGGAGATATTGGATCTCCGCCTTTTTCTTAATGGTGTATGCGCTGATTGGGTGGCTGCGACTGCAGCAAACGCTCCTGTATTGGTATTACTTTCTTGAGCTGAGTCTCTGGCCGCATCCTCTTTACCTTGCTGTGAGCGGAGGCGCGATCGGAGCTGGATACAGCCTGGCGCTGATTTTTCATCTTGCGCGCTTTAAATACACAGCGCGATACATTCGCTTTCTGGGGTTTCTTCTGATCATTTGGATCTGGATTGATCGCATTTGGATTGGAATCCGCGATTCTTTCATCTCCCTGCTTCCAATAACAATTCTTATCACAATATGCACAATTGGATTAAATTTACTATTAGTAAGAAAAATAGAATATACAAAGAAGAATAAAGAACATGTCTGAGAAAATAGAAAGGGAAGCAAAATTCTACATTCGCGATCTCAAGAAAATTGAACAGCAGATCAAAGACTTTAACGGTATTGTCATCCAGCCGCGGGTTCTTGAGTCCAACTTTCGCTTTGATACACACAAGAGAGAATTATCCGCATCGTATCAGGTACTGCGTTTGCGCCACGATACGCACTCTCGATTAACCTACAAGGAGCCTGCTGATCCCAACAGCGGGGTGAGTGCTCGTTTGGAATATGAAGTTGAAATAAGCGATCTCAATGCGGCTAAACATATGTTAGAAGCATTAGGATATGAGGTTATCACTATCTATGAAAAATACCGTGTATCCTATTCTCTTGATAACGTCGAAATCTCACTGGACGAGATGCCATTTGGCTTTTTTATGGAAATAGAAGGGTCGAGTACACGGCAAATTCGACTGATGGCAGAAAAATTACATTTGAATTGGAAAAACCGTTCATCGCTGAGCTATATGCGCATCTTCTCCCAGGTTAAAGAGCGGCTGGGTTTATCTATGCGTGATCTAACCTTCGACAATTTTTCCGGGTTGGAAATAAAACCTGAACACCTGCGGCTCTTTTACGCTGATTGATTACCACAATACAGCTAATCCTCAAAGCTCTCCTCATATTGCGCCTGGCGGTCATTCATTTCCTCCCAAACTGATTCAGGCACATACCCACGGATCACATCCATTGCTGACTCAACCAGCAGTTTATCAGCGTCTTCCAATTCACTTATACTCGGAATTTGGTATTCCTTTCCATACGCAGTAATGATCAGGTTGGTTGTACTCCCGCCAATCAATCTACGGCCGGTTTTCCAGCTGGCACGAAAAATATCCCGGTTTTCCAGGTATGTATATAGCTCTTCTAACACATCTTCTGACAGTGTGAAAGGAGTAATCCATTGATTTGAATAGCCCGAACTATCATATCCGGGTATGTATTCGAATTCACCCTGGGCGCCGGGTCCGATCGTGATTACATATGTGTAGTGATATTTTGGCGGTAGCGCTCCTGTATTCCAATCCAAACTCAAACTAAAATCATCCGGTATCTGTGTTTCCCTTGCTCCGCAACCCATTGCCATAATCCCTGTTCCGATGACAAGTAGGATCGAAAAAACAAATCGCATTTTCTCCTCCAATTATTTATCCTATAATCATATAATGTTTTGATCAGGTGAACAATTCCCTCAATCACAAACACATTTACCTATATGAAAATATGAATCAAACAAACAAACACAAGATCATGATTGGTTTACCCACAATGCATCTAGAGCAGGGGGAAAAGCGAAGTTTCTTCCCTAATTTCATTCGTATTCTTGAGCAAAGCGGCGCGGATGTCTATTTAGAACATGGATACGGCAACCGTATGGGGTTGGAAGAAACAGCGTACTCCAGAGCAGTTCCCAGCGTTACTTTTGTCTCTAACCATGAAGTATATCAACAGGATATTGTCCTGGTTCTCCGCTGCCCTGGTGATGACGATTTACGGAATCTGCGCTCAGAAAGCTGTTTGATCAGTATGCTGCACTATTCCACTCAGCCGAAGCGAGTTAGATTATTAAGGTCGCTCAGTGTAAACAGCATTTCTCTCGATTTGCTCAAAGATGATTCCGGACGGCGTTTAATTGAAAATTTCCACACGGTCGCATGGAATGGGTTGGAAGCGGCTTTTCAGGTACTTCAGGACACCTATCCAAAACCCGGATTCTTCAGCCCGGACCGGCAAGCCATACAGGTTACTTTACTGGGTGCGGGTGCTTTGGGCGCGCACACAGCCAAAGCGGCTGTGCGCTATGGCAGTATTCCTCTTCACGAAAGATTAGCGCGGGAGAACGTGCCGGGGGTGATTGTAACTGCGGTTGATTATGATATTACCAACCACGCAGATATCATGCAGGGGCTTCTTTCCCGAACAGATATTCTTATAGATACCAGTGCGCGAGTGGATACTACCCGTGCAATCATTCCCAACAAATGGCTGGCATATCTTCCTGGTCACGCCGTGATCCTTGACCTTTGCGTTGACCCATATCAGCAAGATAAAGGCAACATATATACCAAAGGTATCGAAGGAATTCCGCAGGGAAATTTAGACCAATACACATTTACCCCTGATGATCCCATTTACGCAAATATCCCGGATTTTGTGAACATAGAACACCGCCGCAATGTAGTTTCCTGTTATTCGTGGCCGGGAATCCACCCCGGGGAATGCATGCAGGTATATGAGCGCCAGCTCCATCCGATCATGCGGACGTTATTAAGCCGCGGCGGTTTAAAAAATATCAATCCGAATGGACGTTTCTTTGAACGGGCTATCGGCAGGGCATTATTGTCAAATTGGGTTGGATGATTTCATTTACCCGTTTTTTATGGAGGATAGAGTGAGCGAGAAAATTAGTATTGGGTTTCCAATCATGCGGGAAGAGCCTGGTGAAAAACGGGTGTTCCTACCTGACTTTCTTCACAAATTGACGGGGATCGGCTTTGAGGTTTTCATTGAAGAGGGCTATGGTAATTCACTGGATTTCTATTTCGATGATTTTAAAATTGAAAATCCCCGGATACATCCCTTAGAACGAGAGGAGATTTTCAAACAGAATTATGTACTCATCCTTCGTTCTCCGCATGATGATGAATTTGCATTATTGGGAAAAAACAGCTGTTTGATCTCAATGCTGCATTATCCAACCCATCCATTGCGTCGGAAAATCATAGAAGAAAATAACATTCAAGCAATCTCTCTCGATAGCATCGTGGATGATTTCAACCTGAGGTTGGTGGAGAATATGAAATCTGTTGCCTGGAACAGTCTTGAGGTAGCTTACGCGCAATTTGAAAAATATATTCCCAATCTAATCCGAGAGGATAGGACCGCATGGAAGGTTTTCATCATTGGCACAGGGATGGTTGGGAAGCAGGCAGTGAATGCGGCTTCAAAACTGGGTAAAAAGGAGAGAAATCTCGAGCATATTCGCCTGGGAGGGCCAGGTGCCATTGTTACTACTATTGGCCGTAATATCGCTTATCATGCGGACCAGATGATTGAGTTATTAGCTCAATCTGATATCATCGTTGACGCCACACAACGCTATGATCCATCAAAACCCATCATTCCTAATGGTTGGATTGCACATCTGCCTGAACATGCAATTATTGTAGATCTTTCAGTGGATCCCTATACACCCGATTCAATTCCACCAGTGGTAAAGGGAATTGAAGGCATTCCGCATGGCAATTTAGACCAGTTTATCTTTGAGAAAGATGATCCGAATTGGGAAAAAACAATCCCCAAGATCATTCCTACAACGAACCGGCGTAAGGTGCTCTCATGTTATTCCTGGCCGGGAATCCACCCTGAGTCCTGTATGCGGCATTATGGCCAACAGCTTCTCCCCTTAATGCGTGTCCTGTATAAAAAGAATTATCATACACTATCCCCCGATGGACTGCATTTTGAGCGCGCTTTATTCCGGGCGCGATTAGATTCTTTCTTAAAAAGAAAAACTGATTAAAAGAAATTTTAATAGCTCTAAGAAATATTTGGTTCATCAGTATATGAATATTAGGAAAATACTTCTATAATTGAATGCGTTTTATGATTCCAATCGTATGGAGATGAGTATTGCCTGAAACATTTGATGTGATCATCATTGGCGGGGGAGTCGTTGGGTGTATGACAGCCCGCTTTCTTTCACGGTATCAACTTGATATTTTACTGATCGAAAAGAGATCGGATATTGGATCCGTGACTACCGCCGCAAATACCGCACTTATCCACCCGGGATACAATCCGGTTACCGGATCATTAAAAGCAAAAATGAACATCATCGCAAATCCAATGTGGACGCAATTATCAGAAGAATTAAACTTTTCCTTTGACCGCTGCGGTGATTACGTGATTGCGATCGGTAAAGAAGAGCTGCCCATGTTGGATATTTTGTTTGAGCGGGGAAAAAGGAATGGCGTGTTGGGGATGCACAGTATCTCCACAGATGAGATGCACAAACGGGAACCGTTGATCAATCCAAAGGTTAGCGGAGCATTATTCGCCGAAACCGGAGGCATGTGTGACCCATTCAGCGCAACAATCGCGTCCGCTGAAAACGCGATTATGAATGGTGCCCAAATCCGTATGAATACCAAATTTCAAGGATTCATTAAAGAAAAGAATCGCATCGTTGGCATCCACACAAACACGGGTGATCTGTACTGCCGATGGGCGATCAATGCTGCCGGGTTGTATTCTGATTTGGTCATGCACGATGCAGGTGTTCGTCCTGATTTCAAGATCACCCCGCGTAAAGGAGAATATCTGATCCTGGACCGGGCGGAATCCCAACTCCAATCCGTATATTTTCCGGTGCCTTCAGATGTCAGCAAAGGTATTTTAGCCACTTCGACCATTCACGGCAATTCGATCCTTGGCCCCACGGCTAGAAATCAAGAGGATCGGGAAGATAAATCGAATTCAAAAAATGGCCTTCAGGAAGTTTTATCAGGAGGAAGAAAATTGATTCCAAGCATTATGCCACAGCATGTGATCTCTATCTTTGCGGGCCTGAGAGCAGGCGGCAACGCATCCTGCGAAACCCCGGGCGTTTCCTATGACCATGATTTTATCGTTGAGGCCCCTTCAAAAGTGAGGGGGTTTATCAATTTAGGCGGAATAGAATCTCCCGGCTTAACTTCTTCCCCCGCCATCGCGCAGCGTGTGGTTGACCTCTTGAGGGACGCGGGCGAGCTCCTGATAGAAAAAAGGGATTGGAACCCGATCCGTCCTGCCCGCCCCAGCTTCCGCAACATGAGCAAAGTAGAGCGTAAAAAATGGATTGAGAAAGACCCACGTTATGGACGCATTGTCTGCCGTTGCGAGAACGTAACAGAAGGTGAAATAGTCGCTGAGATCTATTCTCTTGTCCCTGCCCGCACCTATGACGCCATTAAAAGGCGCACCTGGCTGGGAACTGGACGCTGCCAGGGTGGATTTGATCTTCCGCGAGTGACTGAGATTCTTGCAAGAGAATTGGGAGTATCACAACTTGTTATCAGCAAAAAGGGTTTCCAATCAAGGCTTCTAGAGCGCCCAACAAAATCAATGGGGGAATTCCGTGAGTAACAAAGTATATGATGTCGTGGTAGTTGGCAGTGGTCCCGGTGGGTTGGCTGCCGCAATTTCCGCAAAGAAGAATGGGGCAAATAGTATATTGGTGATTGAGCGGGATATTGAACTTGGGGGTATCCTACTTCAATGCATCCATAATGGATTTGGGGTTGAAATCTTCAAAGAAGACCTCCCTGGACCCAGCTACGCCCAACGATTCATAGATGAAGCCCTTAACTTGGGAATTGAATCCTTGCTCGATACAATGGTCCTGGAAGCCGCCCCAGACCGTCGTCTAACGGTGACAAGCAAACAAAATGGCCTTCAAGAAATCCAGGCGAAAGCGTTAATTTTTGCAATGGGCTGCCGGGAACGAACGCGCGCCCAGGTGCAGCTGCCAGGATCAAGGCCGGCAGGCGTATATACCGCTGGTACTGCTCAGCGCTGGGTCAATGTGGAAGGTTTCATGCCCGGCAAGCGTTTTGTCATTCTCGGCTCCGGTGATATCGGGATGATCATGGCACGCCGCCTTACCTTTGAAGGAGCAAAAGTTGAACGTGTATTAGAGATCATGCCCTATCTTTCCGGATTAACACGCAACTATGTGCAGTGTTTGCACGATTTTGATATTCCACTGCAGTTACAACATACAGTTAAACGCATTATCGGCAGCGAACGAGTGGAAGCAATTGAGACTGTTGCTGTAAATGACCATTGGGAGCACATTCCAGGAAGCGAAGAGATTATTCCCTGTGATACTCTCCTCCTCTCGGTCGGTTTAATTCCAGAAAATGAACTTTCCCGCCAGGTTGGTGTCATTCTTGACCCTGTTACCGGAGGTCCAGTTGTAGATAGCTATTTCCATACAAATATAGATGGCATATTCGCTGCGGGGAACGTGGTGCATGTCTATGATCTTGTAGATTGGGTCACCAAAGCAGGGTATGCAGCTGGCAAAGGAGCTGCTCTTTACGCACAGGGGAAGTTGGGAAATCCAGAGCATACCATTCAATCTTCCGCAGGAAAAAATGTGCGCTATGTTGTACCCCAGAAAATTGACCCGCGTGCATTAACCCAACAGGTAATACCGCTTCAGATGCGTGTTACCCACCCAATCGAATCGCCTGTTTGGGTGGAAGCAGTTGTGAATGAAGAAAGATTGATTCGCCGTTCGCTCCCCTATGCCCGACCTGGAGAAATGATCACCTTGAACCTGAAACCCAATCTGGCTGGTAAGATAAAATCTGCGAGTGAGATCAAGATAAACATAATTGAGCGATAAATGACACATAACGATATCAACCACAATCAAGGACCGATGGAGATCATTTGTGTAGCCTGCCCAAAGGGCTGCCGGTTGGAAGTTCGCCGAGAGCAGGGGGAGATTCTTGTTTCCAATGCCGGTTGTAAACGGGGTATAGATTACGCGGTCGGAGAGATCAATGACCCGCGCAGAATGGTTGCCAGCACAGTCCGCGTAAATAATTGCTTACATCCATTGGTTCCCGTATACACTGAATCCCCTTTCCCTAAGGGTATGATCAAAGACCTCTTACATGAGATTCGTGGTGTGCAGATAGACGCTCCCGTAAAGATTGGGCAGGTAATCATCAAGAATGCGCTCAACACCGGTATAAATATAATTTCCAGCCGAGATTTAAATTAAAAAACTGGCTTCCCACGAAACCAGTTTTGTTTTTATATTTAATTGATCAAGGTGTTGGTGTAAGTGTCGGTGCCGGGTAAGTACTGGGGATATTGTGGTAAAAATGACACATCTCATCGCCATTGTCGTTTATGATCGCCCATTCTGTTGACCAGCCAGGAAATTCAACCGGGTTTGTAGGAATATAAATATCCACAATAATATCAACCGTCTGGTATGGCGCGACGTCATTGGGAAGCTTATAGATATGCTTTGGGCTGAGATCATCTCTGCCAACCCACTTCACGTAATAATCATTCACTGTCCATGTCGCAATCCCTACATTGCGAACAGTCCAAACCTTATCATAAA
>Ga0307421_1000692_pt1 | contig 21573 bp, 14 predicted proteins | sample SalMarWE160270MG_FD_202163 | JGI IMG/M metagenome (GOLD analysis project Ga0307421, IMG submission 202163) | Salt marsh sediment microbial communities from the Plum Island Ecosystem LTER, Massachusetts, United States - WE1602-70 | ecosystem: Environmental > Aquatic > Marine > Intertidal zone >...
GAGATCAGAGGAGCGTGCGGGCGCGGCTCCGGGGCTGGTTCCGCGGGCCGCACGTCCCGTTCTTCACCCTGCTGGCCCTGTTCTCGCTGGCTTGTGTCTTTGGCACGCCGCTCTACGGCCTCGTCTATGCCCTGCCCTTCCTCAGCCAATCCCACTCGCCCTTCCGCTGGGTCTTCCCATTTGCCCTGTCGATCGCCGTACTGGCGGGCTTTGGAGCGGAGGCCGTGCGCCGCGGCCGGAGCGCCAGCAGCGGGACGGTATCCCGGCGGGGCGGCCTGGCGAGACTGCTACTCCTTGGGGCAGATTCCTCCCTCGTCACCTGGCTGGCCGCTGCTGCCTTCTGGGGTGGGATCCTGACGCTGGCCGTTCTGGGCGCCAGCCGCCTCTTCTATGAGCGAATCGAGCCACTGGTCAGCTATGCCTTCCAGTCGCTGGCCAACGCGTCCCAGGCCTTCCCGGACCACAATGCCTTCTACTCGTATGAAGTGCTGTGGCTGGCGCTTTGCGGGCTGCTGCTGACGGGAGCGGGCATCGTCCTGCGGGTCAGCCGCTGCCCCATCTCGGTCCGAGGCAGGCCGGTATGGGAGTACCTGGCGCTGGGGCTGATGATACTCGACCTGGCTGCCTTCGGCGCAGGCTTCCACCCCACGATCGATCCGTCTCTAGTCGAGCACCGGCCGGCGGCAATCGAGTTTCTGCAGCGGGACGAATCGCTCTGGCGGTACGCGACGTATACGCCTGGAGGCACGAGCCGGACGATGCAGCCCAACGTCGGCATCTTCTTTGGGCTCCAGACCGTAGCCGGCTACGACTCGCTGTTCCCGCGGCAATATGCCGACTTCATGGGCTTGATCGAGGAGCAGGATGAGCTTCTCTACCTCAGAATTGCGCCGTTCAGCGAACCTTCCAGTCTGGAGAGCCCTCTTGTAGACCTGCTCAACGTCAAGTACGTTGTCACCGAAGCGGAAGTGCCAAGCGACAAGTATGAGCTCGTCTACCGCGATGAAGCGGTGGGTATCTATGAGAACAAGAGTGTTCTGCCCCGTGCCTTCACGCTGCCTATCTCGGCGACGGTCGAGGCCGAGGACACCGCCGCCGCGCTCCTCGAGTACGACCCGCACCAGTTCGTTGTGGTCGACCAGGCATCCGGCATCCATCGTCCGGCATCGAGCATCGAGCATCCGGCACCGGCCATAGGGCAATCCATATCTAGCTACGCTCTGAACGACGTCGTGGTGACAGCGACGGTCTCTGAGACGAGCTGGTTGGTCCTGGCCGATAGCTACTTCCCGGGCTGGCGGGCCTACGTGAGGAGCGCCGGGCAGGAGAGCGAGCAGGAGACGGACGTACACCTGGTCGACGGCAACTTCCGCGGCGTAGTGCTGCAGCCAGGCGCGTGGACCATTCGCTTCTCGTACAGCCCGGACAGCGTGAAGATAGGCCTCTTCACCTCGTTCCTTGCCGGGATGGTGCTTCTCTTCCTGGCCGGGCTCTACCTGTGGCGGCTCTTCTACCGTGACGCGGACGAATCGAACACAGTGCGGCGGGTGGCCAAGAACTCGTTCGCTCCGATCGTCCTCAACCTGTTCAACCAGGCGATAATCCTGGGCTTCGCCGCCGTCGTGGCACGGATCCTGGGCCCGCAGGGAAGCGGCCGTTACGACACCGCAGTCGCCGTCTACCTGTGGTTCGAGACGATAGTCAACTTCGGCCTTGACGCCTACCTAATACGTGAGGCCGCCCGTGACCGGGTACGTGCACGGGAGGTCTTCGTCAATGCCACTCTGCTCCGCCTGATCCTCTTCGGGGCAGTGGTCCCCGTCCTGGCGGCCTACCTCCTGGGCCAGCAGGGGCTCGGCGAGCCGCTGCCGCAGGAGACGGTCTGGGCCCTGCTGCTGCTCTACGTCGGCTTGCTCCCCGGTTTCGCGGCGAACGGTCTGGGCTCCATGTTCCGGGCCTGCGAGAAGCATGAGTACCCGGCCGTCGTTCAGACTGTGACGACAATCATCCGGGTCACGCTGGGCATGGCTGCCCTATCGGCCGGGCTGGGAGTGGTCGGTCTGGCCGGGGCAGCGATACTCACAAACTTGGCTACGCTGATCATCCTCGCCGTGATCGCCAGGCGTACGCTCTGGCCCGGGCTGCTGGGCGGTCGCCCCAGGGTCGCCGGCGCGCTGCAGCGCTCGATGCTCAGCGCGGGCTGGCCGCTGATGGCCTCGATTCTGCTCCAACAGCTATTCCCCGGCCTGAACATCCTCCTGCTGCAGCAGTTCCAGGGAGACACTGCGGTCGGCTGGTACGGCGCCGCACGGCGGTGGGTCGACGCGCTGGTCATCATACCGTCGTTCTTCACCATTGCCGTCTTCCCTGTCATGTCCCGCCAGGCCGCGGAGGACCGGCCGGCGCTGCTCCGCTCCTATAGGTTGAGCGTGAAGCTGCTGACGATAGTCGCCCTGCCGGCCGCGGTGCTGGTCGCGCAACTGGCCACTCCTCTGGTAGGAGTGCTGGGCGGCGGGGAGTACCTGCCGCAGGGTGCGGTCATACTGCGGATTCTGATCTGGTCGATTATCTTCGGCTGGTTCAACAGCCTGACCAATTACGTCCTGATAGCTCTAGACCGCCAGCGCTTCGTACTGGTTGCCTCCGCCATCCGCGTCGCGTTCACGGTTGTTGCCAATCTGCTCGCCGTGCCCACAGCCGGCTTCGTGGCTTCGGCGCTGATCATGATCGGCGGCGAGCTGGTGCTGGCGCTGCTCTTCTACGCGGACGTGCGGCGTCGGCTCGGTGCTATCCGGCTTCTGCCTGCGCTGGCGCGGCCGCTTCTCGCGGGCGCTGCCATGGGCGCCTCGGTACTGGTGCTCTCCCATATCAGCCCCGTCCTGGCCCTGTTGGCCGGAGTGATCGTCTATCCGGCAGCGCTGCTCCTTCTGCGTGGCTTGTCAAGAGACGAACTGCAGATGCTGGCACCTGTAATCCCTGCGCGCCTGCGCCGGCTGGTGCGGCTTCCCGGTGAATGAGGCAGCCTGTCAGCGCCTCGGAGATCACGCCAGGCGGTTCCTGTTCTTGTCGCTAGCCCACATATGCTGTACAATCGCCCCGGCGCCGGCGGAGTGGCTGGCGGCGAAAGCGTAGGATCAAGGAGGAGTGAGTGCGGACGAACAAAGACCGGCAGCGAGCGCGAAGGCAGGCCCGGCGGAAGAAGCTGCGCTATCTGCGCAGGCGGCTGGCCGAGGCGAAGACCAGCAAAGAGCGCGAGCAGCTGATCGATAAGATCCGCCGGGTGAGCCCTGCGGCGCCCATACCGGAAGAATAGCCTGCCGCAGCCAGGGCGGCGGAGAGTGGGTCCCCCCGAACGGGCCGACATCGGGTACAGGTGGGCTTGAAGCGAGGCGGGGCGTCCGTGCCAAGTGCTATCCACCGCGTTGGTCTATGGCTGGCACTGCTCCTGACCGCTGCGGTCGGCCTGCAGCGCCTGGCCGTTCTGCAGCTTTCAAGCCCCTCGCAGCAAGGCCTCGACTTCCCTGCGCCTGTTGACGGTGCGGACGTGCCGCTGCTCGGAGTCAACGTATCACTCGAGCAGTACGGCCAGGCGGACCTCTATTCAGTCCTGTCCGACCTGGCCGAATCCGGATTCGGCTGGGTCCGTCAGACCTTCTGCTGGGAAGGGATTGAGCCACAGCCGGGCCGCGCCGACTGGACGTGGGCCGACAGCGTGGTAGCGGCGGTGGCCGTGCATCCCCCTCTGCGCCTCGTGGTCGTCATCGACGGGTGTACCCCTGGATCTCCCTCGTACCCCCAAGCATTCGCGGCCTTCTCCGGCGAATTCGCGGCGCGGTACGGCGCTATGATCGACTACTACCAGATCTGGGACGAGCCGAACCTGGCAGACCACTGGGGCGGCAGCGAGGCGAACCCCACGGCCTATGCGGACCTGCTTGCCCGCTCTGCCTCCTCCATCAGGTCTGCTGATCCTAAGGCGCTCATCGTCCTGGCCGGCCTTGCCCCCACGGTCGAAACCGGGCCGCAGAATCTCAACGAAGTCCTCTTTCTGGAACAGCTCTACGAGGCGGGAGCGGCGGAGTACTTCGATGTCGTTGCCGGGAAGGCCTACGGTTTTGACACCGGCCCCGACGATCTGCGCCTGGACGAATCCGTACTCAACTTCTCGCGCCTGCAGCTGCTGCGCGGTGTGATGGTGCAGCATGGCGACGCCGGCAAAGCGCTGTGGGCCAGCCACTGGGGATGGAACGCGCTGCCGCCGGATTGGCAGGGCGCATCCTCGATCTGGGGCCAGACGGACGAGGCGATGCAGGCGGACTGGACGGTAGCCGGGCTGGAGCGGGCAAGGCTGGAGTGGCCTTGGATGGGGGCGATGATGCTGGAGCACCTCCAGCCGGCTGCCGGCGCCGACGATGCCCGCTGGGGTTTTTCACTTCTGACGCCTGAGGGCGAGCCGCGTCCTGTCTACGAGGCGGTATCCTCCTGGGCAGCGGCTATCTCGGACGCGGCCCCGCCGGGCGGATACGCTGCCGCATCGGGCCGGGCCGAGTTCGGGGCGGGATGGACCACCGGGCCGATCGGGGCGGACGCCGGCCTCGATGGCAGCCCCGCTGCCTTTCGCTTCTATGGTACGGCTGTGGCGATCACGGTCCGCCGCGGGGCGTTCCCGGGGTTCTTCTATGTGACCGTAGACGGAGAGCCTGCAGGGGAGCTGCCCATAGACGAGTCGGGCCGGGCCTATGTGGTGCTCTACGATTCCAGCCCCTCGCTGGCCACGGTGACCCTCGCGCGAGGTCTGAGCGCTGGTGAACACACAGTCGAGCTTCTGCCAGAGGGGACGCAGGGCCGGTGGGCCCTCGTCGACTGGCGGGTGGCGTCGGAGGTGCCGCTCGAAAGCCACGCTGCAGGGCTGGCGCTAATCTGTGGCGTGACGTTGCTGCTCGGCGGGCTGCTGTTGCGGGATGCACGCCGTGCCGAGTGGGCCCCGCTCAGGGGCGCCTTCCTGGCCTGGCCGCAGTGGGCGCAGGCCGTCTCCATACTTGTCTCGACTGCCCTCCTGTGGCTGGCCGCCGGCGCGAGCTGGGGGCGCGACTGGTCCAGCCCGGTCTTCGTCCTGAGCCTGCCGCTCGTCGCGCTGACAGCAGCGCTGGTCTTCTTGCGGCTCGACCTGGGGCTGGCGGCGGTGGCCCTGACCGCCCCTTTCTACCTTCATCCGGGCAACCTGCTATACGGGGCGATCAGCATTCCCGAGTTGCTCGTCCTCCTGTGCCTGCCCGCAGTCGTGCTCCGCAGTCGAGGTCGGACATGGGCGAGGTCTGCGCCAGGCCTGGCCGACCTCTCTGTCCTGCTCCTGGTGGTCGCCGCCCTCGTCTCCGGCCTCGCTGCCGCGGACCCGCGGGCGGCGCTGTTCGAGCTGCGCACGGTATTCCTGCTGCCTTCGCTCTACTACTTCCTTCTTCGCATCGCATCCCTCGAAGACAGCGGCAGGAATGCAGTGCTGGGCGGGCTGATCCTGGGGGGTCTGGGAGTGGCCATGGTAGGGCTGGTGCAGTATGGTTTGGGCCGCAACCTGGTCGTTGCTGAGGGAGGTCTTTCGCGCCTGCAAAGCGTCTACTTCTCTCCCAACGGGGCCGCGCTCTACCTGGGGCGTATCTGGCCGCTGCTGATGGCCACGGCTCTCTGGGCTGAGCGACGCCTGACTCGCGTTCTCAGCGCGGCGGGGGGCGCTGCGGTGACGCTGGCGCTCGTCCTCACCTTCTCCCGCGGGGCGCTCCTGATGGCGGTGCCCGCAGCCGCGCTGGTGATGGGCTGGCGGGCCGGGGGCCGGTTCCGCCGCGGTGCCATCGTCGCGGTGTTGCTCCTTGCCCTGGCGCTGGTGCCTCTTCTGCGCGTCCCCAGGTTCGCCTCCCTGCTCGACTTTGAGGCGGGCAGCTCATTCTTCCGCCTGGAGCTGTGGCGGAGCAGTGTGGCGATGATCGGCGATTCGCCGGTGCTGGGAGTGGGACCGGGCAACTTCCTGGAGGCATACCGCACCCGGTACGTCCAGCCCTCGGCCTGGCAGGAGATCAATCTGGGCCATCCGCACAATATCGTGCTGGACTACCTTCTCCGGGCGGGGCTCCTTGGCCTGGTGGCAGGGATAGGCGTACAGGTCGGATTCTGGCGGGCGCTGCGCCGCACAAGAAGCGAACGGGTGCTCGCCCTGGGCCTGGCAGGCAGCATGGCCGCCCTGCTGGCGCACGGGCTGGTCGACAACTCGCTGTTCTACCCCGACCTGGCGCTGTCCTTCCTGGCACTGGCGGCGCTTGGCCAGGCAAGTCTGGCCGGCGGAAGCGGCCCCTCGCCGGCGATCACGGCCTGAAACGGTAGGTTGACTTCTAGGCCTCGCGGACGTCGACTACGTCCAGCCCCAGCTCCTTCATTGTCGACACGAGCACTTCCTGCGGTACGTCTGTCACCTTGAAGGTGAGCTGGTAGTGCTCCGGGTCCTCCGCCGCGATCGTGCCCAAGGCCACTATGTTGCCTCCCAGGTCGGCGATGCGGGCAGCGATCTGGGCCAGCACGCCCTTCTTGTGGGGGACGACCATGGTGAATCGGACTCCGGTCGTGCGGCCGCCCAGCATCTCCAGGAAGGTCTTGAAGAGATCGGTCTCCGTGATGATGCCGACCAGGCTGCCCTCGCGCATCACCGGCAGGCCGCCGATGTCGTTGTCCGCCATGATCCGAGCGGCCTCCTCGAGCGGTGTGTCCTCTGTCACGGTGACAACGTCTTTGGTCATCACTCTGGCCACGGTGACCTTGGCCAGGAGGGTGTGGATCTCGAAGAGACTAAGGGTGGTGGCGGGCGAGGGCGAGGCGTAGAGCAGGTCCTTCTCGAGGACTATGCCGACCAGCTTCCCGTGTTTGTCCACTACTGGGAAGCGACGGACGTTCTCACGGTGCATCAACTCCAAGGCCTTGCTTATCGGAGTGTCCTCGGACACGGTGATCGGGTGCTGCGTCATTCTCTCTTTCACCAGCATGGTTCAACCCCTTGTTGACGGCTCACCGGCCAGTGTGGTATCGGCGGGCAGCCCTTCACCAGCCAAGTGGCCAGGTTGTCCTGCAGGCCAGCAGACCAAATCCCGGCCTGCGCGGCCTCGATCCCGCTCAGACGCCCTCTGCGATCCGCTCCCATACGGCGCGCGCCCGCTCTCGCGCGGCCTCCATAATGGCCGGCTCGTCGAGCGTGATGAGGTGGCGATCACGCATCAGCGTTCGCCCGGCGCACATCGTGCTGGTCACTGCCGAGGCTTCGAGGCCGAAGATCAAGTGCCAGGGCAGGTTTTCAGCAGTGAGCGGTGTTGCAGGCTCATAGTCCAGGAACACGAGATCCGCCGAGGCGCCTGGGCGTAGCTCGCCGAGCAGCAGGTCGGGCCAGAAGGTGCGGGCGATAAGAGCGTTGTTCGTGTACGATAGCTCCATCACTTGCTCTGCGGGCATAGCCCTGGGGTCGCCCTGGGCGAGCTTGTGCACCAGGAAGGCGGCCTTCATCTCCGCCAGCATGTTGTTGGAGAAGCCGTCGTTCCCGAGGCCCACTCTCACCCCTGCCTGCACCATCGCTTCCACAGGCGCCGTGCCCACGCCGTTGTTCATGTTCGAGCGAGGCTGGTGCGTAGCGCTCGTCGAGGTCCCGGCAAGAAGCTCGATCTCGCTCTCGTCGACGTGGACGCAGTGGACGGCGATAGAGGCAGGGCCAAGGATGCCCGCATCGGCCAGGCGTTGCACAACGCGCTTGCCGTGAGCCTCCAGGCTGTGTTCCTGATCTACGGCAGCCTCCGCTGTGTGGACGTGGAAGCCCAGCCCCACATCGCGACCGGCGGAGGAGCATTCGGACAGCGTCGTGTCTGAGAGCGTCAGTGAGGCGTGGAGGCCAAAGGATGCGGACAGCAGGTCATTGCCCCTGGCGGCTAGCGATTCGGCGAATCGGACGTTCTCCGCGATCCCGGCCCGTGCGCGTTCAGGGCCGTCTCTGTCGCTCACCTCGTAACAGAGGCAGGCGCGCACGCCGGCCTCTTCGACCGCGTCGGCTATGACGTCCAGCGACCCATCGATCGCGTTGGGGCTGGCGTGGTGGTCGATTAGTGTCGTGGTGCCGTGCCGTACCGCGTCGACCAGGCAGGCAAGGGCGGAGTAGCGAATGTCCTCCAGCGTGAGCGCTCGATCCAGGCGCCACCAGAGGCGCTCCAGGGTCTGGCGGAAGTCGGCGGCGGGACAGCCTGGAGGGGAGAAGCCCAGGGCGAAGGCGCCGTAGAAGTGGGTGTGAGCGCATATCGAGGCGGGAAGAACAAGCTGGCCCTTCGCGTCCCATCGCTCCTCGTCGGAATGGCTTGCAGCGAGCTGGGCAGAGGGACCGAGAGCGGCAATGAGCCGGTCCTCAACCAGCAACGCTGCGTTCTCGATCAGAAGAGGCCTATCGCCGAGCGTGGCCAGGCGAGCGTTGGTGATCAGCATGGGCTTGCGATCATTTTAGCCCGAAGGACCCGGAAAGCAAGTGGCGGAGGCAGGGGTGTGCGCCGGGGGGCAGCCTTGACCGGCGCCATAACACGCGGTAGAATAGGCACGCCTCACAGCTGGTCCTCTTGCCGGCAGGCGAAACCACTGCTCTAGGGAGACGGGAGACACGTTACCTATGGATGAGCTGCTTTCCAGAGCGCAGGAGATTCTGGAGCTCATCAACATCGTGCTCGTCTCCGGCATCGTAGTCCTGTCGCTCGCCTTCGTTCTCCACCTGATCGCCTACAGCCGCCGCAGCAGTGTGGCGCGAGCATTCGTTGCCTTGCTCACCTGCCTGGCACTGACGAACTTCGTAGATCTTGCTCTGTCCGGGGTTGGGGATGCGAGCGCGGCTGTGCCCTGGCTGCGCATCCAGTGGATCGGCATTGCCTTCACCCCGGCGGCCTATCTCAGCTTTTCGCACGCCCTGCTCGTGACTACCGGTGACCGCAACCGCATGCGCGGCATCGCAGTATCGGCCAGCTTCGTGCTCGGCGGGGTGGTCCTGGTCGCGGTGGCCTTCACCGATCTGTTGGTGCAGGGCTCTGCGCTCGCTCCCCGCGCTCCGCACCTGACTCCCGGCCCGCTCTTTCCTCTCTTCGTCCTCTACTACTTCGCCGCCGTGGCCTGGGGCGCCGTCAACATCCTCCGGGCTAGGCGTCGCTGCCTGACCTCGACTTCGCGCCGCCGCATGACCTACCTGGCGGTCACCTTCGTTGCGCCTGCTGCCGGGATCTTCCCCTACCTGCTTCTCACCGGATGGCCGTCCGGCTTCCCCGGCGTGATCCTGTGGCTGCTCTCGGTGCTGGGCAACGTCGGCGTCAGCCTGATGCTCGTGCTCCTGGCCTACAGCGTGGCCTTCATTGGTGCGCTCACGCCTGACCGTGTGGTGAAGCATAGGCTCGTGCGTTTTCTGCTCCGGGGCCCGCTTGTGGCCATGCTGGTGGTGATGGTCATCCTCGCTGCGTCCGAGGCGGAGGGCCTGCTCGGGCTTCCGGAGAGGCGTCTGACTCTGTTCGGCGCTGTAGCAGTTGTGCTGGTCCTGCAACTAGCTATCGAGCTGGCCAAACCGCTCATAGACCGGGCTCTCTACAGGCAGGACCAGCCGGAGATAGAGTGGATTCAGGAGTTGGGCAACAGGCTCTTGACCACGACGGACCTGCGGCAGTTCCTGGAGAATGTCCTAACCGCCCTCTGCGACCTGCTGCGCGTAGATACAGCCTTCGTCGCCGCGATTGATGGAGGGCGCCCGCATTTGGAGGTTGTCTGCGGCTCGCTGGAGCCGGATACAGCCGATCAGCTGCCGTCCGAGGCCTGGCGGGCAGGCGCGGATAACCCCGAGCAGAGAGCGGGCAAGCTCGCCGAGGAGCGAAGCGTTCAGAGACAGGGGGACCTGTTCGTCTGGGACGGCTTCTGGCTGGTGCCCCTCTATACCAAGGCCGGCGACGCTGTTCTGGGCATTGTAGGCATGCGGGCACTAAGCGCGGAGCCGGACCTGAACCCGGCCGAGGAGGCCGGGATGGGTGCCCTGCTCGCCCAGGCCGCCGCAGCTCTGGAGGACCGGCAGCTTCAGCAGGGCCTCTTCGGTGCGCTGGAGAGCATCATCCCGGAGATCGAGGACATCCAGCGGCGGCGCGGTGTGCTCTACTACGTCGGCGACGACGCCGTGTCGGGCTTCGACGCCGGGGAGTCGGCCGATCTGCGACGGTGGGTGCGAGACGCGCTCAGCCATTACTGGGGCGGGCCCAAGCTGGCAGACAGTCCATTGCTTTCCCTCCGGGTCGTGGAGACCGCCGCCCAGGAGCAGGACGGCGATCCCATCAAGGGCTTGCGGGCCGTGCTGAAGCAGGCGATCGAACGGCTGCGCCCAGACGGCCAGCGCAGAATGACGGCGCCTGAGTGGATACTCTACAACATCCTGGAGCTGAAGTTCCTGCAGGGTCGCAAGGTGCGGGAGATCGCGCTGCGCCTGGTGATGAGCGAGTCCGACCTGTACCGCAAGCAGCGAGCCGCGATTGAGGCGGTGGCCCAGGTGGTGCAGGAGATGGAGCAGAAGGAGCTCCAGAACGGGCGCCCTGCCGCTTGAGGAGTCTCATTGTTTGACATCCCCCTGGCCCCGCCGTATAATCGACGCGAAGCCTGGGCTATGCCGGGAGAGACTCCCCCAGCTGGTGCTGCGCTCAGGAGGATAGCGTTCGTTGGCGATGCACACAGCGTTTTGCCAGGAGGGTGAACGCCGGAGAGGCTAGTGGCCGCAGTGAATTGCCCCGCTGCGGCCCTTTCTGTTGGCGGGGCCTGGCGAGCGGCGGCAGGCGCCGAGGCTGGCAATGGCGAAGCGGAGCAGGACGGACTCAAAGGGAAGCGTGGACTGGCGGGCAGTGCTGCTCGATCCGCTCGTGCGCCAGATCCTGGCACTTGTGCTGACGGGAGTGGCTGTCATCACCCTGCTGACGCTGTTCGGCGTGACCAGCGGCCGCTGGGCGGATGCCTGGGCGAGGTGGCTGCGGCTGTGGCTCGGCTGGGGAGCCTACCCGATGGCCGTAGCGATGCTCCTGGGTGGACTCATCTGGCTGCGCCATCAGCTCGACCAACCGGTCGTATGGCGATGGTCCCCCATAGTGGGCCTTGAGCTTGTCTTCTTCAGCCTGCTCGGGCTGACGCACGCTGTCGTCGGTCGCGGAGACCCGATGACGCTGCTCGATGAGGCCTGGGGCGCCGGCCTCGTCGGCTGGGCTATATCGGTGCTTCTCTCCCAGTACGTCGGCCTGCTATTGGCAGTGCTCCTGCTTCTCGTCCTGCTGGCGGTGGGCGCCGGATTGGCCTTCGACGTTCGCCTGTCCCAGGTGCGAACTGCGGCCGCCGGCGTCTGGGGCGTGCTGGGCACTAGACTGGCTAGCGCTCGCTCCGCCCGCAGGAGGGCTCGAGGCGCAGAGGACGGTTCCGACAAGGCAGAGCGGATCATATCCGGCGCAGCGTCGCGGGCTCAGCGCCGGCGAGAGAGCGCGCCCAGCGATTGGCAGGCCGTCCCCCGCGCTCCAGGCCTGACCACTGAGCCCTTGGGCGAAGCTGGCGTGGCCGCGGCCGAATCGGAACCGCTTGATCTCCTGACCGGCTTCCGGGAGGCTCGGCCCGAGTTCGCCCTGCCGCCGCTCTCGCTCCTTGATCAGGGAGATGGTCCTGCGGTCAGCAAGTCGGAGGTGGCCGAGAAGTCCCGCCTGATCGAACAGACGCTCGCCCAGTTTGGGCTCCCGGTTGAAGTCGCGGAGGTTCACGTCGGGCCGAGCGTGACCCAGTTCGGAGTAAAGCCGGGCTACGTCGAGCGAGGTGGCAGCCGGGGAGGTCGGCAGAAGGTACGGGTCAGCCAGATCAACACGCTTGCCGACGATCTGGCGCTTGCCCTCGCCGCGTCCAGCCTGCGGATCGAGGCGCCGGTTCCGGGCCGGTCGCTCGTCGGTATTGAGGTGCCAAACCGAGAGGTCCACCTGGTTCGCATTCGAGAGATTCTGGAGTCCAGTGCGTTTAGGGACCTCGATTCGCCGCTGACACTGGCGCTCGGGCGCGATGTGTCCGGGGAACCGGTCGTCGCCGATCTGGCGGCCATGCCGCACCTGCTGATCGCCGGCACGACAGGCTCCGGCAAGTCCGTCTGCATCAAGACCATCGCCACCTGTCTGGTTTGCAGCAACAGCCCGGAGGAACTCAGGCTTGTCCTGATTGATCCGAAGATGGTGGAGCTCACCAGATTCAACGGCCTGCCGCATCTCTACGGGCGCGTGGAAGTGGACCTGGAGCGGATGGTGAAGGTCCTGCGCTGGGTTGCCTGGGAAATGGACGAGCGGTTCAAGCGCTTCTCGGCTGCCGGCGCGCGCTCCATCGACCAGTTCAACGAGGCTATGAAGGCGGAGGGCCGGATGATTCTACCTCGCATCGTGGTGCTGATCGATGAGCTGGCTGATCTGATGATGTTGGCGCCCGACGAAGTCGAAAGCACCATCTGCCGGGTGGCGCAGATGGCCCGGGCGACCGGTATCCACCTGGTCGTAGCCACGCAGCGGCCGAGCGTCGACGTGGTCACAGGCCTGATCAAGGCGAACTTCCCGGCCCGCATCTCCTTCGCCACTACGAGCCAGGTGGACTCGCGGGTGATCCTGGATGTGCCGGGTTCTGAGACGCTCCTCGGCAAGGGTGATATGCTGTATCTGGCTGCCGATGCTGGCTACCCAACGAGGCTGCAGGGCTGCTTCGTCTCAGACGTGGAAGTGGAGCGCGTCGTCGACTTCTGGCGTGAGCAGCCGGGCGCCGTCGCTGAGGAGGCTCCCTGGGAGGGAGTGTCCTTGCCGGCGCCGCCCAGCCGCAAGCCTGGCCGGTCCAGAGCCGCGGAGGAAGAGGATGACCTCCTGGAGGAGGCGATCGAGCTGGTGCGGAGCACCGGCAGCGCCTCCGCCTCCCTGCTGCAGCGGCGCCTGCGCATTGGCCACCCCCGCGCCGCCCGGCTCATGGAGATCATGGAGGAGACGGGCGTCATCGGTCCCCCGGAGGCGGCCGGACGTAAGCGGCGCGTAATCGGGCAGGGCGAGGACTGACCGAGCGCCCCCGGCCGGCGTCCGCCGCATTGGTGCGTCCACGGGAGAGGCCGATCCGCATTGAGCTATCTGGCCCTTTTTGCCTATTCCTTCGCTATAGCCATCGGCCCGGTGATCAGCCCGGGCCCGGTCAGTACCACGATCGTCGCCGAGGGGGCGCGGCGGGGATTCCGCGCGGGGCCCTTGGTGGCAACGGGCCACGCCCTGGCAGAGCTCGTCATGGTCGTAGCTCTGGCACTGGGGATGGGTCACGTACTGAGCCGGCCCCTGCTGGCGGCGGCAATCGGCATCCTCGGAGGCCTGTTCCTGCTGTGGCTGGGCGGTACGATGAGCCTCAGAACAGTCCTGCGGAAGCCCGGCCTTCCCCGGGCCCCGGATTCGGCAGGGCAGGCTGGTCGCAGTCTGCTGGGGCTGGGGGTCGCGGCGACACTCGGCAATCCCTTCTGGTACGTCTGGTGGATTGGGGTGGGAGGTGCCTACGTGGTCTCGACCTGGGAGCAGGGTCCGCTGGCCCTGGCGGCCTTCTATCTGGGCCACATATCAGCCGACTATGCCTGGGACACTCTGCTGGCTACGGTGGTCGCCTCCGGCCGCTCGTGGCTGACGGACAGGACTTATCGGGCACTGCTCGTAGCGTGCGGACTGTTCCTGATCTACACCGGCATACGCTTCATCTGGACGGGCGCGCAGTACGCCCTGGTGTGATCTCGCAGCAGCGGAGCGTCCCGCCTCGCCGACAGCCGTGGCCGGTGCAGGAACCGACCAAAGAGCGCTCGTGATGAGCAAGTCGATGAAGAAGATCTTGCTGGTTTTGCCTTTGGTGGCTGCGGCCTACTACGTCGGCCTGGTCTGTGCCCGGCTGGGCCGTTCGTACGACCTGGTACTCTTCCCCTCGCCGGAGCTCCTGTGGCTGCTTCTGCAGGTTCTCTCGGCGCTGTGGCTATTCTCGGTGGCCGCCGGGATCGCGGCGGCGCTGGTACGGCCACTTGGTGCTGCGATCCTCGCCTTCTCGATCTCAGGGGCTGCCATGTTCGCCGGCTTGGGCTGGTCCCTCCCGGCCGGGATAGCCGTCCTGCTCTGCGTGCTGGCCGGGTGTTCCTACCTGAGCCGCGTTTCCAGGGAGCTCGACGAGCGCATTGCCTTCTCGACGCGGCCCATCAGCGAGGGCCAAACCGTGCTGATGGTAGCTCTGGTTCTGGTCGCCTGCACCAGCGTCTACGCGGGCTTCACGGCCCGGATCGAGGCAGAGGGCTTTTCGATACCCGCCGAGTACAAGGAGGGTATCGCAGCCAAGCTGGAGACGGCGGTCGAGGAGTACCTACCGGAGCTGGTGCGCCAGCTGGCCATCGACATAATCCGGGATGGTATTGCGTTTGCCGTGGACGACGTGCTCGTTGGAGCTGTGGAGCCATTCGAGAGATCGATCCCGCTGATAGTGGCCACGGTCCTGTTTGCGCTCCTTATGACTGGCACCCGGCTTCTGGCCTGGGTGCCGGCACTGGCCCTCAGCGCGGCCTTCTGGGCGCTGAAGGCCCTGCGCGTGGTCCGCGTGGTGCGGGCGACGCGCGACGTGGAGAGACTGGTGGTACGGTAGGCGAGGCGCGAACAAGGCGGGTGACGCAATGACGATACTGGTCGGCACGAGCGGCTTCCACTACAAGGACTGGGTCGGGCCTGTATATCCCGAGGGACTGCCCCAGCAGGAGTGGCTTTCCTTCTACGCCAGCCAGTTTCCCACCTGCGAGCTCAACTTCAGCTACTACCGCATCCCGGACGCTCGCACGCTGGACAGTATGGCGGCAAAGGTTCCCGATGGCTTCCTCTTCTCGGTCAAGGCGTTCCGGGGCATAACTCACGAGAGGAAGGAGCCTGGGCCACAGATGGAGCAGTTCTCATTGTCGCTGAAGGTCCTGGCCGACGCAGGCAAGCTCGCCTGTGTGCTTGCTCAGTTCCCCTACTCGTTCCACGCCAACGACGCCAACCGTTCTTACCTCGGCCAGGTTCGGGAGGGATTCGGCGACCTGCCGGTCGTCGTCGAGTTCCGCTCCCGAGAGTGGATCAGCCAGGAGACGTTCGATCAACTCCGGTCGCTCAACCTGGGCTTCTGCTGCGTAGACCAGCCCCGCTTCAAGAATCTCGTCCCCCCGGTGGCGGAGGCGACGGGCCCTGTAGCCTACGTCCGCTTCCACGGCCGAAATCGGGACAAGTGGTGGCAGCACGAAGAGGCCTGGGAGCGGTACGACTACACCTACAGCGACGAGGAGCTGGAGGAGTGGGTGCCGCGCATCCGGGAGCTGGACGCCGCTGCTCCGCTGACCCTGGTCTACATGAACAACCACTGGCAGGGCCAGGCGGTGGGCACGGCGAACCAGCTGAGGATGCTGTTGGATAGGGCTGGCTAGGGCCGGAAGACATGCCGTCGAGGGCGCACAGAGCGCAGAGGCATTTGGACGCTGGATCCTGGATGCTCCATCCTGCCCGCCTCGCCACGGGGCTGGGTCCTGCTCCCAGCTTCCTGGTACCCGATATCTGCCTTGGTCCTCGCCCTCTGCGATCTCCGCGGTTCCTATCCGAGTGCGCGGAGGGCGGATCGACGCACGCCTAAACCACCAGCATCGCGTCGCCAAAGCTGTAGAAGCGATACCGCCGGGCGATCGCCTCCTCGTAGGCGCGCAGCAGCAGTTCCCTCCCGGCGAAGGCGGAGACGAGCATCAACAGCGTCGAGCGAGGCAGGTGGAAGTTGGTCAGCAGCGCGTCGACCGCTCGGAACTCGTACCCCGGGTAGATGAAGAGGTTGGTCGGCCCCTCGAATGCGCCGACCACTTCCCCTTCCAGCGCCGAACGGGCAGCCGTCTCCAGGACGCGGACACTCGTGGTGCCCACGGCCACAATCCGTCTGCCTTCCGCCCTGGCCCGGTTCACTCTGATTGCTGCCTCGGGCGGCAGCAGACAGTACTCGGTGTGCATCGAATGGTCCTCGAGGTTCTCCTCGTGGACAGGCCGGAAGGTGTCCAGACCGATGTGCAGCGTGACGAACGCCGTCTCGACGCCCATCTCCTCGAGTTTGCCTAGCAGCTCGGGCGTGAAATGGAGTCCAGCTGTCGGCGCGGCCGACGATCCGGGCACGCGGGCGTAGATGGTCTGGTAGCGGTCGATGTCCTCGAGCGCGGTGTGGATATAGGGCGGGAGCGGCGTCCTGCCAATCCGATCTGCCAGTGGCAGTACCGGGTCCTGAAAGGCAAGCACGCGTTCGCCGCGTTCCCCCTCTTCAGTGACTTCAGCCAGCGACCCGCATGGAGCGCCGTCCGGCCCGTCGAGCAGCTCCAACGTGAGGCCCTTGCGCACCCTCTTGCCCCCGACGAGCACCTCCCAGACGGTGTCGGACCGAGGTCGCAGGAGCAGGATCTCCACCTGCCCACCGGTAGGCTTGCGAGCGAAGAGCCGGGCGGGAATCACCCGGCTCTCGTTCTGCACCAGGATGTCGCCCGACCTCAGATACTGCGGCAGGTCACGGAAGCGCCGGTGGTCGATGTTCCCGTTCTGCCGGTCGATGACCAGCAGCCGGGATTCGTCCCGCCGAATCGCAGGCCGCTGAGCAATGAGTTCGGGCGGCAGCGCGTAGTCGAATTCGCTCGTCTTCACTCGCTGCGCCGCGTCTGGCTGCTGCTAGACCTCCTTGGGAATGGAGGCCGAGATCCCCTGCTGGATGGCGATGACCAGGCAGACCACTGCGGCTAGCTGTAGTATGCCGCAGCAGCAGTTGAATCCCCAGACCGAAGTGCCCGCTATCTGACCGTGGAGAGCTTCGTACGCCAACCTGGTGATCGGGCTGGCGAACAGGTGCTTGAGCAGCAGCAAGGCGAAGGCCACCGCCGCCAGGATCGCTGCCCTCGCCTTTGACCTCACGAGCAGGATGATTGAGATCACCAATCCCGCGAGGTACCCGAGACCGAGGAGAATAGGGATGATCCATTCAACTATGATCTCCAGCAGACCGTCCAGAATGTCTAACATTATGGAACCTCCTTTGACATATGCCTGTGATCATCGGCGCAGCAAGCGCGCTACGATGTTCAGCACGATCGTCAGCACTATGCTGACGATGATCGACGTGGCCAGCGGGAAGACGCACGTGAGCCCCGGCCGCTCAATGACTATGTCGCCAGGCAGCTTGCCGACGAGACCGATCTTTGATCCGAGCCACAGTAGGGCGCCTATCAGCATCAGAGCGCCGCCGGCGACGATCGAGATCTTACCTGCCGTATCCCAGCCGCTCATAGCTATCTTCCTGCCAATGCCTGTGCCCCGGCCACCAAGCCCCACAGGAAGAGGGCGGCGCCGAGCAGAGAGCCGGCTACGGCCAGCCACAGCCCCCTGCTGCTGCCCCGTCTGGCTGGCCGCAGCACGAGCGTGCGAGGCCAGATCCGTTCCAGCTTCACCGGCGGCGGCGGGGGGGTGGCCGGAGCTACCTCTCGCTTTCTCCTGCGCGCCACCCGGAGGGGTGCGTCTGCCCTCCGCGCGGGCACGGCTCGCGCGCTGCCCGATCCAATCGCTGCCTGTCTGAACGCGGCGGCGAATTCCTCTGCAGACACGTAGCGATCGTCCGGCGACTTGGCCATTCCCCTGACGATCACCTCGTCCACCGCCGATGGCAGGCCGCGGGCTATCTTGCCCGGCGGTGTGACCGGCTCGTTGATGTGCTTGAGAGTGACGGTCACCGCCGTCTCGCCCTCGAAGGGCACCCGTCCCGTGATCATCTGATAGACAGTGGCCGCCAGGGCGTAGATATCGGACCGAGGGCTGACAGACTCGCCGGTCGCCTGCTCCGGCGCGATATAGGCCGGCGTGCCCATGCCCGAGCCCGGCTGCGTGATCGTCGCCGGCTCTTCGAGCATCTTCACCAGGCCGAAGTCGGTGAGCAGCACCCAGTTCTCCTGCCCCAGCAGGATGTTCGCCGGCTTCACATCTCTGTGGACGATGCCCCTGCTGTGCGCGTACGAGAGAGCGCTCGCCACCTGATCCAGGATCTTGACGGCCTGATCGAGGGGCATCGGCTCGGTCGCCAGGTCGGCCAGGGAGCCCGTGTCCACGTACTGGGTGACGATGTAGACGAGATCGCCCTGCTGATCGAAGTCGTAGACGGGCAGGATGTTGGGATGATCGAGCTGAGCTACTGCCTTCGCTTCGCGGGTGAACCGCTCGCGGAAGTCAGCGTCCTCCGCATAGAGCGGCGAGAGCACCTTGATCGCCACGTGGCGGTTCAGCTTGGGCTGATAGGCCTTGTACACGCTGGCTGTCGCGCCGCGCGCGATCTGCGCGATGATGCGGTATTCGCCCAGCGTCCTGCCGACCAGATCGCTGCTCATATCAGGGTAGGCTGGCTCGTCTGCGGGCACTCCGCCCCCAGATGCTCGTAAGCTCGCTGCGTGGCTGTGCGGCCCCGCGGCGTGCGGTCAAGGAAGCCGAGCTGCAGCAGATACGGCTCGACGACGTCCATTATCGTGTCCGGCTCTTCGCTCACCGTGGCCGCGACTGTGTCCAATCCCACCGGGCCGCCGTCGAACTTCTCGATGATGGCCCGTAGAACCCGTCTATCGAGCTGGTCCAGGCCGCATTCATCGACCTCGAGCAGCGCCAGCGCCTCGCGGGCCACGCCATCGGTGATCTGCCCGTCGGCACGGACCTGGGCGAAATCACGTACGCGCCTGAGAAGCCTGAGAGCAACCCTGGGCGTGCCCCGCCCGCGGCGGGCGATCTCGGAGCAGCCGGACCCGTCTATCCTGACGCTCAAAACGCCGGCCGCCCGGAGCACGATCGCCTCCATTGCCTGCTGGCTGTAGAAATCGACCCGGAAGATGGCGCCGAACCTGGTGCGCAGCGGGGCGGTCAGCAGGGCCAGGCGCGTCGTGGCGCCCACTACTGTGAACCGCGGCAGCTTCAGGCGAATGGAGCGGGCGCTGGGACCCTTGCCGATGACGAAGTCGAGGGCGAAGTCCTCCATAGCCGGGTAGAGGATCTCCTCCACCGCTCTGCCCAGACGGTGGACCTCATCGATGAACAGGATCTCCATCTCGTGCAGGTTGCTCAGTATTGCCGCCAAGTCGCCCGCGCGCTCGATCGCCGGCCCCGAAGTGACGCGGATTGGCATACCCATCTCCCGGGCGACGATGTGCGCCAGGGTGGTCTTGCCCAGCCCGGGCGGGCCGCACAGGAGCACGTGATCGAGTGCCTCGCCGCGCTGCCTCGCCGCCTCGATCAGGATGGACAGATTCTCCCGAACCCGATCCTGCCCTATCAGGTCGGCCAGTCTTTGGGGGCGAAGCGCGTGGTCGAGCCCCGATTCCCCTTCCTGGGGCTGTGGTGAGATGACTCTGTCAGCCATCTGTGTGGGATTATACAACAAAAGGAGACAGAAGGCGAAACATACCGCTCGAACCCGCCTTGCTTTTGCCCCAGGGGCGGGTGAATGGTATCATGGTAGACGCCGGGCGTTGGGGGACCGCCTTCGAGCGGGTACGGTAGAGCCATGGATGCGCAGGTACTGCTCCTTCTCGCCACCGTAGTGATTGCCATGATCCTCTTCTCCCTGGAGAGGATACCGACCGATGCAACGGCCATCGGCGTGCTCCTGTTCCTGATCCTCGCCGGACTGCTGCCGGCTGAGGAGGCCTTCGCCGGGTTCGGCAGCGACGTCGTCATTATGATGCTGGGGCTCCTGATACTGATGGCGGCGCTCGCACGCACGGGAGTGACGGACGCCGTCAGCCGGGCGCTGGCGCGTCCCTCCGGCTGGAGCCCTACCGGCTTGCTTCTGGTGCTGATGACGATGGCTCTGGGCATCGGGGCATTCATGTCGAACACGGCGGCTACCGCCCTGCTGCTTCCGGTCGCCATCGGCCTGGCCAGGGATGCCCGGCTCAGCTGGGGCAAGTATCTGATGCCCCTCGCATTTGCCTCGATGCTCGCCGGCTCTATCACACTGATAGGCACTTCGACGAACATCATCGTCAGCGGCCTGATGACGCGTCACGGGCTGGAGCCCATGGGCGTCGTAGAGCTGGCCCCCGTCGGGCTGGCCATCTCCGTCATCGGCATCGGCTACATGCTGCTCGTCGGCCGCCGCCTGGTGCCGGACCGCATCCCCAGCGACGAACTGGAAGGATTCAGCAAGGACGTCTACGTGACCGAGATCCTGATCCTTCCCGACTCCCAACTGGCAGGGGAGACGCTGGATTCCTCCAATCTGGGTAGGGACCTGGACCTGAAGGTGCTGCGCGTCCTGCGCGAAGGAAGGCGTCAGCTCGCCGTGGCCAGCACGGAGCTGAGGGAGGGTGATGTTCTCCTCGTCGCGGGCGAGCGCGACCGGATTCTGGGCGTCCGGGCTACAAGTGGCGTGGCTATCAGGCCGGAGGTCAAGTTCACGCTGCCCGAGCTGGAGGAAGAAGAGCTTGGAGTCACCGACGTGATCATCACTCCGGGCTCGGAGTTGATCGGGCGGACGTTGGAGGGGCTTCGCTTCCGGGACCAGTACGAACTGCAGGTCTTGGCGGTCGACCGGCATGGCAGGACGCTCAGCCGCAAGTTGAGCAAGGTGCGCCTGCGGACGGCAGACGTCCTGGTGGTGCAAGGCCCGCAGCGCCGGATTGAAGTGCTCGAGCGAGAGGGGCTCTTCCGTGTCCTCAAGTCCGTCGATGATCGCCCTCTTCAGAGGAGGCGGGCGCCCATCGCCGTTGCGGTATTCCTGGGCGTTCTCGCCGCGTCCGCATTCGACGTCCTTTCCCTCCCGGTGGCGATGCTCCTGGGCGCGCTGGTCGTATTCGCGACCCGCTGCATCACGCCCGAGGAAGCGTACAAACAGGTGGACTGGAGGGTACTGATCCTGATTGCCTGCATGCTTGCCCTGGGTGCGGCAATGGAAGCGACCGGCACGGCCGACTTCCTGGCGCAGCAGATAGTGAGCCTGGCGGGGCAGTTGAATCCCGCCTGGCTCCTCGTCGGCTTCTTCGCCCTGACCTCGGCACTGACCCAGCCGATGTCGAACCAGGCCGCGGCGACTGTAGTGCTGCCGATCGCGCTCGATACTGCTGTGCAACTTGGGCTGAACCCCCGCACCTTCGCCGTCACCGTCGCTCTCGCCGCCAGCTGCTCCTTCCTGACGCCGCTCGAGCCTTGTTGCCAGCTCGTCTATGGCCCCGGCCGCTATCGGTTCCTGGACTTCGTCAGGGTCGGCGCTCCGCTGACGGTGCTGGTCTGCTTGGTCTGCACATTCCTCGTGCCTCTGCTCTGGCCTATCGGAGCACCGTTCTAGGCGCGCGCCCCCGCAGGCTTGACGGGCCGTGCTGCTCACGGCGTAGGGCGGGCCCCGGATTGCCTGCCGACGCCTCTCTCCGTCGAACCCCCGACCTACGCCGGGCTGGGATTCCTTGACATGGCCCTGGTCTGGGGCTATAATCCG
>Ga0307421_1000693_pt1 | contig 21555 bp, 18 predicted proteins | sample SalMarWE160270MG_FD_202163 | JGI IMG/M metagenome (GOLD analysis project Ga0307421, IMG submission 202163) | Salt marsh sediment microbial communities from the Plum Island Ecosystem LTER, Massachusetts, United States - WE1602-70 | ecosystem: Environmental > Aquatic > Marine > Intertidal zone >...
CCACCACCCTGCGTATGGTGACCGGGGTCACCACCCCCCTGTTTCGTTTCCATCCCGGCGTCGTCGCCCAGGCCGCGGCCACCATCGACCGCCTCTCCGATGGTCGTTTCGACCTCGGGGTCGGCACTGGAGAGCACATCAACGAAGGCCCACTGGGTTACCACTTCCCCAACTACGCCGAGCGGGCCGCCCGCATGCGGGAGGCGCTCGAGATCATGCGCCGCCTGCTCGACGGGGAGAAACTCACCTTCTCCGGGGAGTACTACACCACCGACCGGGCTCGTCTCTACAGCCCTCCGCCGCGCCGCCTGCCCATCTTTTTGGCCGCCGGAGGGCCCAAATCGGCCGCCCTGGCCGGCGAGATGGCCGACGGCATCATCACCAGCGTCAAGCAGCCTGAGGAGACGTTTGTGAGGGTCATCGGGCCCGCACGCGCCGCCGCCGAAGCGGCCAAGCGCCCGCCACCACAGATCGTCACCACAAGGTGGGTCATGTTCGCCGGCGATTCTGACGAGGCCTGGCAAGCGCTGCAACCCTGGCGCGGCCTCCGCGTCGAAGGGAGCTTCGATGCCGTCGATCCCGAGGATCTGCGCCGCCGCGCCGACGAGCTGCCTCGAGACGAGGTGCTGAGCCGCTACACCATCGTCTCCAGCCCCAAAGAGCTGGTCGATGCCTATCGGCCACTCATCGAAGAGGTGCACGCCGACGTCGTCACCATCACCACCGCCTCGACTGACGAACTGAAGACGATCGGCCTGCTCGGCGCCGAGGTGCTGCCCCGCCTACGCGAGATCGCGGAGGGGTAGCTCGAAGGCCGGGCCCTATCATCGGCGCTCGTGAAACGTGCCGCCTCCGCCGTCGCCATCGGCATCGTCGCCGGGATCGTCGGCGGCCTGCTGGGCGTCGGCGGAGGGCTGATCATCGTTCCGGCGCTGGTGCTTGTTCTGGGCGTAAGCCAGGGCCGGGCCCACACCAACGCCCTGGCCGCCACCGCGGCCGTGGCCGCCGCCGCCGTGGCCCGCCTTTCTTTTGATGACAGGGTGGCCTTCGACGTCGCCGGCCTGATCCTGCTGGGATCCCTCGTCGGCGCTTATACCGGCGCCCGCCTGTTCGCCAGGATCCCCGAGATCTGGCTGGCCTGGGCCTTTGTGGCCCTTGCCATCGCCGGAGCGGTGCGTATGGCCCTCTACGGCGGAGGCCAAGAGATCGCCGACGCCGCCGTCGGCACCAACATCTCGGCGCTCGGCGCCGCCGGCCTCGTGCTCATCGGGCTCTTCGCCGGAGCGCTCGCCGCCGTGCTCGGCGTCGGCGGCGGCGTCATCTACGTGCCCGCTCTGGCCACCCTCTACACGTTCCAGCAGCACCTGGCGCAGGGCACCTCTCTCGCCGTCATCGTGCCCACGGCCATCGTGGCCACCTTTGTTCACAGTCGGGCCGGGCGTATCGACTGGCGCCTCGTCGCCGGCCTCGGTGCCGGGGGCGTCATCGGCGGCCTCATCGGTGCCCAGTCGGCGCTTGCCCTCGAGGGTCCCGTGCTGCGGCGTATGTTCGCCGGGATTCTGCTGCTCGCCGCGATTCGTATGGCCTTCAAGACCCGCCGGACCGCCGCCGAAACGGTCTCCTAACGTTCGGCAAAAGGAATGCGACCGGTCCTGGCGAAGTCCCGCATCAGCGCCTTGGTGTTGAGCCGTTTGACCCAAAGGAACACCAGGTAAGCCATGCCAATCGCCTCACCGACCCAGGTACGCCAGTCGGTGACCATACGTTTCACCAGCGCCAAAAACGTCGAGTCGGCATGGGTGGGGAAATCGGTGCCGAAGATCGGCCAAAAGAACAGCTCATGGTCGCCGAAGACACCGTCGAGCAGAAGGTGGGCAAACAGGCCTAATGACAACCACAACAGGCCGCGGCGCAGCACCGAGCCGCTGCGGGTGACCACCAGGATGAGAATCAGCACCACCAGTGGGAACAACAAGGTGTGAGCAAACACTCGGTGGGTGCCGAACGTGTCGTGAAAAAAGATGGACCCAATCGGCTTGTCGATGATGTCGGGCAGCAGCGCCCCGACCGCCACCCAGCGCAGATCCATCTCCGGGTCGCGGAAGATGTATCTGGCGATGAGGAAGGTGAGCCCGAGGTGCCAGAAGATCATCGATCCAGCGCCTCGTTGGCCAAAGCATCGGCTACGGCGTTCTCTTCGCGCGGCACGTGCTCGATTTCTACCACGGCAAACCTCGCCACAAGCGCCTCCACCCGGCGGAAGAGCGGCTTCAGCCCCGCAGACCGCACCCGGTACTCCCCTGAGATCTGCCTCACGAGCAGCTGACTATCGAGGCGGACAAGCAGATTCTGCACGTCAAGATCGTGTGCGCCCTCGAGCCCGGCGATGAGCGCCTTGTATTCGGCCACGTTGTTGGTGCTCTTCCCCAGGGCCTCTGAGATCTCGAGAGCCGGCTCATCACCGCTGGGGCCGTAGAGCACGGCACCGATCGCCGCCGGTCCGGGATTGCCCCGTGACGCCCCGTCGCAGTAGAGCACGTAGCGTTCCGGGGCGCTCATTGTGGAATGAGGATGCGCCGACAGTGGTAACAGCGGGGTGGCGTCTCCTTCAGCGCCTGCGCCCGCTCGGCGGCAGACAGCCGCAGATGGCAGCCGCCACAAATGCTTTCGGCCAGGCGTGCCGCCGCCACACCTTCCTTTGCCGGCCTCAACTCCTCGTACAAGGCGAACAGCTCTGCAGGGATGAGTGGGACGATCTCGGTCTTCTTCGCCTCGTGTGTGGCGATGGCCTCGTCGATCTCCCTCCACTGCGCCTGGATGATGCCGTCCAGCCGATCCTTCTCCACCTGCGTCTCGGCAGCCGAGCTCTGCAGCTCTTCAAGCTCGGCCTGTGCCTCTTCCTTGGCATCGATGAGGGCCAGGACTTCGTCCTCCCTCTCGGAGATCTGCCGGCGCAGCATGGAGACCTCAGCGCGGAGATGCTCGGCATCCCGAGCACTCAGGCCCCCGGCGTAGAGCCGCCGTTCTTCCCGCTCCAGCTTCTGCTCGGCGATGGTCAGCTCGCCCTCACCTTTGTCGGCGGCGAGATCGGCATCGTGTCGGCGGACTTCGACGGCGGCGATGCGGGCCTCGAGATCGGTGAGGGTGGCATGGGTTTCCCGGTACAGCCCGAGTTCGTCCAGTGTCTCCCGGCGGCGGAGCAGCCTGTCTATCTCCATATCCTCGAGCTGCAGATCGAGCAGATCCTCCAGGCTCCTCAGCTCTTCCATCACACCGAGCTCCACACGTTCACATCCAATCCGCCCCGGTCCAGGACATCCTCGGCCATTCCGGCGACCGCAGCGTACCGCCTCCTCGACGGGTTTCGTCCTGCCGCGGCCTGGCGCAGCTTCGAACGGCCGACTCATCTCGAGCACCGTCGTGCCTGGAAGGCGCGGAACAACGCCGTTGACGAGCGCAGCGGCACCTCCGGATGACGCCCTCGGCGCTCTTCACCACCGTCCTGCCAAACCACCCATCCGCGCTCGGAGCCTCCGGGTTGAGCGGGTGCCGGCGGCCGAAAGGTGTGACCGCGATCAAGTTCCTGGCAGAAAATGTCGATGTAGTGGCACTGGGCCAACGCGGGCGTAATCGTGCCAGGAAGGCCTTTCCTGGCGTACTCGCGCCGGCGGAATCCTGGACAACTGCGGGCAAGTCCTGGAGGGTCAAAAGTGAGCTCGCTGCCGTATTGGGGGTCGCCCGAGCCTCTAGCCCTTCCTCGCCAAATCAAGGTCGCGTCCTGCATCACCGCTCTCGATCACGGTGCAAAACCCGACAGGAGGGCCAGTGAGGTGGCCGGATGACCCTTCCCGCCGGCAATCGCACCGTGCCCGCCCTCGAGCACATCACCAGCGACGCCGCCCTGGAGCGCCTTTCCCGAGAATGGGACGAGTTGCTCGCCGATTCGATGGCGCCGACGATCTTCCTGACCTGGGCCTGGGTCGACGCCTGGCGGTCCACCCTCGGCGAGGGCCACAAGCTCGAGATTGTGGCCGCACGTGAACCGGCGTCCGGCCGCCTGCTCGGAATAGCACCGTTTGCCATCGAGACCCGAGACGACCCACAACGACCCATGTACCGGGCCCTCACCTTCGTCGGCTCGGGTCCCGCGGCTCCCGATCATCTCGACCTGGTGGTACGCCGGGGCCATACATCCGTCGTAGGCCCGGCACTCTGGGCAGCCGCGTCGCGCCACGCCGATGTCGACGTTCACGACTTCGATGGCGTGCGCGCCGACTCGCAGCTTGCTGCTGCCGCCCTGCGCCGCTCCGACGATCTGGCCCGCTACACCAAACCAACTGCCTGTGCCTTCATCGGCTTGCCCAAGACCTGGAAAGCCTACGAGGAGTCGCTGGGCTGCCATCACCGCCACAACCTGCGACGCCACACCCGCAAGCTTGAACGTGACGCCGGTGCAAAAGCGTCATTCCATCTGGTGACCGCCTCGGAGGATGCGGAAGCCACCATCGAGGCCCTGGCCCACCTGCACCGGCAGGACGGCAGCCTCTTCCGTGACGCCGGCGACCTCCGCTCACCTGGACTGGTGGATTTCCACAGGCAGGTTGTACTCCGGTTCCTCGACAGCGGCCGCCTCCGGCTGCGCCGCCTCGATGTTGCGGACGAACCGGCTGCAATCGCCTACTGCTTCCGCTACGGGAACACCGTCTCGCTGTATCAAGCCGGATACGACCCGAGTTTCGCCCGGTATGGACCGTGCCGGCACCTCATCGCCCACACCATCACCGCCTCCATCGACGAAGGAGCCGTCGAGTTCGACCTCCTTCGCGGCGACGAGGAGCACAAGAGCCGCTGGGGCGGCCAGGTGCGCCACGACTTGCGGATCCTGAAACCTGCCAGCGCCAAGGGCCGCATGCTCCTCGGGCTGCGTGCCGCCCTGCGCCCACTGCGGCAGGCCGGCCGGCGGCTGCATGTGCCGATCCGCAGGAGTGCGTAGATCGCTGGTTGGAGAGTTCAGAGTTGAGAGTCGGTATTGCGCGCTCTGAAGTCTGAATTCTGAATTCTGGATCCTGCTGGCGGCTCCCCGACTAGCGTGATGGGCGAAAACAGATGCCCACGCAACTCCACCTCAACGGACCGGCGCTTCCTCGCGGCCCTACCCCCTAACCGCCGTGTGGTTCCCCCTGCGCCAAGTCCTCGAGTTCCTGGGACGCTCCACGTTATGGCTGGTGATCCTGGCTGCGCTGGCGATCGCCGTTGGGGTGGGTGTGGCCGCCATCAAGGGCTCGGAGCGGAAGGCCACCTGGAAGCCGCTGTCGGTCGGCGCTCTTGCCGGCGCGGTGCTCGCCGCCTCGCTCGTGTACCGCTTTGACCTCCCCGCCTTCCACCTCGGGGTATGGAATCGGCCGCTTCCCCCGGTCTGGACCGTGGGTGGGGCCGTTGCCGGCGCTCTCGTCACCCTGGTGGCGCTGCGGCGGCGTCCATCGGCCAACGCGCCCTAGACGGCGGCAACCACCCTCCTGCTCCGCCCGCCCCTAGCGCCCGGCCCCCTGTGCCATCCCGGCCCCCGGCACCGCCTCGAAAGCCAGCCCGGCATACTGCTCCCCGGCGGCGATCACCGCCGGAAGCACCGCCGGCTCGGCCACAGCCACGGCAAAACCTCCAAACCCGGCGCCGGTAAGACGGGCCCCGACCGCGCCGGCCTCCCGGAGGCACAGGCACAGCTCATCAAGAGCTGTCGTCGCCACCCCAAATCGCCCCAAACTGGTGTGAGAAGCGTCGAGCAGCGCGCCGAAACCGGCCAAATCGCCGGCCAGCAGTGCCGCCTCCGCCTCGTCGACCCGCTTCGCCTCCTCCAGCACGTGTTCGGCGCAGGTATGCACCGGCACCGACCGGTCGGGAGGGAACAGCCGCGCAGACAAGCCACCGATGTCGTCCAGGGCCAGGCCCAGTTCGTCGGCCGCACCGGCCACCGTGTCCTGCACCGGGAGCATCGCCACCATCTGCGCGGCGCCGGGAACGGAGGCAATCCGGCCCAATGCCGGCGGGTGCCCGGCCTCGGCACCAAGCAGCCGCGCCAGGCGCGCCGCGGCGATGCGGCAGCCCACTACTCGAGCATCGTAGGCATCACGAAATTCTGCGGTCTTGGCCGCATATGTGCCCGAGTACGCGGCCACGATTCGGAAACCTTCGGGCAGCCGAACCGACCGCCAGCGCACCGGATCGAAGTCGATGCGCAGCGCCGATCCCTCCTCGGCAAACACGATCACCGTCTGGTCCATCAGGCCGCTCTCGATGCCCACAGCCCGTTCGGCACCGGAGGCGAGACCGATCTCGGCATCCACCTCGATGTCGAGATCCCAAACCCGGGCCAAGGCCTCGACGAGCGCCAGCGTGAATGCCGAACTCGAAGAAAGGCCTCCCGTATCAGGAAGAGTGCTCCCCACCACGATGCTGGCGCCCTTGCCCTTGGCACGCTCGCGCATCACACCAAGCACGCCGGCCGGGTAGCGGTACCAGCCCTCTGCCAGAGCCGGCGCCGACCGATCGAGATCGAACTCCCCATCGTGACCCAGCGAGATCCCGCGCAGCCGCCCAGAGTCGTCTGCGCGTGCCGCCAGATACACCGCCTCGGTGATGGCAATAGGCAGCACCGGCAGCAGCGAGTAGTCGGTGTGCTCCCCGATGAGGTTGGCCCGGCCCGGGGCGCGCACCACCGTCTCCGGGTCGTGCCCGTATTTCTCCCGAAAAACCTCGGCGACCTTGTCCTGCACAATCCCAAACTACCGAAAACTCCCACGGTGACGAAGCGGTCTTCGACAGTGCACCGCTTTGCTACTCGGTGATCTGCTCAAACCGAGCCTGGAAGAAGCGCAGATCGGCCGGCTCGTAGGTGAAGGCCAGGCCTTTCACCCCTTCGCGTTTTTCATAGACCGCCTCAACCGACTCGGCGGTGACATCCATGTGCGCCTGGGTGTAGACACGCCGCGGGATGGCCAGGCGCACCAGCTCGAGCTTGGGGCGATTGTGGTCTCCGGTCTTTGAGTTGCGCCCCGCCGACACGATGCCCCGCTCCATGCCGCGGACTCCGGAGTCGACGTAAAGGGCGGCGGCAAGGGCCTGAGCCGGGAACACGTCCTGGGGCAGGTTAGGCAGAGCCGCCGCTGCATCGAGGAACACCCCGTGCCCTCCAACCGGCTGCACTATGGGCACGCCGGCGTTGGCGATGAGGTCACCCAGGTAGAGCACCTGGCCCACTCGAGCCCGCACATGATCGTCGGTGGCCACCATCTCTCTGATGCCCCGCGACAGCGCCTCCATATCACGACCCGCCATGCCCCCGTAGGTGTGCAACCCCTCGAAGGCAACCAGCAATGATCGGGCCCGGCGAGCCAGCTCGGGGTCGCGCAGAGCCAGGAAACCCCCGATGTTCACCAGATTGTCCTTCTTCGAGGAGACGGTGGCGCCGTCGGAGTAGGAGCAGATCTCAAGAAGGATCTCGGCGATGCTGCGGTCCGAATACCCCTCTTCACGCTGCTGGATGAAGTAGGCGTTCTCCAGGGCCCTGGTGGCGTCGAGCATGACGAGAATGCCGTGGCGTCTGCAGAACTCGTAGGTCCGGCGCAGATTCTCCATGGAGACCGGCTGACCGCCGGCCAAGTTCACATTGGTCTCCAGTGAGATGTAGGGAATCCGATCGGCGCCGTGCTCGTCGACGACGGCGGCCAGCTTGTCCAGGTCGACGTTGCCCTTGAAGGGGTGGCCCGTCGCCGGCTCGTGGGCCTCGTCGATGATCACGTCCACGAACCTTCCCCCGGCGTACTCCTGGTGGAATCTGGTGGTGGTGAAGTACATGTTGCCGGGGATTACGTCGCCCTGGCTGATGAGGATCTGGCTGAGGATGTGCTCGGCGCCCCGCCCCTGATGGGTGGGTACCAGCTCCGGATAGCCGTAGACCTCCTCCACCGCCTCGCACAGGTGATAGAACGACCGGCTTCCGGCGTAGGCCTCGTCGCCCAGCATCAGACCGGCCCATTGGTAGTCGGACATTGCCGAGGTGCCCGAATCGGTGAGCAGATCGATGTAGACGTCGTCCGAGTCGAGCAGGAACGTGTTGAAGCCGGCCTTCTTGATGGCCGCTCGACGGTGTTCGCGGGTGGTCATCCGGATCGGTTCGACCATCTTGATCTTGAAGGGCTCGGCCCAGCTGCGCCTGCCGGCCATGGTCTACCTCCTGCCTGCGTGGTGCCGATTTCCCCGGCTCAAACCGGCGCCTCCGCCGACCCTAGTCCTCCGATCGAAGCCGGCCTGGGGCCGGATGGCACCACGATCGCATAGGCTGTCTGCTCCAGGAGCCGGAAGGAGTCCAGTGCAGCCCCAGCACTACGACGTCGTCGTCGTCGGCAGCGGTTTTGGAGGCAGCGTCACCGCCCTGCGGTTGAGCGAGAAGGGTTACCGCGTTGGTGTGCTCGAATCCGGCCGCCGCTATGGGCCCGACGATTATGCACGCACCTCCTGGAACCTGCGCCACTTCCTGTGGATGCCCGGCCTTGGGCTGCGCGGCATCCAGCGCCTCGATCTGTTGCGCGACGTGCTGGTGCTGTCGGGCGCCGGGGTCGGCGGTGGCTCGCTGGTCTATGCCAACACTCTCATCGAGCCCCACGACGCCTTTTTTGAAGACCGCCAGTGGCGTCATATCACCGACTGGAAGGAGGAGCTGGCCCCCTACTTCGATCAAGCACGCCGCATGCTCGGAGTGACGACGGCCCCGGACGACACACCCTCCGATGAAGTCGTCGCCGAGGTGGCGAGACGACTCGGCGCCGCCGAGACCCACGTGCCCACCGAAATCGGCGTGTTCTTCGGCACGCCGGAGCAACGCGAGCCGGATCCCTACTTCGGAGGAGCCGGCCCCGAGGTGGCCGGCTGCAACGAGTGTGGCGGATGTATGGTGGGATGCCGCTACGAGGCCAAGAACACACTCGACCGCAACTACCTGTACCTGGCCGAGCAGGCCGGCGCCGAGGTCCACGCCGAACACCGAGTCGTCGACGTGGTGGAGATTGGAGACGGATACCGGATCACCGCCCGCCGGCCCGGCGCGCTGGTCCGCAGGCGGCGGCGAACCTTCACCGCAGATGAAGTGGTTTTTTCCGCCGGCGCCCTCGGCACCGCCAAGCTGCTCTTTCGACTTCGCGACAAGGGCCGGCTGAACGGCCTGCCCGAAGGGCTCGGCCGCCTGGCTCGGACGAACTCCGAATCGCTGCTCGGCGCCACCGCGCACAGGACGAATATCGACTACACCCACGGCGTTGCCATCACCTCGTCGTTCCACCCCGAGCCGCAGACACGCATCGAGCCGGTGCGCTACTCCAAGGGCAGCAACTTCATGGGCCTCATCGCCAGCATCCTCGTGCCCGGCGAGGGCCGGCTGCCCCGGCCGCTGCGGTTCCTGGGCCGGGCGATACGGTATCCCATCGCCTTTGCCCGCTCGCTGTCGGTGCACCGCTGGGCCGAACGCACGGTGATCCTCCTCGTCATGCAGAGCGAGGACAACAGCGTGCAGCTCTACCGCAAGCGCGGCATCTTTGGTCCCCGGATCACCTCAAGACACGGCCACGGCCCGCCCAGCCCGCGCTGGCTTCCGGTGGGACACCAGGCGGCACGTATGGCCGCCGAGATCATCAATGGTGATCCCGTGGCCAGCATCAACGAGTCGTTCGCCGGCATCGGCATCACCGCCCACATCATCGGCGGAGCCGTCATCTCCGACGGTCCGGAGACCGGCGCCATCGACCCCTATCACCGCATGTGGGATCACCCGCGGCTCCACGTTGTCGACGGAGCCGCCCTGTGCGCCAACCTGGGCTCGAACCCGTCGCTGACCATCACCGCCCTCGCCGAAAGAGCCGCGGCCATGTGGCCCAACCAAGGAGAACCCGACACCCGGCCGGCCCAGGGCGAGCCCTACCGACGCGTCGATCCGGTGACTCCCCGCCGGCCTGTGGTGCCCGAAGGCGCTCCGGCGGCGCTGCGCTACTGAGTGCTCAGAGAAAGTCCGGTCGCAGGTCAAGACCGACAGACGCCGGCCGCCCGCCGCGGCCTCTAGCCCCAGGTGATGACGAGCTGAGGATCGGGCGAGCCCTCACGTGCTCGGTAGCGCTGCCGCTCCATGTTGCTCCCGGAATCCGTCTCGTAGTGGTCCATGATCAGGAACCCGTTGTCGGTGCCCGAGTACATGGCCGACACATGATCGGTGACCGCCCACTCGGTCCAGCCTGCTGTGGCGGCTGTGGTTACCGCGGTCCCGGTGTAGCCGGGCATGTTGTTCCAAGTCAGTGAACCCTCTGCCCACGACCCGCTGTTGCGGTACACGGCGATGGTCCTGCCGCTGGTGGTGACGTTGGCATTCAGACGCAGCGTCGCCGAAGTCAGTGTGCAGTCGGACGGAATGCTGGGAAGGCTGAACCGGACGAAGGCGCGCCTGGCGTCGCCGCTGCCGCCGCTGGTGGCCTGAACCTGAACATTCCGGTTTCTACCGAGGTTTCGGTTGGGACGGCCCTGATCCACCCAAGCGTCTGCGGTCGAGTAGACGGTGGTACTCCCAGGTGAAGTGCAGAACGAGGCGGCGGCGTCAAGACTGTTGTCGGAGTTCCCGGTGGCGCCCGAGAACGCCGCCGCTCCGGGGACGGCCGTCATGGAGAGCAGCGCCCCCGTCATGACCGCGGCCAGCACCGTGGCCAACGAGCCGAGCCGGAAGCTCAGCTGCTTTCCGGTCCTCTGCCGCCGAGATGTGCTACGACGGGCGGGCGCCGGGGTCCCTGGTTTGGGCCTCCGACCCAGAAGGAGTTTGCCGGGAAGACTCCGGCGCCCTACCCGCACAACGTGACCCGACTGCCACCGGAGACTGAGCTGCCGGCCTACTTCGCGGCGACGGGTCCACCACATCTCCAGCCAAGGCGGGAGCAGCGGAACCGGCTCCAGCCATGGGTCAAACTTGCCGAGTATCCCCCAACGACTCACCCATATGACCGCAGCGGTGACCGCGGCAGACAAGAACAGCAGGAACCACCGGCCTTGCCACCACCAGACCAGGGGGGTACCGATCTCGGCCACGAGCAGCCGGCCCACGCCGATCACCTGATCCGGCTCAAGCGGGGTCGAATCGATTCGTGGCTGGGCGTCACCCTTGGTGGTGTAGGTGCCGTCGGGATTGACGGCAACGATGCGGTGGGTGAGGGTCCCCCGTCCGGTCGGATCCTCGAACACCACGATGCTCCCCGGTCCCAGCCCGTGACCGTCGTGGGGCGCGGCAAGCAGGACATCACCGAAGTCCACGGCTGGTGCCATCGACCCGGAGGTGAGGGCCACGGGATCCCATCCCAGGGCCAATGGCACCAGCGTGGCTATCGCGGTCAGCAGAAGTGCTGAGAGCAGGATGCCGACCGCGATGATTCCAGCGATGAAGCGCCCGATCATCCAGGCGTTGGTACGAACCGGGATCGCTTCGTCGGGGTTCGACGAACCCACGGTTCCCTCGTTCAGAACGACGAGCTTGCGCTGAGCGCTTAGCTCGTGACTTCCCAAGTGAAGGTCAGTGCCGTCACCGATTCGCCCTGCTCGGCATTTGGAGTCGCGGAGTCCAGTTCAACAGTGAACCGGTAGGTCGTCGACTCGGGTGTCGAGGAGGGATCCCACACCCCAGCTCCCGTGGCATAGTTGGTGTGGGTGCTATCGAAGTCGGCAAGCGTTCCGCCCGACTCGATTGTGTTGTTCGCTGAGAAGCCCGAGCAGTCACCGAACGAGCCGCCGCTGCCTTCCTCGATGGTGAGGTTGAGGTAGTCGCCGAAATCGCCCGAATCGGTGTAGCCGCCCGAATACAGCTTCACTGCCGACGGATTGGTGATCGAGCCTTGGTAGGTCACCACAATGCACTCGACTTCTGTATCGCCGGGCATCATGTTGGAGACTGAGAACATCGCTGAACCGGTGTCGTCGTCCACGAGATCGATCGACCCAGCCGTAAACGAGTTCGCGCTGTTGTCGGTCGCGTCGTTGAACGCCGCCCGCGATCCCGTGATCGTCACGACGCTAACCAATAGCAATGATGCCAAAAGAGCCAAGCCTCTGGCGACCACGGCTTTGTTCGGTCTCCACTTCTGCTCGTGGTGGACCTGTTTGTTCATTGCTCGTGTGGCTGGCATTTGTCACCTCCCGCGCATGTGGCGTATACCAGCGTTTGCTACTGAGAGCATCGGCTTTTGCCCGAAATTCCTTGAGGAATGAACAGCCAATGGCCAGGTTAAGCCGATCAAAAGCCGTGTCTTGAGGATCCGCCCGCGGTAGCTCGGTATAGAACCAGGAAAGCCACTTTGAGTGGCCGTTGTTGACCGCTAACGCAAGTCGCGGGTTGCCGGGCCGACCTTGCCGACGCTCTTCCGATAGACCCGACCCGCCCACTGATCTAGTCCTGGCGGTGATGCTCAGCGGTTGTTCGACACCAGCCGGGCCACCGGATGCCGGCCCCGGCGCTGGTGCCAGGCGTCCCAGAGCGCCAGCATGCTCGGCAGCGCCACCACCGACGCCAGCAGCGAGAAGCCGATGGCGAAGACGATCACTCCGCCGAGTTGCTGGAAGGGCACCAGCGTCGACGTGATGAGCACCCCAAACCCGGCCAGCGTGGTCAGGGCGGCGCCGGTGAGTGCACCGCCGGTGTGAGTCGCCGTCGAGCGCAGTGCTTCGGTGGCCGTGCCGAGCCGGCTGCGGTCTTCCAGATAGCGGTTTACCAGATGGATCGAGTAATCCACGCCAATGCCTATCGACAGAGCCGCCACCGTCGCCGTCGCCGGGGCAAAGGGGATCCCGGTAGCCGCCATCATCCCATAGGTCCACAACACCACAAGCGCCACCGGGACGATGGTGATGACGCCGAGGAACGGGCGGCGCGCCTCGTAGGCGAAGGTGGCCACCAGCAGAGTCATTGCCGCCACCAGAGTGAAGGCAAGAGAGATCACCTGGGAAGAAGCCAGCTTCTCCTGCACACTCTGCTCCACAATGCGCTCGCTGGTCGCCTGCACCGAAATGCCCGGAAGCTCGTCGACTGCGGCGAAGGCGGCGGCTAAATCATCGCCGAGGCGCAACGCGCCTTCCTCCCCCGCCTGTGTGGTGATCTGCACATCCGCAAACGCCAACTCGCCGGAATCGTCCGCGGCGACTACCGATCCCATCTCATCGGGGGCAATCTCCAGAGCGCGCCGATATACCGCCTCGACATCGGCCTCGTCCGCCGCCCTGAGATCGGTGCCGATACCGGCGTCGGCGGCGAACTCGGCAAAATCCTCATCATCGAGAATGAGGCCCTCGATCACCGACAGCGGTGATCGGGCGGCGGCACTCCCGGCAAAGGTGACCACATCATCAATGGAGACCAGGCCGTCCACCGCATCCAGCAAGGCGTTGTGTGCTGCCGCCGATGCCACCTCCCCTTCGATCAGCAGGTGTGACTGCTCCCCGAACCCCCCGCCGAATTCCTCGAGGAGGATGTCTCGAGCCAGCAGCGCCGGCTCGTCCCGGGGCACAAAGTCGGTAAGGCTGAATCGCACCTGAAGCCGGGACAGCCCGAAGCCGCCCAGACCGGCGGCCACAAGCGCGGCCACCACTACCCACACCGAGTACCGCTCGGCGAGTCCCGCGGTAAATCCGACGACCCGCCCCGCCGGGCCGCCCTGGTGCCGCTCCAGCGCCTGGGTGGGCAGGCGCCCCAGGCTGGCGGCCCGCCGGTCCAACAGGAGCCGCACCGCCGGCACAAATGTCGTCATGATGAGAAAGGCGCCGATGATGCCGACGGCGGCCAGCACTCCAAAGTCCCGAATCGCCGGCACCGGATTGACCACGTTGGTGAGAAAACCAACGGCGGTGGTGAACGCACCCAGGACAAGAGCCAGGCCCACCGACCTGATGGCCCCGGTCATGGCCTGTGCCGGCGGCCGGCCCGCGCCGATCTCCTCCCGGTACCGAGCGGTCAGATGGATGGCATAGTCCACCCCCAGCCCGATGAGGAGCACAGGCACTATCCGGCCGATCGCATTCGAGCGCCCGATGACCCCCAGGTACCTGGGGCCCAGCAGCACCGAAGCGCCGAGTACCCAGACCAGGGTCATGGCCACGGCCACGGCGGCGATGCTTACGTCGGCCGCGGTGCGCCGGATCGCCCGGCGCCGATTGAGGCGTCCCGACGCACGCACCCACATGACAAAAGCAAGGATGACGATGATGATGACGGCGGCCTTGCGCATGAGGTCGTTGATTTGCCGCTCCAGCGTGTCCTGCCCCAACAGCAGCTCGCGGGCAAAGATCGATACCTTGATCCCTTCTGCGCCCACTCCGTCGAGATCCGCCGCCACCGCCTCGGCGATCTCGGCCTGCTGCTCGAGGTCGTAGCCCTCAGGGGCAATGAGGGAAATGAGCACGATGCCCGCCGTCGAAGAGGGCGCCTCGAGATCGGTGGTCTCCCAGGACAGCGCCGCCACCAGCCGGTCGCTCTGTGCCTCGGTCATGACGCCGCGGGCCAGCTGCATGCCTTCCTTCACCACAGTGTCGGTCCACTCCGCCTCCGGAATACCCTGCAGCGCCAGAGCGCGTACCACCGGGGTATGGAATCCGGCAACGTCCTCGTCCTCAATGGGGCTGAGGTATCGGGCGGCGCTGCCGGTGCGAGCGATCTCCTCGACCTCCATGGCCACCCGCACCGCGTCGACGGTTATCACGTCGTCCGCCTGGATGATGACTTCGATGGCGATCTCGGCGCCGGCGAACTCGTCGATGATCGTCTCCAGCGCCAGCCACTCCGGCGAGCCCGGAGCAAAGGCCTCGATGGTGCCCGCCTTCTCCTGCTGCGGGATGTAGAGCCCCAGCACCACGGTGAGGCCGACGACAACAACCACGATGATCAACGGCGCCTTGGCCACGATGATCGACAGCGCCCGAACGAGTGTTTTCATGCTTCAGCGGACCTTAACATGTGATACATGGTATGTTACATTCGTATCGTGGCGACAAGGAGCGAGACCACACAGGAGCGTATCCTCCAGGCGGCTCGTGATCTCTTCTTCGAACAGGGTACGAGCAAGACGAGCGTCGGCGAGGTAGCCCGGCGCGCCGGCCTCAGCCGGGTCACCGTCTACCGCCATTTCACCGACCGTGAAGTCTTGGTTCGCTCTGCCTTCTCCCTGCTCGCCGACGGGCTCGAAGGCATCGTCGTCGGCCTCGACGAGGCGCCACCACCCGACCTGGAGGCCTCTCTACGGCGCATCGGCGACGTGGTGACCTCACTCCCCCTCGGCATCGCCGCGGCTATGGGAGATCTCGAGACGGCGCATCCCGCGGTCTACCAAGAGGTGCGTCGCCGCGAACACGCCGCCATCCGCCGCCTCTTCGATCACCTCTACTCGGCGGCCGAGGGCGAGGGACGCATCCGGCCCGGCCTGGACCGGCGGGTGGTGGAGGTCCTGTTCTGGGAGGTGCTCACCGGTTTCCTGGAGAGCCCGGCCCTGCGCGAGGAGGGCATCACCCCCACCGCGGTGTACACGACCGTCATCTCCATCCTGCTTCAGGGCATCCTGGCTGAGGACTGAGGTCGGCCCATTTCCCAATCGCCGGTGACAAGTTCCGAGCGGGCGGCTCTCTATGATCGACAAGCAAGGCGGTCGGGCACCCGCTCGGGAAGGCGGCAGCGCCCATGGAAGAGAACGACAACGGCGACTCGGGCGAGATCCTGGTACGACCGCTCTCAGGGCACATGCCCCCTCCGAATCGGCCGCGACGATCGACCAGAATCGCCGCCGGTGCCGGTGTCGCAGCCGTCATTGCCGTGCTCGCCGTCTTCGCCGTGCTGCGCTCCGAGGGCGAGACGGCCGCCAGCACGTCTACAACGTCGACGACCGGCTCGACGACCAGCCTGCCAATGGAGAGCTGGCAGCGGGCCAATGGCTCCCCCTCTAATGACCGGCTGCAGGCGGTGACCGCCACTGAATCACGCCTGGTTGCCGTCGGCCACACATACGGCGACGATATCGATCCCTCAGTCTGGCTCTCCGACGACGGCGTCAACTGGACCCCAGTGGCAAGAAATCAGATCATCCCCGGCGGACTGGGTGACCAAGCCATGTACTCGGTGGTCTCGTGGCGCGGGGGGCTCGTGGCGGTCGGCACCAATGAGGATGACGCCGCGGTATGGACCTCCCCCGACGGCAGGCAATGGTCTCCAGCACCGGGTGGTGTGCAGGTCCTCGGCGAAGAGGGCAAGCAGGCCATGAGCTCGGTGACCTTCGGAGACCAAGGGTTTGTCGCGGTGGGCTTCGACTCCGCAGAAGGCGACGAGGACGCCGCTGTCTGGACCTCTGTGGACGGCTTCACTTGGAGCCGAGTTGCCCACGACGAAGACGCCTTCGGCGGCGGGGGCGATCAGGTGATGAACGCGGTGGCTTTCGGGAATGGGCTTTTCGTCGCCGTGGGCCAGGCCTCAATGGGAGATGAACCCGGCGCCGCCGTCTGGGTCTCCTCCGATGGCCTCACCTGGAGCCGGATCGTAGGCACCGGCACCGTCTTCGGCGACGGAGTGACCCCTACGGAGATGAACGCTGTGGTCGTCGGCGACTCCGGATTTGTCGCCGTCGGCCGAGCCGAAAAACCCCCAGGTCAAGGTCCCGCAATGTGGACTTCACCCGACGGCCTCGAGTGGAGTCGTGTGCCCGACGACAAGCTCTACTACTACCACGCGCCAATGTACGGAATGTACGGAATGTACGGAGTGGCGGCAAGCGAACAAGGTCTTGTGGCCGTCGGCTACGGCCTATGCGACTACTGCGCCGTTTTGCGTGAAGACTCCATCGTGTGGGAAACCACCGACGGGGCCTCCATCGTGTGGCAAACCGCCGACGGGGTTTCCTGGGCCAGCACCCTGGGCGACATATACGCGGCAATGGTCGCCGTCACCGCCGGGGGCCCGGGCTTTGTCGCGGTAGGTCATTGGTATAACCAAGCATTCTCGGACGGCCCGCCCATTTGGTACGGACCTCCCGCAACCTCGCCGACCACGCCATAGCCGTCGCCATTCCACATGCCGATGTTCGCCTCAGCCGCGTTCAGTCCCCTAGCATCCCCAGCCGACGCGGCCCCGCCCGGGCCGAGACGAACGGCAGTACAAGGTAGGACCCATGGGTGAGACAAGGCGCTCCGACCGGTCCGTTCGGATAAAGGCGAACCGGACCAGTGCAGCCGCCCTCGCCATCTCGGCAGTCGCTCTGAGCGTCGCTGCCTGCGGCGGCGCGGCTCCCGCCACTACGTCGGCACCGGAAGTCACCTCCACCACTGTCGCCGCCACCACCTCCACGGTGCCACCCCCAACCACCACCACCATCCCCGAGGCGCTGCTCGCCGGGTCCTGGAACCGTATCGAACATACCGAGGCCGTCTTTGGCACGGATGCGTTTGTGGTGCTGCGAGCGGTCACCAGCGGCGGTCCCGGCCTTGTTGCCGTCGGCGAGGCGGGCGCCGGGAACGAATGGGACGCGGCGGCCTGGAACTCGGCCGACGGCGGCACCTGGTTCCGCATCCCCGGCGACGACAGCGCCCTCGGCGGCGATCAGGTCCAGGTCATGTGGTCGGTGGCATCAAACGGCTCCAGCGTGGCCGCCGTCGGATGGGACGGCTCGTATGAAGATGCCGAAGCCGCCGCCTGGCTCTCAACGGACGGCGTTGAATGGAGCCGCCTCCCCCACGACACCTACGTCCTTGGGGGCGCAGGAGACCAAGTGATGCGCGCGGTGGCCGCCGGCGCACAGGGTTATGTCGCCGTCGGCTGGGACGGATCCGGCGACGACCGCGACGCCGCAGTGTGGACCTCAGAAGGCGGATGGATCTGGAGCCGGGTGGCCGACGCCGATGATGTCTTCGGCGGGGATGGCGACCAGGGCATGTACGCGGTGGCCGGCGGCGGCCCCGGCTATGTCGCCGTCGGTTGGGACGCTTCCGGCGACGACCTCGACGGCGCAGTGTGGACCTCTCCGAACGGTGCCTCCTGGACCCGGGTGGAACAGGATGAAGCCGCCCTCGGCGGGGCCGGCGACCAGGGCATGTACGCAGTGGCCGCCGGGGGGCCCGGGCTTGTTGCCGTGGGTTGGGAGGGTCCGGCTGGGGAGAGCGACGCCGCGGTATGGACCTCGCCCGACGGCCTCGCCTGGACCCGGGTCGGCCGTGAAGATGACGCCTTCGCCGGAGAGGGCGCCCAGGCCATGTACGCGGTGGCCGCCGGCGGGCCCGGCTTTGTCGCCGTGGGCGATTCCCAGGCAAACGGGGATTCCGACGCGGCAGTGTGGGTATCGACCGACGGTGTCACCTGGGCCCGCCTCCCCGAAAGCGAGGGCCCCTTTGCCGGCGAGGGCGACCAGTCGATGTACGGCGTCACCGCCCACGGCTCCAGAGTGATTGCCGTGGGCTACGACGGCAGCGACGGCGTCATCTGGGTCTGGATACCCGGCTAGGCCGATCCCGGGAGTCGACTAGCCCTTCTGCTCGAGCAGCTCGACGATGCGCTCGTTGGTCTTTCGGATCTCGGCCAAATCGCGCATGGCCCGCAGCGGGGGGAAGCTCTCCGGCAGGCGGTCGCACATCTCGGCCATTCGCTGCTCCCGCAGTTGCGGGCCGAATTTGCGCAGCACGGACAACACGATCGCGGCCACAAACGCCAGCTTCAGCAGTTTGTTCAGGGATGCTCCTTCGGGTCGCCGGCGCATGATGGCAGGTCTGGGCGAGACCGCAGGACCGAAAGCTCGCTCGGCCACTTCGCCGCCCGCGGTATCGTTTTCGGCGCCAGACTCAGAGAGAACCCGCCGACATGCTGTTTCCGACAGTCCAGTTCGCCACCTTCATGGTGGTCGTGTTCCTGGGGAACTGGCTGTTGATGCAGCACCCCATTCGCTGGCGCTGGTTCATCCTCGCCGCCTCGTACTTCTTCTACGGGTTCTGGGACTGGCGTTTCACCTTCCTTCTGGCCGGAGTCACCGTCGTCAATCAGTTCGCCGCCACCCGGATCGCCGCCGCCAGAACGCAGGCCGGCCGCCGGTTCGCCCTGACCGCCGCCCTGGTGGCCAGCCTCGGCGTGCTCGCCTTCTTCAAGTACTACGGCTTCCTCGTCACCTCGGTGGCCAACACCCTCAACTCTTTCGGTGTGGAGGCCAACCTGCCGCTGCTGGAGATCATCCTGCCGGTGGGTATCTCGTTTTTCACCTTCCAGGCGATGTCGTACGTCATCGACGTGTACCGGGAGAAGCTGGCGCCGGGAACCTGGCTCGACGTTGCCGTCTACCTGGCCTTTTTCCCCCAGCTGGTAGCCGGCCCCATTGTGCGCGGCACCGAATTCCTCCCCCAGCTGCATCCGCCCCGTGACCCGCGCCACCTCGACTCGAGCCGGGCCTTCTACCTCATCTTCATCGGCCTGGCCAAAAAGATCGTCATCGCCGACTTCATCGCCTCGACCCTCGTCGATCCGGTCTTCGCCAGCCCCGGCCTGCACAACGGGCTCGAGATCCTCTTTGCCGTCTACGGCTTCGCCGTGCAGATCTACGCCGACTTCAGCGCCTATTCCGACATCGCCATCGGAGTGGCGTTGATCCTGGGCTTCCGTTTTCCCGAAAACTTCAACGCGCCCTACACCGCCACCAGCATCCGCGACTTCTGGCGCCGCTGGCACATGACGCTTTCGCGCTGGCTCCGCGACTACCTGTACATCGGTCTCGGCGGAAGCCGGAGGGGACGCCTGCTGACCTACCGCAACCTCATGCTCACCATGCTGCTGGGCGGGTTATGGCACGGCGCCGCCTGGAAGTTCGTCGTCTGGGGCGGCCTGCACGGCCTCTGGCTGGCATTGGAGCGCGCCGTCACCGACCGGCGCCGCGACCGGGGCATAGCGCCGCTCCCCTCGACTCCGCTGCTACGCGCACTGCAGCGGCTGGGCACCTTCCACCTGGTCTGTCTGGCCTGGGTTTTTTTTCGCGCCGACTCGCTCTCCACCGCCTTCAGCATGATCGGCCGCATCTTTACTGCGTTCGAGATGTCGGCGCCCATCCTGACCCCGGCCGTTCTGCTTGCCATCGCCGTCGGCATCGCCGCCCAGTACGTGCCCCGGCCTTCAGTTGAGCAGGCCCTCGCCCTGTTCTCTCGCCTGCGTCCGGCGCTTCAGGGTGTTGCCCTGGCCTTCACTCTCATGGTCATCGACGCTCTCGGCCCCCAAGGTGTCGCCGCGTTCATCTACTTCCAATTCTGATGGAACGTATACACACACAGAAGCTCATTGGAGGCCGACGCACAGCACCGGCCGGTCACGTGCTGATCATCGGCCTGATCACCCTGGGCCTGGCCACGCTTCTGAACGCGGCGTCGCTGCTGAAGACCGCCGAGCGCCAGCCCTACGACTCACCGATCCGCGGGCTGACGGTGGGCATCATGAAACCCATCGCCGAGGTCAGCGACTTCCTGCAGCTCGATCGGCCGCGGGAGCTGGTCGAAATGGTCGTGGGCCGCGATACCGGCGACGAGCCTCCGGCGCAGGAAGACGAGCCTCCGGCGCAGGAAGAGGACGCGACGGTGCCCACGACCACCACGACGGTGCCTACAACCACAACCACCGCCGCGACCGGACTGCGAGAGATCACGGCAGCCGATCCCCTCGTCCTCTACGTCACCGGCGACTCTTTTGTGGAGATGGTCGGCGATGCCTTCATCAACGACACCACCGGCATCAGCGTCGTGGAGGTGGTGTCGGAAGACCAGACCGACTGGGACTTCTTCCGTGCCTTGACCCGCCCCGATTCATTCGACACGCCCGGGTTCTGGCAAGAACGAATCCCGGAAGTCGAGCCCGACGCCGCCGTGGTCTTCTACGGCGGCAACGACGGCCAGCCCATAGTCTGGAACGGCGAATACCTGGAGCCGGACACCGAACCTTGGCTCGAGGCCTACGGCGTTCTGGTGGGCGAAGCCATGGACACGCTCGTCGACAGTGGTGTCACCCGGGTCTACTGGATGGGCATGCCCATCATGAGCGACAACTTGTTCACCCAGCGGGTCCTCGGCTTCAACGAGGTCTACGCCGAGCAGGCGGCCCAGCGGCCCGAGGTGGTCTACATCGACGTCTTCTACCTGTTTGCCGACGAGAACGGCGAGTACACGCGATACCTGCGGGATGAGAACGGCAACCTGGTCAACATGCGCGCCTCGGATGGCAATCACTACGACTGGCCCGGGGCCTACCTGCTCACCGAATACGTGCTGGACATCATCGCCGAGGAGTGGGGCTTCACCGATCAGTTCTAACGGGCATGCTTGGGGCATGTGGCCCAGCGACGTCAACGACCTCATCTCGCTGCAGAAGCAGCTTGCCGCCGTTTCGGCTCCGTCCCGGGCGGTGCCCACCGACACGATCGGCGGTTGTTTTGTGTGCTTTGGCAGGGGCGGCCAGGGCCCCGGGGCCGCCGGGGACCGAGGCTGGGCCGGAGCCGCAGT
>Ga0307421_1000694_pt1 | contig 21554 bp, 20 predicted proteins | sample SalMarWE160270MG_FD_202163 | JGI IMG/M metagenome (GOLD analysis project Ga0307421, IMG submission 202163) | Salt marsh sediment microbial communities from the Plum Island Ecosystem LTER, Massachusetts, United States - WE1602-70 | ecosystem: Environmental > Aquatic > Marine > Intertidal zone >...
CTACAGGGCCACCAGGCTGGCGCCGACTTATCTCCCTCTGCACTTGCGGCTGGCGGAGATCTTCGCTCAGCAGGGGAAAGCCGAGGAGGCCGTCAGCAAGTACAGGTCGGTGGCCGAAGCCTACCTGATGCGGGACAACCCGCGCAGAGCAATTGAAGTGTACAGGCAAGCTCTGTCTGCAGCACCAATGGCCATAACCGTCAGAGAGAAGTTGATTGATCTGTTGATAGAGCACAACGAGACGGACCTGGCTCTGGAGGAGTGCATAGCTCTGGGTGAGAGCTACTATCGACTGGCTCGTGTGGACGCTGCTCTGGAAAGATACGAGCAGGCCCTGAAGCTTGCTCGTCGTGAGAAGGCTTCCCCAGAGTGGCAGGCTCGCATACTCCATCGCGTGGCTGATCTTCAGACGCAGCGTGTGCACTGGAAGGAGGCCCTGGCGACGTACGAACAGATCATAGCACTCTCGCCTGGGGACGAACAGGCGAAGTTTCGCATGGTGGAGCTTCGCTACAAGCTTGGGCAGCACGCTCAGGCCCTCGCAGATGTGGATGAGTTGATCGTTCACCATGGCAAGAACAGGGACTTCGACAAGATCATCAGGATGCTGCGGGAGTTGGTGGCCTCGAATCCCCAGGACATCCCTATGCGATCCCGACTGAGCCGGATCTACATGGAGCTGGGCATGAAGGGGGAGGCCATCGCGGAACTTGATACTCTGGGCGAACTGCAACTGGAGGCCGGACGCAGGCAGGAGGCCATGGAGACCCTTAGAACCATCATTACCTTGGAGCCAGACGACAAGGCAGGGTACACCCAGCTTCTGTCAGAACTTGGTGACGGCACAACGGCGGTGTGAACGAAGACGTGGCTTGGGCCACTAGTCTGGTGACTCTGAGAGGGTATAGTGTCAGACATCCTGTGGATACTCTCGCATTTCCAGTTGAATGATCTGCTCGACATCCTGCTGGTCACCGCCATATTCTGGGGTCTGTTGTACTTGGTCAGGGGCACCAGGGCAGTTGCCTTGATGCGAGGTGTTCTACTGCTGGTCATTGCCGTCGTGCTGGCCAGCAACTTTCTCTCACTCACGGCCTTCAACTGGCTGATTCAGAACACTCTGCCCGCGCTCCTCGTGGCCGTGCCGGTGATCTTCCAGCCAGAGCTGCGGCGGGCGCTGGAGCGCATTGGCCGCGGAGGGGGGCTGATCTCCTTCTCCTCCACTGAGTCTGTGACCATGGGTGTCAGCCAGAACATAGCGCGCGCGGCGCAGCAGTTGTCTGAGCGACGACACGGGGGTCTGATAGTGATGGAGCATGAAACCGGGCTTCAGGAGTACGTGGACACCGGTGTGCCCATCGATGGAGAAGTAACCACGGAGCTTCTCCTGACTATCTTTCAGCCCAATACTGCGCTACACGACGGGGCGACGATTATCCGCGGTGACAGGATTGTGGCGGGCGCCTGTATCTTGCCGCTGGCGGAGACCAGTCGCGTACACCGGGGTCTCGGCCTGAGGCACCGGGCGGCGGTGGGGATCACAGAGCAGAGCGACGCTGTGGCGATCATCATATCGGAAGAGACCTCGCTCATCTCAGTGGCCAGGTATGGGGAGATGGTGGCCAATCTCGATGAAGCTCGCTTGCGAGAGCTCCTGCGGTCGTCGTATCAGCGACCTTTGGGAGGCACTCTGTCACGCTGGGCTGTACAGAAGTAGGTGGATAGTGTCTTTCCAGTCACAAGGCCGGGCGGTCCAGACAGGAGGCGTGAGGGGCACAGTGCGCTCCATGCTCAATAGGAGCAACCTCGCTTCGATGGTCATGGCTCTGGTCCTCGGCGTCATGGTCTGGATGGGGGCCACTATCCAAGCGAGTCCCTTTGCCGAGGGCTACCTGGCGGAGCCCATTCCTGTGGAGCTCGTGAACAGGGGAGAGGGCCTGGTCATCGTGGGTGACTTGAGCCAACAGGTCCTGGTCAGGGTCAGGACTCCCGAGTCGGTGTGGGAGGACCTGAGCCGTAATAGCTTCCGAGCGTACATCGATCTCGAAGGTCTGGACGTCGGACTGCACGAGGTTCCGGTCCAGGTGGAGCCGGCGGGGAACCTGGTGCGAATCCTGGAGGTATCGCCCTCTGCACTCACGGTTCGTCTGGACACCAGGGGGGAGAAGACGGTCTCGGTGAGAGTCAGCATCTATGGCAACCCACCCCTGGGCTTCGGGACCGGATCCATCCAGGTTGACCCCGCGTCGGTGCAAGTCAGCGGGCCTCAGACTCAGGTGGACCAGGTGGTTCAAGTCAGCGCCGGGATCTACCTCAGCGGAGAAAAAGACACCTTCGAACGCAGCGTAACGTTGTCAGCCACGAACGAAGTGGGGAGCGCGGTGGAAGGGGTCGATCTGGGACAGAAGTCTGCCAGAGTAACGGTTCCCATAGAGCAAGAGGTGGGGTACCGGGAGTTGTCGATCAAGGCCAAGATTGAGGGCAATCCAGCCCCAGGTTACTGGATCAGCAGTATCAGCGCCAACCCTTCCACCGTCACCGTGTTCGGAGATCCCGAAGCTGTGAACGAGATTCCCGGCTATCTGGAGACGTACCCGGTGAGCGTGGAAGGCGCACGAGACGAAGTATCGGAGCAAGTAGCTGTCGTCTTCCCAGAAGGCGTCTCCGCCTTGGAGGACGTGGCGACGGTCCAGGCGCTCATTGAGATCTCGCCTGTGCTGGGGGGGCAGACGGTCCAACTGGCCCCGATAGTACAGGGCCTGGGCCGGGGGCTGGAAGCGAGTTTCTCTCCCGACACGGTGGAGGTGATTCTCTCTGGCCCACTGTCCGATCTCGAAGCCCTGGAGTCCGGCGATGTCCTGGTGACCCTGGATCTCTCCGGGTACGAGCCGGGGACCCATTTCGTGACGCTCGAGGTTGAGAAACCCAGTTCCTTGGGCGTACAGGCGGTTCTACCCGACCAGGTCGAGGTGGTGATCAAGGAATCATGACCAAGCCCCTCGTGGCCCTGGTCGGTCGCCCCAACGTCGGCAAATCTACCCTCTTCAATCGCCTCGTCGAGCAACCTCTCGCCATCGTGGAGGACGTGCCGGGTACGACACGAGACCGCATCTACGCCGACGCCGAGTGGGGGGGGACGACGTTCACCTTCGTGGATACGGGAGGCCTGGTGCCAGACTCCAGTGACGACCTGGCGACTCTTGTGCGCGGTCAGGTAGAGGTCGCTATCGCCGAAGCCGAAGCGATCATCTTTCTGGTCGACGTCAAGGAGGGGGTGACCGGCAGCGATCTGGAGATCGCGGGCCTCCTGAGACGCTCGGGGAAGCCAGTACTACTGGCTGTCAACAAGGCGGACAATGAGAGCCGCCGTCGAGATGCGATGGACTTCTACGAGCTGGGGCTGGGTGAGCCCATTCCCATCTCGGCTTTTCATGGCACCGGCACCGGCGATCTCCTCGATGCCCTGTTGAAGGTCGGATGGTCAGAGATGAAGCCTCTGCCGACCAAGGGCAGCAGCATAGCCGTAGTGGGTCGCCCCAACGTCGGCAAGTCGTCATTGCTCAACTATCTCCTGGGCCAGGAGCGGATGATCGTCAGCGAGACCCCGGGGACCACACGGGACGCCGTGGATAGCCTGATCGACTGGAATGGCCAGCAGGTGACGCTGATCGACACGGCTGGCATCCGAAAACGCGGGCGGATCGTTCCTGGCATCGAGCGATACAGCGTGATCCGGGCCTTACGGGCGATTCAACGCGCCGACGTCGCGCTGCTGTTGTTGGATGCCACGGAAGGGGTCACGGAGCAGGATGCGCACGTCGCCGGATACGTGGTGGACGAAGCCAAGGGTCTGGTGCTCGTGGTGAACAAGTGGGACCTCGTGGAGAAGGATGCTTACAGCGTGCAGCACTACACCGACGAGATTCGGCGGGCTTTGAAGTTTGTGGCCTATGCACCCTTGGTCTTCGTCTCGGCCATCACGGGCCAGCGGGTAGGGAAAGCCATAGACGTGGCCCTCGAGGTCCAGGAAACAAGATCCACTCGTGTTCCTACGGGGGAGCTGAACAGGTTGGTGATGGAATCAGTCTCCAAGCACGCACCTCCGTCGAAGAGGGGCAAGCGCCTCAAGATCTACTACGCAACGCAGGTCGGTACAGCACCGCCCCGGTTCATCTTCTTCGTCAATGACCCCGAACTGGTACATTTCTCCTATCAGCGGTACCTGGAGAATCAGTTGCGAGAGTCCCTCGGATTCGCAGGCTCCCCGTTGAGGATGGCCTTCCGGAGACGGCAATAGGAGGCGTCTTGACGCTTGGCGGAACCTAGCTCCTGCCCAGCACCTGGCGCGCAATGACCAGTCTTTGGATCTCCGACGTTCCCTCGCCGATCTGAGTGAGGCGGTTGTCCCTGTAGAAACGTTCCACCGGGTAGTCCTTCGTGTACCCGTATCCGCCGTGGATCTGCAAGGCGTTGAAGCAGGCCAACTCGGCCCCCTCCGAGGCGAAAAGCTTGCCCATGGCCGCCTCCTTGGTGAACCTCTTTCCCTCGTCCTCTAGACAAGCAGCCTTGTGCACCATCAATCGTGCGGCCTCGATCTTCGTAGCGGCGTCGGCAATCATCCACTGGACAGCTTGGAACTGGGAAATGGGACGTGAAAACTGATGCCGCTCTTTGGCGTAGGTGATAGAGGCCTCCAGAGCCGCCTGCCCCAGACCGAGCGCCATCGCCCCGATGCTGATGCGGCCCCCATCGAGCACTTCCAGGATCTGTTTGAAGCCATCACCTTCCTTTCCCAGCAGGTTCTCCTTGGGGATTCGACAGTCATCGAAGAAAAGCTGTGAGGTGGGGGTTCCCTTGAGGCCCATCTTGTCTTCGATCTTGCCCACTGAGAAGCCAGGGGTATCTGTTTCGAGAATGAAGCTCGAGATCCCGTAGGAACCCCTGGCGGAGGGGTCCGTCTTGGCGATCACGATCACGATGTGAGCCACGGGGCCGTTAGTGATCAATGATTTGGCGCCGTTGATGACCCACTCGTTGCCATCGAGGACGGCAGTGGTCTTGGTAGACCCGGCATCCGATCCTGCCTCAGGCTCGGTAAGACCCAACGCCCCGAGCCATTCTCCTCTGGCGAGGGGTGTCAGGAACTTCTTCTTCTGTTCCTCAGTACCGAAGAGGTAGATAGGGGAACTGCCAAGAGAGATATGAGCGGCGTAGGACAGGCCGTGGGAGCCGCAGGCGCGCGATATCTCTTCCGTGGCTATGGCATAGCAGACTGTGTCGCCACCCGCGCCGCCGTACCTCTCTGGCCAGGGCAGTCCGAGGAGGCCCAACTCTCCCATCTTCTTGAAGTTCTCCTCGGGAAACCTGCCCTCCTTGTCCACGTCGGCAGCGATGGGCCTGATTTCGTTCTCAGCGAAATCACGCACCATCTCCCTGATCATGTTCTGTTCTTCTGTTAACTCAAAGTCCATACTCTCGTACCCTCTTGTGAACGGCATACGACCGTCCCAGGCGCATGGGACGGTCCTGCGCTTCGGGCCAAGCAGCGCTGGCGCACTCGATTCTGGCTAGATGGGCTTGAAGTACTTGACGTCCAGGATCGAGCCTTCGCGGTCCTTCTTGGGCTTGAGAACCGCCTCTACCGTCATGTCGATCTCCACCTCCGCGGGGTCAACTTCCCCGAGTCTGTGGACGATGCCACCGTGGGCTCCATCGAACCTGATGAGAGCAAGGACCTCGGGCTGGGCCATCGCCTCGTCAGCCAGGTTCCGAGTGAGAATGGTGTACGTATAGACGCTTCCCCTGGTTCCTAGCTCGATCCACTGGTCCAACTGGGCGAAACAGCGCTCGCAGTACATGGTCGGTGGAACGTAGGTCAGTTCGCAGACTGGACAGACGGTGCCCAGAAAGACGCCTTGGTCCTTGATGGCACGCAGGAATCTCTCGCCAGCGATACCCACAGTGTATTCGCTCTCCAGGGGCATGTCGCCGTGCCAGACCCTTGCCTCCCCTGGAGTTCCTATACGTTCGATGAGGGACATTTCGTTTCCTCCCCGGATATCACCGCGACCAGGCTAGCTAGCTCACTGACCCGCTGCGGTGCTCTTTTACAAAGGTTTGAAGTACTTGATGTCCGTGATGGCACCCACCCGCTCCTCAGGCGGCTTCCACACGGCCTGCACTTTCATGCCGATCTTGACTTCCTTGGGATCGACCTCCTCTAGCAGATGGAGGAAGCCGGCGTTGGAGGCCCCGTCGATGTCGATCACCGCGGGGATCTGCGGCTCCTTGGCCCTACTCGCGTCCCAGCGGATATAGCAGACGGAATATGTGTTCACCGTAGCTGTGTCTTGGAGGTACACCCAGTCGTTCATCGGCTCCCAGCACCACTCGCAGACCACGCGCGGGGGAACGACCACGCGCCGGCAGCGCCTGCACTTGATGCCGATGATCCTCCCGTTCTTGAGCTCCTCCAGGTAGCGGCTGATGGCGACACCTGCATCCCATCCATACTCGAGCTTGGGTTTCCAGTAGGTGGTGAGGACCTTGCCGGCATCCAAATCGGCCTGGCTCAAGGGTGTACCGGGAAAACTCTCGATATTGGCACTCATGTCACGAACCTCCCATGGTCTGAGCTGTTGGTTGGTGCTGACTCCATTAGACACCCAGTACGACGACGCAGCCTACCTGCATCAGGTCACCCCACGACTGGGCCAGGCCGGTACGCGGCTGCCCGGGCACCTGTCTCTTGCCCGCCTCCCCTCGTAGCTGCCAGAAGATCTCGTTCAGCTTCATGACACCTGAAGCCGCGATGGGGTTGCCTACACCGAGCAGGCCACCTGAAGGGCACACTGGCATGTCGCCATCCCGCGCTGTCACGCCGTCGGCGGTGAGGCGAGGCGCCTCGCCCTTTTCGCAGAGCAGAAGACCTTCCAGGTGGTGCAGCTCCTTGTAGTCGAAGGGGTCGTAGGGCTCCACGACGTGGATCTCCTTCCTCGGCTCTCTGATGCCCGCCATGTCGTAGGCCATCCGCGCCGCAGACTCTACGTACTTGGGGTAGTAGAGGTCGCGATTGGTCCAGTAGGCGGTGTCGAGGGACCAGCCAACGCCCTTGATCCATACCGGCTTGTCGGTGATACGCTTGGCCACGTGCTCGGCGGCGAGAACCATGGCAGCCGCTCCGTCGCTAGTAGGGCTGATATCCAGTCGCTGGACAGGCCAGGCCAGGACCTCGGAGTTCAGGACGTCTTCCACTGTGATGTCGGCTGCCAGTTGGGCGCACGGATGGTCGAGAGCATTGCGTTTGTTCTTCACTGCCACCCGAGCGATGTCTTTCTTCTCGAGGCCATGTACAGTCATGTAGCGGTTCATCTCCAGGGCGAAGATCCACACAAGATTCGGCTTCAGCGGTCGCTCCGTGGTGTGATCGAAAATGGTGAGGAAGGCGCCTTGAGGATGAGGCTTGCAACTCGACATCTTCTCCTCACACACCACAAGGCACGTGTCGAAGAGCCCCGACGCTACGTGATACCAACCCTGGATGGCAGCGAACACTCCAGTGCCCCCACCCACGTAGCATCTCATGTATGGCTTGTTCCAGGCTCCAGCCCCGTCGCTCAAGTATTCGCCCTTCATGTGCAACCCGTCGAACGCGTCTGGAGCGGTTCCGAGGGCTACCGAGTCGATGTCCTCGAGAGTCATCTCACATGAGTCCAGAGCCATCTTGGAGGCCTGGTACGCCAACTCTCGTCCAGTCTCCTGTGCTCTGCGCATGAACTTGGTCATACCGGCTCCGACGACGGCCACTTTTCTCATACCCATTCCGAACCTCCTTGCTAGTCGTAAGCAGAAGTGGGTGCCTCCATCGAGGCTCGCCCAGGGATTGCTCTAGACGCCAAGCACAACGGCAGCTCCGCTGGTGGTGGGGATGCCTCGCCAGCCAAAGGCGAGGCCGGTTTCCACGTCTTCCAGTTGGCGCTCGCCGGCTTCGCCTCTGAGTTGCAGTACCACCTCCAGGACTCGTCCCAGACCTGCCGCGTCAAGCAGGTGGCCAAGGCCAAGGCTTCCTCCCGACGGGTTGACCGGAAACTCGCCGTCCAGTTCCGTCACTCCCTCCTCCACCAGGTAGCCTGCTTCCCCATCCCGGCAGAGGCCCAGGGCCTCCATGTGCTGTAGTTCCTTGTAGGCAAAGGTGTCGTCGATCTCGGCGAAGTCGATCTCTTGCCATGGGTTTCGTATACCGGCCGTGCGATAGGCCATCTGGGCTGACATTCGCGCGTACGTTGCACCTTCCCAGTCCCTGGTCTCCAGGGAGGGAGTCTCGTTGGACCAGCCAACGCCGCGGATCCAGAGGGGCAAACCGGTCAACTCTCTTGCGACCTCGCCCGAGGCTAAGACCATGACGATGGCACCATCGGCGTGCGAGCTGATCTCCAACTGCTTCAGCGGGTAGGAAACCACGTCCGACTCCAGAACGGTGTCCACGTCGATCCGTGCACCGTAGGCGGCGGACGGGTTCAGGAAGCCATTCCCTCTATTCTTGACCACCACCTGTGCGCACTGCACTTCGGAGGTGTCTGTGGTGTACAGGTAGCGGTTCATCTCCATGCCGCCGATGAAGAGAGGATTGGCCCCCAGGGGCCGGTTGTAGATGGGCTCCATCGCGTAGGCGATCACGTCGGTCAAGGTGAGGATGTTGGAGGCCTTGCTGTGTGCCTCGACCATGACGATGTCCATGGCCCCGGTGAGTACTTGCATGTGTGCAGCGATGAGGCCGTGGATGCCGTCGCCACAAATGGTGTGCACTGGTTTCAGGGCTCCCCCGATCTGGTCCGGGACGTACTCATCGAAGATGCTCGTCCCCTCGTTGAAGTCCTCTGCCACGCTGACGAAGCTTTCAATGTCCCGCTGGGGGTCCACACCGGCGTCTTCGTAGGCCTTCGCCGCGGCCTCGTACATCAACTCCTTGTACGACAGATCAGGCGTGATGGATCTGAAGCCAGAATACCCAACACCGACGATAGCTACTGTTCGCATGTAATGATCCTCCTCAGTTCCGTCCTAGGCTCGATGCCGAACCATCCAACTGGCCAGTTCCTCTGTCCGAGCGCGGGTTCTCTCTCGTTCCGCGCCGCATGGTGAAAAACGACGACAAGAAAACGGCTGGCCCATCGCCAGCCGTGATGCAGATGCCTACGCGAACCGGTCTAGCAGTAGGTCCGCAAGGGTGGGCTGCCCGATCTCCTGTAGCTCGTATCGCACCCGGTCACAGGGCTTGTTGATCTTGGCGACTCTGCGCAGGTCGATGGGAGTAGCCACGATAACGAGGTCGCACGGCGTGGCGTTGATGGTCTCCTCCAACTCCCTGACCTGCTCTGGGCCGTAGCCCATGGCGGGCAACACTGGCCCTGTGCTCGGATACTTGTCGAAGGTCTCCTTGATGGAGCCAACAGCGTAGGGGCGAGGGTCCACGATCTCAGCCGCGCCCAGCCTGCGTGCTGCCACGGTCCCTGCTCCATAGCTCATCCCGCCGTGCGTGAGCGTGGGGCCGTCTTCCACGACCAGCACTCGCTTACCCTGGATGGCGCTTGGATCCTCTGCAAAGATGGGGGAGGCGGCTTCGACGACGACGGCGCCAGGGTTGATGGACCTAACGTTGGTGCGGACGGTGTTGACTTCCTCGAAGCCTGCCGTGTCGATCTTGTTGATCAACACCACGTTGGCCATGCGCACGTTGGCCTCGCCCGGAAAGTAACTGAGCTCATGCCCTGGACGGAGGGGGTCCACGACCACGATGTGCAGATCGGGTCTGTAAAAGGGCAGATCGTTGTTCCCGCCATCCCACAGAATGACGTCCGCTTCCTTCTCCGCCTCACGGAGGATCACTTCGTAGTCAACACCTGCGAATACGACACCGCCTCTGTCTATGTGAGGCTCGTATTCCTCTCTCTCTTCGATGGTCGTCTTGTACCGATCCAGATCGGCGTAGGAAGAAAAACGCTGGCAGATCTGATCGGCCAGCGTTCCGTAGGGCATAGGGTGACGCACGGTCACCACTCTCTTGCCTAGGTCGCGCAGGATGTCCGCTACTCGCCGCGAGGTCTGGCTTTTTCCCGAGCCGGTGCGGACAGCGCATACGCTGATCACGGGAAGTGAAGATTCGATCATCGTCGCGTGGGGACCAAGTAGTCTGAAGTCGCAGCCCGCCGCCAAGACCTCCGAGGCCTTGTGCATGACGTAGTCGTAGGAGACGTCGCTGTAGGCGAACACGACCTGGTCTACACGCAGTTCCTCGATCAACCTCGTGAGTTCTCTCTCGGGATGGATAGGGATGCCATCAGGATAGTCCGCGCCAGCCAGTTCTGGTGGATAGATCCTGTCTTCGATGTAGGGAATCTGCGTTGCCGTGAAGGCAACTACCTCATAGAAGGAGTTGCCTCGGAAGTACACGTTGTAGTTGTGGAAGTCGCGCCCTGCGGCCCCCATGATGACGACTCGGTCTTTGGTCATTCTACCGTTTCTCCGAGATGGAGTGATCATTGTGTCCGGACATTTTCACCAACACATTGGCTGTGGATTCACGCGAACCTCGACAAGACGATGCCAAGCCCATAGAGCAGGAGCAAGGGGGTAGCCACCAGGGCCAGGTTGAGTGGGTCCGGCGTGGGTGTCACCACCGCTGCTACCACGAAGATGAGCACCACCGCATGTCTCCAGTAGGAGAGATACTTGCTGGCGCTCATCAGTCCCATCTTCGCTGCCCCGAACATCACGAGTGGGGTCTCGAAAACCAGGCCCATGCCCAGGATGAAGGTGAGCGTGAAGGTGATGTAGGAGGCGATGGTCCATTGGGCCTCTGCGATGTCGGCGCCAAAGCTGCGCAGATATTGTAGGGCGAACGGCAACATGACAACATAGCAGAAGGCCGCGCCGGCGAGGAAGAAAAGCGTGCCGGGCACGGCTCCGAAAAGTACAAGGTTCCTGAAGGTCCGCTTCTCCCCGGGATTCTCCATAGCCGGCGCGATGAAGGCGAGCACCTGGAAGATGATGTATGGCAGTGCGATGCACAGACCTACCATCATCGCTACCTTGAAGTAGGTGAAGAACAACTCCGTGGGAGTAAGGAAGATGGGCTTGAAGCCAGCGGGCCGGACGAGGAGTTGCATCACCCTGCTGGTGAAGAGGACACCCACAGCCGTGGCCGAAATGAGCGCCAATCCGGCCTTGATCATGCGGTATCTGAGCTCGATGAGGTGCTCAGTGACTCCGTACAGGAACTGGACGATTCCGAAGATCGGGTTTCCCTGGCGGCGCCACGTCTCTCGAGCCGTCTCCAGGTCCATCTCATCCAGGTTGTCTTGCGACCTCCTGAGGTTCGTGAGGCTCAGCCACAGCACCTCAATGCCCTCGGGGAGTTTGCGGGGACCGATTGCGATCAGGGCCACGAGACTGAGGAGGAAAAGCCAGACTATGTCAGACATCAGTGCTTTACCTCTGGCTCTTCCGCTGCCTGCTCCTCATGGATGACCTCCTCCGTGGCGTCCGCCTTCTCGTCAGCAGCTTGTTCCACGACTTCCTGGGCTGATTCCTGCATCTCCTCTTCCTTGGCGACGAGATCGAGGACCTTGTCCGCAGGCAGGTTAGTCACGGTCTGGATCTCGTCCATGGCTGCCCTCCACTTTCCCATCGCCTTGCCTAGATCTCTAGCCATCTTGGGAAGTCTCTCCGGTCCAAAGACGATGAGAGCGACGATGAGGATGAGGAGCAGTTCGCCCGGCCCTACTCCCATGAAGCTCATTTGCTCTCACTCTGCATCTGTTTGGAGACCTGTCTGCTAGCCAGCGTGCCCAACGCGCCGTTGACGAAGCGGCGAGAACTATCGCTGCCGAACAGCTTGGCCAGCTCTACGGCTTCGTTGATGGCTACTTTGGTAGGGATGGCCGGGTCGAAGGTCATCTCGAATACCGCTATCCTCAGGATGTTCCTGTCGATGGGGGACATCTGCTCGAGGGGCCACTCGGGGGCGATTTCGCAGATAACCGGATCGATCTCCGAGAGGTTGTCGAGGACCCCTTCAACTAGGTGCTCAGCGAATTCGACCCCATCATCCTCGGTGCCACTATCCGCGATACGCTGCTGCAGAACACGTCTGGGGTCATGTTCTGCCATGTCGACCTCGAAGAGGGTCTGAAGGGCCACGGCTCTGGCGCGGCGTCGGGACTTCACAAGTCGACTGCCTCCTCTGGCTGGCTCTGTGGAGGTCGAGGAACGACGTCGTCGATGTGGATGTTGACCTCGCCCACATGCATGCCCAGCATGTTGCTGATGGCGCGGGCCGTTTCCTGCTGGATCTGACGACCCAACTCTAGCAGATTCACGTCGGGCTCGACGTTGATGTACAGGTCCAGATACACGACATCGTCTTCGAGTCGCATCTTGATGCCGTGACCAAGCGTCCGCCTGCGAAAGATACGTCCGACGTTCTCCGCCAAGCTCTGGCTCATGGACGCGACCCCGGGGATCGACAGCGTCGACAACCGGGCGATGGTCAGCAGGACCTGCGGTGCGATGGTGACAGTTCCTAGTTTCTCTTCCATGCGCCCTCACCTGTGCTCACAGCATGATGGCCATCATGCCGCCATCAACCTGCAGCACTTGGCCGGTGACGTAGCTCGCCTCTTCCGAAGCCAGGAAGGCAACTGCATTGGCGATCTCCTCTGCCGTGCCTGGCCTTTTCATCGGAGTGAGGTCCAGTATGTAGTCGATCAACTCTTGTGGCAGGCCTGAGGTCTGGTCGGTAGGCACGTAGCCCGGGGCAACGGCGTTGACCGTGATGTTGCGAGCTCCCAGTTCGCGCGCCACGGCCTTGGTGAATCCGATGATGCCGGCCTTGGAAGCCGAGTAGTTGGCCTGTCCCACCTGGCCCGCGATGCCCGATACCGAAGTGATGTTGATGATCCGACCGTAGCGCTGTTTGATCATAGGACGCTGGGCCACCTTGGTGCAGTTGAAGGTACCCTTGAGGTTCGTCTCCATGACCACGTCCCAGTCGTCCTCTTTCATACGCATAAGCAGGGTGTCCCGGGTGATCCCCACGTTGTTGACCAGGATATCGACGCCGCCAAAGCTTCCTTGAGCGGCCTCGATGAGCGCCTTGGCCTGCTCCGCATCCTTGACGTCAGCCTTGACGGCGATCGCGTCGCCGCCCTCTGATTCGATCTGCTGCACCACCTCCCGGGCGGCATCCTCGCTGCTGTTGTAATTCACAACCACCTTGGCTCCAAGGTTCGCCAGCTTGACGGCGATGGCGCGTCCAATACCACGCGAGCTCCCTGTTACCACGGCGACGCGGCCGGTAAGGTCCAGCATTCCTCTCTACCTCCCCGCTATTCCGCCACTGAGCTGTGCGCGCCGACGGCGCCCTCGCTCCAGGCTTCTACGCCCGCCGCGTCGCCCACGCTGGTGCGATCCACTCGGTCAGAGATCCGCTTAATGAGGTTGGTGAGGGTGTCCTTGGGCCCGATCTCCACGAAGGTTCTTGCCCCTTGCTCGATCATGCAACGTACGGATTCCACCCATTGAACGGGAGACACCATCTGCTTGACGAGCTCCTCGCGTATCTCCTCCGCGCGGACGAGAGGCCTGCCCGTGACGTTGGCGATGATCGGTATCCCGGCCTCGCGGAACTCTATCCTGTCCAGTGCCTCGCGCAGTCCCCTGGCTGCCGAGTCCATGAGCGGGCAATGAGCCGCAGTGCTGACGGCGAGCGGAACCACCCTCCGTGCGCCACCCTGCTTGAGGAGCTGCGCAGCCGTCTCCAGACCCGTGAGCTCACCAGAGATCACTGTCTGCCCCGGCGAGTTGTGGTTCGCCACCTGCACAATGGTGCCGGTCTCTTCCTGTGCTTCTCGGCAGGCCTCGGTCACGACTTCCGTGGACAGCCCCAGGATAGCAGCCATGCCGCCAGGACGTTGCCGAGCGGCTTCTTGCATCAGGCGACCGCGCTCGCGAACCAGTGCCACAGCGTCGGAGAAAGACAGCGCGCCGGCTGCGACGAGGGCACTGTACTCACCCAGACTGTGACCGGCGACGACGAGTACCTCACCCAACTCGCGTGCGTGAGCCATAGCCCGAAGGACAGCCACGCTCATGGTCAGAATCGCGGGTTGGGTGTTGATGGTGTCGTTCAGTTCCTGCTCAGGTCCCTCGAAACACAGGCGGGACAGGGGGATACCCAGGACGCGGTCAGCTTCGTCGAAGGTATCCTGCACCTGCGGGTATCGCGCGTACAGGTCGAGACCCATCCCTACATACTGTGCGCCTTGGCCTGGGAATACCAGAGCCAGTCTCTTCGGCATCTATGCTGTCTCTCTCAGGTCTGAGAGCTATGTCCAGCCCGGCCATGCGAACCGAATCCCCGTCACGGCATGGTGAACGCTTCGACCGCCATGGCACGGCGGCGGGAGGGTTCTACTCCCCCTTGGCTTTGGGCTTTGCCACCTCTACTCCCTTGTAGTACCCGCATGACGGGCACACGTGGTGAGGGAGACGAGGCTCATGGCACTGAGGACAGGCGATGAGGTGTGGAGGCTGGAGAGCCTCATGACTGCGACGTCCGCCTCTACGTGCCTTCGATATCCTTGTCTTGGGTACGGCACCCATGATATGTACTCCTATTCTTCGGTTTCGAGGTTTCTGACCAGTGTGGCTAAAGAAGTTCCTTCAGGACCTCGAGACGCGGGTCCACGGTTTCCGCGACACACTGGCACTGCCCTTCGTTGAGGTTTTGCCCACACATCGAGCACAGGCCGCGACAATCCTCTCTACAGAGCGGGCTCATCGGGACGGCCAGGAAGATGGCCTGGCGCACGACCTCGGTCATGTCTAGCACATGCTGTTCGTCGATGACGGTGCCATCCTCTTCGGTGTCGGCCACGGGTATCTTCGCCCCCGTCGAGATGTCAACACTGGGGTGGAACTCTTCCTGGAAGTCCAGCTCGACGGTTGCCGAGAACGGCTCGAGGCAGCGGCGGCATTCGAGTTCCAGGTCCGTCTTCAGCGACGCAGTGACCAGAATGCCGTCTGCGGTGCGGATCAGGTTGACAGGTCCTCGAATAGGGGACTCAAGATTGAGATCGTCGTCTATCCCAGTGATGTCCTCGAGCAGATCCAGTCGCCGCGCTGCGCCCGTTGGCCCCTTCAGAAGCTGGGCGCAGTTGATTCTCATAGTGGTCTCGTCGCGAGCTTCCATGAGTTCTAGCATCTCTGCGGGCCGGCCCAGTCCACTCGGTCGGCGCCGTTTGTTAATCGGTTGCCCTATCGGGCTTCACGTCCAGTTCGTCGAGGCCGGTTTCGGCCGCCAGCCTTGCTGTGCGCCCGTCCTGCTGTAGTATCTCGAGACCGTTCCTGATGGTGGTCTGTAGCGCGATCAGTTGATCCTCCAATTCCCCCAGCACTTTTATCGCATACTCGTCGGCGCCGCGCATCGTCTCTTCAGCTTTGCGCCTGGTCTCGTCAGCGAGGAGGGCGGACCGATTGTCCATTTCTTGTATGAGGCCGTGTTCGTCAAGTATCTGCTCTGCCTCTTCCCTCGCCCTCTCCACAATCATCTGCGCCTCCTGCTCAGCACGGGCGATGATCTGCTCGCGCTCTCCCTGGATGCGCCGGGCCTCTGCGAATTGCTGAGGAATCGCCACGCGCAGTTGGTCGATGATGACCAGGCATTCCTCCTTGTTGACCAGGGATCCGGACGTCAGAGGGAGTCGCCTGCTGTCAGTGAGCAGGCTCTCCAACCGATCGATGAGCAGAGAGATGTCCTGTATCGTGATCACCCCCTACCGGAGCCTATCCTGGAGGCACCTGCCAAGAGCTGGTGCCTGGAGAGAGTCGACCATCGCGCTACGCTCAGTCGCGCATGGTCGTGATCTTGATCCTGTCAATAGCCTCATCGCCGAGTTCCTCGATCTTGTTCCTGAGCGCTATGACGACGTGAGGCGGCACCAATCCACTGATGTCTCCCTCTAGCTTGGCCACCTCCTTGACGATGCTGGAACTCAGGAAATAGTACTCCTTGGTGGTCAGCAGGCAGACAGATTCGATGTCCGGCGCGAGCGTTCGGTTCATCAGTGCCATCTGGAACTCGAACTCGAAGTCACCCACCACCCTCAGGCCTCGGATGATGGCCTTGGCCCCCTTGTCACGCGCGACGTCGACAGTGAGCCCATCATAGCTCTCGACAGTGACGTTTGGCCACCCTTGGAAGGCCTTCATGGCCATCTCCAGCCGTTCGTCGGTGGAGAAGAGCAGGGTCTTGATGGGGTGAGCGTAGACGGCCACGATCAGATGATCGAACAGGTCCGCTGCTCTTTTCGCGATGTCAAGGTGACCATTGGTGATGGGATCAAATGTGCCAGGAAAGATGGCCGTGCGCATCTGGACGATACCTCCGCAAGTGATCGGAATCGACTTGCACGATAGGTATTATATCACATTCTGTGAGTTGTGGAAAACTCTTGAGGGCAGGAGTGGTGGGGACGGACGCCAGATGCGCCGAGCGTCGTGGCCTAAGGGAGGTGCATCGTGCGTCGAGGGAGTAGCGCAACGGTCTATGGACCTGCGACGCCCACGAGACGACGGCCTTGCGGACCGTGCGGGAACGGTGCGAGACTCCGATCAACTCAGATCGCCTTTGCCCCTCTGCCAGAACTCCTCCACGCGGGTGGCCAGGAGCCGGTTCTGTGGCAGTTCCAAGGTAGGATCTTCCTGCCAGATCTCCTGGGCGACCGCACGGGCCTCCTCGAGCACTTTGACGTCGCCGAGGCGGGCCACCTTCAGGTCGGGCAAGCCGCTCTGGCGGGTGCCGAAGAACTCGCCCGGCCCTCGCATCGCCAGGTCTTCCTCGGCCAGCTTGAACCCATCTTGGGTGGCTTCGATGACTTTCAGTCGCTGGGCCCCTGTGTCGCTCGGAGAGTCTGCCAGAAGGAGGCAGTATGATTGCTGGTCCCCTCTACCGACGCGACCGCGGAACTGGTGCAGTTGTGCCAGGCCGAAGCGATCGGCTCCCTCTATGAGCATGACTGTGGCGTTAGGCACGTCGATGCCGACCTCGACCACCGGCGTGCACACCAGGATGTCGAGATCACCCTGGTAGAACGCCCGCATGACGGCATCTTTCTCCTCCGACGTCATGCGACCGTGCAGTAGCCCCAGCCGCAGGTCGGGATACACCTCTTCCTGTAGTCTGCGGTGCTCCTCAATGGCGGCCTTGGCCTCGATCTTCTCGCTTTCCTCGATCAAGGGGCAGATGATGAAGGCTTGCTGAGACTCGCGCACCCGGCCGCGCACGTATTCGTAGGCCCGCTCTCGCTCTCTGGGTCTCATCCATTGGGTGACGATCTCCTTGCGACCGGGAGGGAGTTGGTCGATGGTGGAGATGTCCAGATCGCCATAGATGGTCAGCGCCAGAGTCCTGGGAATGGGAGTGGCACTCATCACCAGCATGTGGGGGTTGTGACCCTTTTGACGGAGTGAGGCCCTCTGTGTCACACCGAACCGCTGCTGCTCGTCGATGACCACCAGGCCCAGGTTGTGGTACTCCACCCCTTGCTGGATCAGAGCATGTGTGCCGACGATGATCCTCGCCTCTCCCGTCGATATCTCCTCGTAGATGCGATCCTTGTCCGATTGCTTGAGACCGCCGGTGAGCAAGCGCAGTTGGGACGAGAGCTTAGTGAGGCCTGGAAGCCAGAGTTCCCCCCACAGGTTCTCGAGACTGGCATAGTGCTGCTCGGCCAGGATCTCCGTGGGAGCCATGAGGACGGCCTGCATGCCGCTGGCCGCTGTGACCAGCATCGCGGCCGCGGCGACGACGGTTTTGCCAGAGCCGACATCGCCCTGGAGGAGACGGCTCATGGGCCTGGTCTTCTCCAAGTCGCCCAGAATCTCGGAGAGAGCCCGTTCTTGAGCGGAGGTCAGCGTGAAGGGCAGCGACTCGACGAAGGTCCGTAACAGGGAGCTGTCGATCTGCACAGGCTGGCCGGATCTCTCCTGCCATTGGCGCCTCTGCTTGAGCACTCCAAGCTGGATCATCAGCAACTCGTCGAAGGCCAGGCGTCGGCGCGCCCTCTCCAGCATCTCCCTGTTGTCGGGGAAATGGATCTGCCGTATGGCGACTTCGAGCTCTAGCAAGTCTCGCTGTTCGCGCACCGGGGGTGGTAGATGGTCTGGAAGACGGAGTGACCAGTAGTCGGCGGTGCGCTTGATGATGCGGCGCAACCAACGGGCGGTGATATCCCTGGTCAGGGGATACACCGGAACTAGCCGAGCAGTGTGGATCAGATCTTCATCCAGCGGCTCCCAGGTGGGTGAGGAGAAGGTGAGACGCCCCAGATACTGGTCCACCTTGCCACTGATCACGATCTGTTTGCCCGGCTTGAGCCTTCTGACGAGGAATGGCTGGTTGAACCACGTCACCTGTACGACGCCTGTTCCGTCTGCCACGGTGCTGGTGACGATGCTTTGACCTCGCTTGCTGGTCCGCTCCTGCGTCTCTCGAACAGTAGCGATGATGGTCACCTGCTCGCCGTACTCGAGCTGGTCTACGGTCTTGAGAGACCTGTAGTCGTCGTATCTGTGGGGGAAGAGGTAGAGCAGATCTTGGATAGTGGTCACACCCAGACGGGCCAGTCGCTTGGCGTACGTGTCGCTGACCCCGTGGAGCTCGCTCACGGGGGACGAAAGGTCAGTTCTGCTCTTGGGGGCTGACGTGCTTGTCGACCGGGGAGCCGTGCGTTTGGCGGGTGCCGGCTTCTCTGCCGGTACGCTCGGTTCGACACCCTCCCACATGGCCAGGATCTCATCCACGATCTCGCGACGTCTGCTGGTGCTCTCCTGGGAGTAGCCTGCTAGGAGCGTGCTGGTCTGCTGGATGAGTTGTGCCAACGTAGGATCGTCGCTGCCTTGCTGGGCATCTTCCCGCCAGAAGGCGGCGAATTGGCCGAGGCCGCCAATTACGGCTCGGTCTGTGTAGTTGAGGTTCTTCTCGAGGTTGAGTATCTTTTCGAGCTTCTCGAAAGGGGATGAGGAAGAATCCATACCTGCTAGCCTAGTCCCTGATCGCGCACTATAACCCTTCGTAGACGAACACTCCGATGGCCTCGAGTCCCAGGTGGGTGGCCAGCACGGGGCCGTAGGTCACCAGATCCAACTCTCTCTTGGGGTACGCTGACTGCAACCTTTCCACGAGTTCCGATGGGGTTGCGGCCCTGGCTCCTTTGAGAATGGCTATCTTCTCCAGATGGGGAAACTCGGTCACGAACTCATAGAGCTTGTCAATACCACCATTCCTGGTCCTGACCTTCTCCAGCGGCAGTATCTCGCCGTCCTCAACGATGAGGAGGGGTTTGATGCTCAACATGGTGCCGAGGAGGGCCTCCGCCTTCCCGATGCGTTCGCCCCGCTCGAGATACTCCAGGCTTTCGACGAAGAAGACCAGATAGACGTGGGGAATCATGGCCCTGACCAGCCTCACTACTTCATCGAGGCTGGCTCCTTTTCTGGATATCTCGCCAGCCGCGATAACGAGAGTCCTGAGGGCCAACGAGGTGGTTAGCGAGTCCACAACCACGATGCGTCGCTGCCCGATGAGCGAGACTGCGGCAGTTCGGGCCAGCTCAACCGTGTTGCTGAGGCCGGCAGAGACGTGGATGGCCACTATGTCGTCCGTACCACTACCGAGATCCCGATAGGCTTCCTCGACCGCCTCCAGCGTGGGAGCCGTGGCGAAGGGCAGAGAATCCGTGCTCTCGAGCCTCTCGGCGAGCCTGGTAGAGTCCAGCTCCACTCCATCCTGGTAGGCCTTGTGGCCTACGTGGATGGTCAACGGAATGACCGCGATGCCCAACGCTTCGGCAATGTCGGGCTCCAACTCTGCTGTGCTGTCAGTGACTATTCTGACTCTTGCCATCTGGTGCGCCTCGCGCTATTCTGATCGACTCCTGGGACGTGGGGCGGGCTGAACCGCTCACTCCGCCGATATGATGTAGTAGTAGTGGGGCTGGCCGCCGTTTATCAGCTCCCACTCCTGCTCAGGATAACGCTCGCGGAGTTGGTCGATCAACTCCTGGGCCTGGGACTCCGTCATGTCCTCTCCGTAGTAGGCCGTGATGATCTCGCGCTCGTCAGCCTTCATCTGCTCCAAGATCTGCTCCGCCACGGCCTCGATACTCTTGCCCGTGGCCGTCAGTTCTCCGTTCAGCAGCCCGATGATCTCTCCTTCTTCTACTTCCAGGCCGTTGATCTTCACGGAGCGGATGGCCCTGGTAATCTCGGCGGTCTCGACGCTATGTATCGCCTGCTCCATGGCTTCTGCGTTCTTCTCGAGATCGGCTTGATAGTTGAAGGCTAGAAGGGCACTGATTCCCTGGGGAATGGTCTCGCTGGGTACAACGACCACGTTCTTCTGTGATAGCTCCCTGGCCTTCTGGGCCGCCAACACGACGTTAGCGTTGTTGGGCAACACCACTACCTCGTTCTCTTTGAGGTCCTCGATGGCTTGAAGCAGTTCCTGAGTGCTGGGGTTCATGGTCTGGCCCCCGGGCACGATGTTGCGTACCCCAAGGCTACCGAAGACATCGCGGAGTCCAGGTCCTGAGACGACCGCCACCACGGCAACACCGTCAGCTCTCTGATCGATGTGCGCTGCGACACTGTCGGCTCCCATCACCAGGTACTCCCGATGCTGGTCTTGCATATTGTCTATCTTGATGTCGTGCAGCGTTCCTTTGCTGGAGGCAAAGCCGATCACCTCGCCGGGGTTATGGGTGTGCACGTGCACCTTGACGGTCTGGCCATCACCGACGACGAGGGCTGAATCTCCGCAGTCTGCTACACGTTCCTTGATCTCATCCAGGTTGAGGTTCTGTCCCTGTAGTATGAACTCCGTGCAGTAGCCCCATTGCATCTCCCCTTCAACGGGAGCCGTGGCCACGGCGGCGGGGACTGCCTCGATGACTTCGTCTGCGTCCATTGGCTCTCCCTTCAGATACCGCAGCCCGCCCTCGAGGATGACGTACAACCCTTGGCCGCCGGCATCGACGACCCCGGCCTCGCGAAGGACGCTGAGTAGCAATGGTGTCCTCGCCACGGAGTCTCTGGCTGCGGTGACAACCCGCTCCATCACAGGGATGAAGTCTCGGACGCCGTCGTTGACGGCCTCCTGCGCCGCATCTGCGGCTTCTCGGCCAACGGTGAGGATGGTGCCCTCTACAGGCTTGATGACTCCCTTGTATGCTGTGGTGGACCCCTCTTTCAGCGCCGCTGCGAAATCGGTGCCATCGAACTGCTTCTTCTCCTTCAATCCGCTCGCTAGCCCCCTCAGCAGTTGGGACAGGATCACGCCTGAGTTACCGCGGGCGCCCATTAGTGCCCCATGAGCGATGGCATGTGCCACCGAGGCTGCCGAGTCATCGGACGTGGAAGGGATTTCCGCGAGGGCTGCCCGCATGGTGAGCAGCATGTTGGTCCCGGTATCCCCGTCAGGCACTGGGAAGACGTTG
>Ga0307421_1000696_pt1 | contig 21489 bp, 18 predicted proteins | sample SalMarWE160270MG_FD_202163 | JGI IMG/M metagenome (GOLD analysis project Ga0307421, IMG submission 202163) | Salt marsh sediment microbial communities from the Plum Island Ecosystem LTER, Massachusetts, United States - WE1602-70 | ecosystem: Environmental > Aquatic > Marine > Intertidal zone >...
AATGCCCTTCATTCATGTGCCAGAGAGACGGCTGATAACCCAATCGGCGCAGAGCACGCACACCTCCAATACCAAGGAGAATTTCCTGCGATATGCGTACTTCTAAATCACTGCTGTAAAGACGCGAGGTCAGTGCCCGGTCGTTTAGTTGGTTATCCGTGATGCTGGAATCAAGCAAGAACAGCGGTACACGCCCAACCTGAATCATCCAGATTCTGGCTTTGACTTCACGACCTGGCAGTTCGACAGAAATAGTCATTGGACTGCCCTTTTCATCAACTACTGAGATGATGGGCATTTCCTCGAAATTAAAATGATAATGACTTGTTTCCTGCCATCCGTCTTCAGTGATATCCTGAATAAAATACCCCTGCTTGTAAATAAAGCCAACGCCAACAAGCGGCATGCCCAGATCACTGGCTTCCTTGAGATGATCCCCGGAAAGTATCCCCAGCCCCCCAGCATAAAACGGCATGGATTCATGCAGCCCAAACTCGAATGAAAAATATGCCATCTGGCTGTTTTTTAATTCTGGATATTGACTCTCAAACCATGCGCCAGCACCGCTCATATAGGCATCAAATTCAGCCATTACACGGTCATATTCTTCCAAGTAGTATGGATCTTTTTCAGCGCCTTTTAACCGCTGCGGTTCGATCTGGTGCAGGAATGTAATCGGGTTGTGGCTTACCATCTCCCACAATCGGCGGTCGAGTTGTAAGAACAGGCGCATTCCATTGGGATTCCAAGCCCACCATAAATTATATGCTAATTCACCCAAACGATCGATGCGTTTAGGCAGCTTAAATTGATTGGGAAAATCCTTGCGAAAATTTTTCTTCATGTAGAGTTTACTCCTCTGGCATAATAAACACGTGATTGTACCACGCTAAAAATATTTTTCTGCACAGCCAATCGCTCCTTTTTGCTTTCCAAAGATTCATTTATAATAATCTGGATGATACACTCCAGCACACAAAGGAGATTCTTTTATGCCTGAAGGAACATATCGATTCCCGAAGGGGTTTTTATGGGGAACAGCAACAGCAGCCCACCAAGTTGAGGGGCAAAACGAGAACAACAACTGGTTTGCATGGGAAAATGAGCCCGGCCGGATCCTCCATGGCCAACAAGCGGGACTTGCCTGCGACTGGTGGAACGGGCGCTGGAAAGAAGATCTCACAAACGCCGCGCAGGATGGGCAGAATTCCCACCGCTTCTCGATCGAATGGAGCCGCATACAACCCACACCAGATACCTGGGATGAAAATGCCATCGATTATTACCGCGAGATGCTTAAAGGAATGCGTTCGCTCGGCCTTGAACCTATGGTTACTCTTCACCATTTCACCGACCCGCTGTGGATTTTTAAGAATGGCGGTTGGGAAAATGATGCCGCTCCCCGTCACTTCGCGAAATTTGTTCGCAAAGCCGTAGCTGCCCTCAAAGACCTTGTTAATTTATGGGTAACGATCAATGAACCAGCCGTGTACACGAACGGAGGATATCTTGAAGGCAGTTTTCCCCCCGGAAAAAGCGATTTAGTTGCCGCATATGCAGTCATGCGTAATATGCTCAATGGACACGCGGCTGCTTATAATATCATTCATGAATTACAACCAGCAGCACTCGTTGGGTATGCAAAGAATTACCGCGTATTGGAGCCATCCCGTAAATGGTTCCCTCCTGATGTATGGATCACAAATTTTTCTTCGAAAAGTTTTAACGATGCTTTCTCAAATACACTTGTGGATGGAAAATTCAGGTTCGCACTACAAAAAGAATACATTCCGAAAGCAATCGGCTGTCAGGATTTTATCGGTGTGAACTACTATAGCGCTGACAAGGTCATATTTAAACCCTTCGCTGTTAAGAATGTTTTTCACCGCCGATACTTTCCAGAAAACGCTCAGGTCAGTGAAACAGGGTTCATAGCCAACATACCGCAGGGAATGTACAAGGCGCTGAAATGGGCACATCAATTCAACCTCCCAATTTATATCACTGAAAACGGCGTGGAGGATTCCAAGGACAGCATGCGCCCCGCGTATATTATCGAACACCTTCACCAGGTCTGGCGCGCGGCTAATTTCAACTGGAGGGTAAAGGGATACTACCACTGGTCGCAAGTGGATAATTTTGAATGGGAACGAGGATGGTCGCAGCGCTTTGGACTCTGGGGACTGGAGCGAAATACCCAGAAACGCATCCGGAGGAAGAGTGTGGACCTTTATGGAGCTATCTGCAAAGAAAATGGCATCAGTTCTGAGACCGTACACACATACACACCGGACATTTTCGATAAATTATTTCCGGGGTAATGAATACTGCAGATTTCTTAATTAATGATATTATCATTTGCCATCACCAACTATGAGGATTATTAATGCTAAAATCAATTAAGATATTTCTTTTCCTTCCATTAAGTTTGATAATTCTGACAGCAGCTTTGATCGCGCCAGAAATCATCGCCGCAAACAACCTTTCTCCAGCGCTCGCTCAGGACCCCACACCAATCCCGATCGGTCCCGGCGGTATTCAACCCGGCACCTTACCCTGCGATCCCTTACAGGTTCACGCCCTGTATTTCTATTCTCTGGACTGCCCTCACTGTATGGCGATACTGAACGACCTGCTGCTGCCCATGCAAAATGAGTTGGGTACCAAACTGCATATCCGCCTGGTTGAGATCGATTACGCGGAAAATTATGAACTGCTGATAAGGGCGGGAGATCATTTCTCTGTCAAACCAGAGGAAAAAAGGGTTATCCCAACATTAATCATCGACGGACAAACTCTGATCGGAGAAGATGCCATCCGGGAAAATTTGCGCGATATCGTCGAGCAGGGCATCCTGAACGATGGTATTCCCTGGCCAGATATTCCCGATTTCGATCCGGCAGCGATCATCTCAGAAGAGAACGCTGCCGCGAACATGGAAATGTGCACAATTGACTCCGGCGATACCTGCGAAACTGGCGCGCCCATTTACGCGGCGTATTTTTTCGAGACGGGGTGCGATTCCTGCAGCCGCGTTGAATCCGACCTGGCTTACCTGCGCAGTAAATATCCTCAACTGATCGTGGAGAAATTCAATGTGTATGACAGCCCGGCTTTGGGGATGTGGCTGGCAGATCGCGCAGGATGTGATGATTTCCATTCGCCGTCCGTATTTATCGGCAGCGAAGCATGGATCGATGAGGGAGAGATCACACCTGATGCAATTGAGACTGCTTTACAATGTTTTACCCAAGAAGGGTCTCCAAAAGTTTGGGAAGCATTTAATGAGGAACAGGGAAATTTGAATATCATTGACCAGTTCCGCAGCATGAGTTGGCTGACAGTTGTTTTAGCCGGCCTCGTGGATGGATTGAACCCATGCGCATTCGCAACGCTGATATTTTTTATCTCTTATCTAACAATATCAGGGCGGAAAGATCGAGAAGTGATAATCGTGGGGATCTCATTCACCCTGGGTGTTTTTATTGCCTATCTAATAGTCGGTCTGGGATTCTATAAAGTGCTTGATTTATTGGGGAATATCCTGAACGTGGTTGCCCGCTGGGTATATGGATTGACCGCTCTGCTGTGCATCGCGCTGGCAGTTTTCAGCTTTATGGATTTCGCGAAAGCCCGCAAGGGTAAACTGGAAGATATGTCGCTAAACCTCCCGGAGGGACTGCGCAAGTGCATCAATGCTGTGATCCGTAAAGGGCGCAGCACGAAAAGCTTTTTGGTCAGCACCTTCGCCACCGGGCTGGTGATCTCCATTCTAGAGCTTGCCTGTACCGGGCAGGTTTATCTGCCGACCATCATCTTTGTCAGCAGCATGCCAGAACTACGCCTGAGGGCGATTTTTTACCTGATCATCTACAACCTGCTGTTTATCCTGCCCCTGATAGTTGTTTTCATCCTGGCATATTATGGGACGTCTTCAAAAGAGCTAACCCACTTTCTGCAAAAACATGCCGCTGTAGTTAAGATAGGTTTAGGGATCTTATTCTTCGCATTAGGGATATGGCTGATTCTTTCTGCAGTCGCTTAATCTGAATTCAATTTTATAAAAGAAACCCTTTCCACTTTAACAGAAAGGGTTTCTTTTTAGAATAACCTAATGAGCCAGATCAGCACAGCTGCAATACTCATTATCAGGGCTGTGATAGATTACAACAGATTCCAGATAATGCGCGAGGTTGGATTTTTATTGCCTTCATTGATCAGCAACCAAATGCCAATCACATAGAAAATAAGTGCAATTATGATTGAATACATACTGTTCCCTTACAGGTATTTAAAATAAATCACAACTGCTGGCAGTGCGGGCAGATATGTGTGCTGCGCTGCCCAACTATCATCCGCTCAATCTGTGTACCGCAAACAGGGCAGGGTTCACCCGTGCGTCCATAAACATTTAAATGATTTTGGAAGTCTCCACCGCGATACACCCAGTCAATACTGGCGCCGTTGCTGCGGATGCCTTCCTTAAGTACAGAGCAGATTGAGTCCAACAGGCAGGCACTTTCTTCCTTAGTAAGCGTATTAGAGCGCTTGATCGGGTGCAGTTTTGCCCGGTACAATGCTTCGTCAGTATAGATGTTTCCTAACCCAGCGATAAAATGCTGGTCCATTAATAAGGGTTTTAGCTGGCGTTTGTGCTGCTGGAGCATCCCGTGGAAGCACTCCGCATCCAACGCTTTATCCAAAGGTTCAGGTCCCAAATCCCCTAAAATCTCATCGGGGTTCGAAACCAACCACACGCGCCCAAACTTGCGGGGATTGTTGAACACCAGGCGGATTCCGCTGGCGAAAAACAGCACCAACCGGTCATGCTTCTGCATGGGCATCTCTGTACCGGCCTCATCCAAAATCCTTTCCAGGCGCAGGTCACCACTCATGCGTAAATGGATCAGGATCGCATCTTTGGATAAAGCAATCACCAAAAACTTCCCGCGCCGCCATACCGATTGAACGCTCTGATGTTTCACACGTACAGTGAAATCACCGGGCAGTTGGTTTGCCAGGGTTCCTTCCCAGAGGACCAACGCATCCTGAATCTCACGATCAATGATGGAAAATGACACATTATCAGGTACGCCTATTAGCGTTCGGGCGATAGTTTCAACTTCGGGGAGTTCAGGCATTATTTAATTCTCTTATACATGAATAGAGGTGGGCATTAACCCACCTCTCATGGATCCATTCCAAATCATTCGTTAAATAACTGGCCCACGCTGCGGCCCTCGTGTGCCCGGCACATCACCTCACCCAGAAGCGATGCGATACTGATCACCTTCAATCGTCTGCCAAACTTGGCTTTTTTCTCAGCTGGAATGGGGATTGTGTCCGTGGTGATGAAGCGCTTCACGGGCAGAGCAACCAGTTCTTCAACTGCGCCGGGGGAAAGCACCGGATGGATAAATACAACCGTAATGCTTTTCGCGCCGCGCCCTTTGATCAGATTAACTGCTGTCTCGATCGTGTTCCCTGTGCTGATCTCCTCATCAAGCACAATGCAGTCGCGGTTAGTGACATCACCGATGAGGGTCAGTGCTTTGGCGGTTGGTTCGTTGGATAAGCGCCGTTTTTCAATAAAAGCAAGGGGAATATCCAGGCTGGTCGCGTAGTTGCGCGCTTTCTTAGCAAAGCCCAGGTCAGGTGAGACCATGACCGGTTTTTCCATTTTACTCACCAGTTCCTTCAAGTGATCAATAAGCACATGATAAGCATACAGGATGTCGCCAGGAATCGAGAAGAACCCCTGGATCTGATCTGCGTGCAGGTCAAAGACCATATAGCGATCCGCACCAGCCACCTCGATCATATCCGCAACCAGGCGGGCAGTGATCGGTACTCTGGGCTGGTCTTTCTTGTCGGAACGCGTGTAGCATAGATAAGGAATGACAGCCGTGATTCGCGCCGCGGAATCCAGGCGCAAGGTCTGGACGAGGATCAGCATCTCCATCAGGTTATATTGGACCGGGATGCTTGTAGATTGGATCACATAGCAGTCCTGCCCGCGCACACTGCTATGCAGCTTGACAAATATATTATCATTCGGAAAAGTTATGATATCCCGACCGCACAATGGTACATTTAGGTAAGACGCAATGCTGTTCGCGAGGTCCGGGGTAGATGTGCCGGTATATAAACGCATATTGCCGTACATCGGCGGGCTCCCATGCATATGTGGGGAGATACTCATTCATTACCTCCGATCTTCTTTTCTATCTTCCACTCACTCTTAAGTATACTCATAATAAACACATCCGCATACCTTCCCTCCAGAAAGCGCGCCTGACGTAAACGGCCATCTACAGAAAACCCTGCCTTTTCATAGCAGCGCTTCCCGCGCGGATTAGTTTCATATACCTGCAGATAGATTCTGTTGAAATTGAGGTTCTCAAATCCATGCCCGACCATCAGGCGCATGGCTTCAGTACCATATCCCTGATTCCAGAACCGCTTCTCACCGATTGAAATACCAATCTCAGCGCTGCGGTCATGCTGATTGATATGCATGAACCCCAGGTTGCCAATGAGAATCCAATCCTCTCCCTGCTTAACTTCAATGCACAATGGTTGTTCATCCACCGGGAGGTTGAGGATATCCGCGTACCATTTCTCTTCCTGCCCCATTGAGAGGGGCTGGACCATCATCAAATTGCGGCGCACTTCAGGATCATTAAATCAGCGGACAAACGCCGGTAAATCTTCCTTTTCCATCGCGCGCAAACGGACACGTTCACTGATGATCATGTGAACCTCCTATGGTTGCAATCGGTTGGGACCGCGGAACAGGTACACAGTTTCACGGATATTGGGCAATTTAAGCAGAACCATCAGCAGACGTGAAAGGCCCATTCCAAAACCGCCGTGCGGCGGGCATCCATAGCGGAAGAAATCCAGGTAGAACTGGATTTTCTCCAATCCTAAGCCGTATTCCAGCGCCTGCTTCCTGAGGATCTCATAACGGTGTTCGCGCTGAGCGCCGGTAGCTATTTCCAAACCGCCCGCGATTAGGTCAAAACTGCGCGTCAATTCGGGCTTATCCGGATGGCGCATATGGTAGAAAGGCCGAACCGTGATGGGCCAATCAATAAGGTAGAAGAATTCATTGTTGAATTCCTTCTTGATATAATCGGCGATCGCGCGTTCTCCGCCTGGGTCCAGATCGCCCTTGCGTTCCGGCGGCAGTTTGTAGCCGATCTTCTTGAGGATGGTTGTTGTTTCTGCCATTGTCAAGCGCGGAAAAGGCACATCAGGTACATTGACCTCGGTGCCGAAGACTTCCTTAATCTCTTTACCCAATTCATCTTTCACCCGCTGGAAGGCATACTGCAGCCAGCGCTCAGTGAAATATAGGACATCTTCATGGGATTCAATCCATGATATTTCGATGTCCAGTCCGGTAAATTCGGTCATATGACGGGATGTGAAAGAAGGATCCGCACGAAACACAGGCCCAACCTCAAACACACGTTCAAAGCCGGCTGCCATCGCCATTTGTTTGTAAAACTGCGGGGACTGCGCCAGGTATGCTTTACGCTCAAAGTATTCCACCTCGAACAGCTCGGCTCCGGATTCGCTGGGGCTGCCCATAATCTTGGGAGAGTGTATTTCAATGAAATCCTCCTTCTTCCAGTATTCACGCATGGCATGTTCCAGGAGGGTCTGTACCCGGAAGAGCAGTAAATTCTTTTTGCGGCGCAGGTCCAGATAGCGCCAATCCATCCGGAAATCAATGGCAGGTATATTGTCTTCATCAAAAGGATCAAACGGGAGAGGTGTTTCCGCGTTGTTTTCAACAACCAGGCCTTGCAGCTGGATCTCTAATCCGCCCAGTTTGACGATGTCATTCTTCACCAATTTGCCTGTCACAGAGAGTGCAGATTCAGCTCCCAACGCGGAAATCTGTTCCCCTAATTCCGGATTCTCTGGCCGATAGTGAGCAATCTGCACCAATCCAGTCCGGTCGCGCAGTATAAGGAACTGCATTTTCTTCTGATCGCGCAGAGTCTGCAGCCACCCCTTTACAGTTACCACTTCATCAATATGATCTTTAAGATCACGGATTTCAGTTCGCATCATAATTGCTCTACTTCTCCTTTTAAAATAAACTCCCCAAATAATTGTATCCACTTATTATGGTACTGGCAAGAACGGCGCTTTATTTGAGCAAATCCCACGCAGCTTGATAGGGAGATTGCTTATGTTCTACTACCAATTGAAATATTTTTTCCATTTTCCTTTGATTGGCAGGATCATTCCATGATACATACAGTGAATCCCTGACTAACTTTTCCAGGAGGTTCTTCAGGCGCGTTTCTGAACGCACTCTCCACTCTCCACTATTCTGTAAAAAAGCGCGGTGCGCGTGCACCGCCGCCGCAATTTCATCCACGCCGTCCCCATTCAGTGCGGATGTCTTAATGACCGGTACCTTCCAGCTGTTGTGCGAATTATCATCGAGTTGTTCGTGTAATCCCCCCCCCATCGCCAGCATCGCCGCAAGCATCTGCGCAGTGCCATCCGCGGCGGCTTTATCAGATTTGTTGACGACCAGCACATCCGCGATCTCCAGGATACCAGCTTTCGCCGTCTGGATATCATCTCCGAGTCCCGGCGCTTCAACAACGATGATGGTGTGCGCCAGGCGCGCGATTTCTACTTCAGATTGGCCTGCTCCGACTGTTTCAATGAGTATGATGTCAAATCCAGCCGCATCCATCACCAGTGCGGCGCTGTCCGCCGTGCGGGCAATCCCCCCCAGCGCGCCCCGTGACGCCATTGAGCGAATAAAAACATCCGGGTTACCATCCAGGTCGCACATACGCACGCGATCACCCAGCAGCGCGCCGCCGCTAAAAGGGCTGGTTGGGTCTACCGCGATAATACCTATCTTGTGAGATGATTTTCCATTCTCTCCGCTTAAAATATTAAGCACGAGGCGGTTAACAAGGGTGGATTTTCCCGATCCAGAAGGGCCGGTCAACCCAATGATATGCGCTTTTCCGGTATGGGGAAATAATTTATCTAATACAGTGTAGTGATCCCGGGAATCATTTTCAATATGTGTGATCAGGCGGGAAAGCGCCAATCGGTCCCCTTTCAACACTTGTTCTGCCAAATCCGCCATTTATTCCCGCTTACCCGGCAGCAGCCGCCCGCACGTCTTCGACGACCTGCGTGGTGGGTGTGCCCGGACCGTACACCGCCCGCACACCCATTTCTATCAACGCTTTCCCATCTTCCTTTGGGATGATGCCGCCCACGAACACCAACACTGCATCCTGCCCGCTGCCTTTAAGCAGTTCAAGAACGCGCGGTACAAGCGTCATGTGTGCACCTGAAAGAATAGACAGCCCCACCGCGTCTACATCCTCCTGCAGCACTGCTGAAGCGATCATCTCCGGGGTTTGGCGCAACCCAGTATAGATAACCTCCATCCCCGCATCACGCAGTGCGCGGGCGATCACCTTCGCCCCTCTATCATGGCCATCGAGGCCTGGTTTTGCGATCAGTACGCGTATTTTCTTTTCCATTAAACTTATTCTCTTCTCTGCTTAAATTATACCAATGCGGCTGTGGACCAAAGGGAGGAATCATTTATAATCCCCAATATCATGGAAAATAAGCGGCGATCATTCTCTGTGTTCATCTTGTTACTTTTTCTGGTTATCACTCCCAGCGCTTGTGGAAAAGGTACAGGGGATGCCGGAGATGATTTCCGGGTTGATGCCCCAAACGCACCACTTGAAAATTCCACGGAAACAGAGAATGGTGACACCGAAGAGATAAACTCCCAAATAGCGGATACACCGCCAGTGATAAATCCGCTTACCGGCCTCTCTGTGAATGATCCACAGCGCCTGGAACGGCGCCCTGTGATGGTTAAAGTGTCCAACTACCCGCGCGAGGGGCGCCCGCATGCTGGATTATCCTACGCGGATATCGTCTTTGATTATTTCATCGGCTACGGCGGCAACCGCTTTCTGGCGCTGTACTATGGGCAGGACGCCTATAAGATCGGGCCGGTCCGCTCCGGGCGGCGGGTGGACGCGGAACTGGTGACGATGTACAGCGGCGTGCTGGCCTACGGCAGCGCGGATGAGGATACCGATGCGGTTCTGGTGACTGCATTGGGCGAGTATGCCCTCTCTCACCTGGAAGCAGATTGCCCGGCGTTCTGCGGTACCGACACGCACAGCGCGACCGGTGTGTTCGCCAATTCAAGAGCGATCAGCGCCCATGTAAATGCGATGGGGTGGGACAACAGCAAGCCTGACCTGCCGGGGATGGTATTTGATGACCAACCGCCCGCTGATATGGTGCCTGCCGATCAGATAGCCATCCTGTTTAATTACTACAACCGCAGCGAGTGGCGCTACGATGCCGCTTCCGGTAAATACCTGCGTTGGATCGAATCTATCGAGAACGAGGGTGAAGAAATCGAGATCATGGAGATGATCCCTCTGACCGACCGCCTGACTGGCGAACAGCTGGCATTCTCGAATATTATCATTCTATTCGCGAAATATACCGAGCTGGCGCCCAGCGCACATACAATTGATATATGGGACAACAACAACGGACTGCCAGCATACCTGTTCCGCGACGGCGGGATGGTAGGGGGTGAGTGGGCATCCGTGAACGACAGCGATCCCCTGCAGTTCTTCAATGCGGACGGCGGCCCAATGGCGCTCAAACCGGGCAATACCTGGATCGTAATTATGGGATTGAGTTCTTCATTCAACGAAGTCCAACCGGGGCACTGGGAAACCTTCTTTTTCCTCCCTTAGTTTATTCGTGTCATTCTGATGACCGCAGGTCGGATCGCGAAGCACACCCGCAGGGGTGAGAATCTCGGCCAGAATATTATGAGTGATCAGCCGAGATGCTTCGCTGCACTCAGCATGACAATGCCATTTCTCACTGTCATTCTAACAGCCGCAGGCTGGAGGAATCTCGGCCAGAATATTATGAGTGATCAGCAGAGATACTTCGCTGCACTCAGTATGACAATTAGAATATCATGAGCGATCAGCAGAGATACTTCGCTGCACTCAGCATGACAATGCCATTTCTCACTGTCATTCTAACAGCCGCAGGCTGGATGAATCTCGCCTTGCGTATCAATAGCTGGCCGAGATTGCCACGCGCCGAGGTTATGCTTCACGATGACAGATAAAATTTTGAGAGCCCACTCTCGCGGGCTCTCCAGATGTGCTTTATTTCTTCTTACCTTTCTCTTTCTTTTCCTTACTGTCTGAGACCTTTGGTTCGCGGTTAACTATCAGTATCACCGCGCCGACCACGGTCAGCACTGATCCGCCTGCGAGCAGCAGAAATAAGATAGCAAACCCAGCGCGCCCAATATTTCCGTCACGCATACTAGAAAGCCATCCGTGGCTATTAGAGAAGGTATTAAGGCTTTTTCTGCCTCCCCTCATTCCATCAAAATGGAACCATTCACCTCGGTCTGAAGGTAGTTTTTCCCAATCCTCATCATCTATGTCGCCATCTTCATCCATATCAGCAAAGCGACCTTTAAAGGCTGGGAACTCTCCAGCTTCTATGGATTCCTGAAATTGCGCCACGAGCGCTCGTCCGCGCACATATACGCCCACTTCTACTGCCATACCTAACAAACCAAGCACGAGGCAGATCCAGGCAATTGTTTTTACTGTTTTATTCATTTTCTTTTTCCTTTCATATCTATTTTGACTGATCTTGCGGCCGTCCTCCCCCTCCACCGGTGATCTGGCGCATGCCGCCCATCACGCCAAACCCACCGCCGAACACATCACCACTTGTATTGATTACAACGACCAATTGGTCGCCTTCCGCGATATCCCCGCTGGTGATTTCAGTGAATGCGTCTGAGCTGGCACCCACTTCCACCATTACTGGCAGAGGAGTGCCTTCCTCGCCCATTACCATTACCATATTGTTGCCGTTTTTACTTCTAAGGGCCTGATTGGGAACAAGCAGCGCGTCCTCAGCCTGGCTGGTGATGATGCTTACGATCGTCGTGAAACCCGGCTTTACCGCAGCATCCGCATCTTCGATTGTTACCGTCACGCGAAATTCAACCGTACCGCTCTCATCCGTTCCAGCGGAGGAAATATCGGACACGAAACCACTGTATTCCTGATAAGGCAGCGCATCAAAAGTGATCACAACTGGATACCTGATCTCCAGTTTGCTGATATCAATCTCCGATACATCCACATTCACGACCAGATTATCGAGGTCATCCAGCTGCACTGCCCGCGCTCCGCTCCCGATCATTTCGCCGGGTAATGTGCTGATCCCGGTTACCGTGCCGTCAAAGGGCGCGATGATCTTCGCTGTATTGACTGTGTTCTGGAGTGCCTGCACGTTGGCTTCCGCCACGGCGATCTCCTGGCTGTTGTCCAGCAGGCGTTTGTATGCCGCGCGGGCCAACTCAACTTCCGCTTTGGCCTGGTCATATTCAATGAAATCCGTTTCCACATCCAGGTCATAAGGATGCCCGAGAATCTGGTTTAGCGCGCGCAGGTAGCTGTCGCGTTCCAGGTCGGCTGCCTGCAGCGTTTCATATGCTTCAATCAGCGCAGGATCATCTTTATCCAGTGTTTTCCGTAGAGCTTCATATTCCGCTTCCAGTACCCACATCACATGCACAGCTGCTTCATAATTAGCGCGTACTGCGTAAATTCGCTCATCAGAAGACCCGCCATAATTCCAGGCATCACGGTCTGCTTTCTTGTCAATCAAGGACCACTCTGCATCTGATAAAGTCTGCAGGGCTGTTTGGAAATCCGAATCCGCGCTGATTAGATTTTCCAGTGTGATGTGCGCACTCAGCAAAGCGGACTGCACCTGCAGGGATTCATTTGATCGTGAGCTTTGCTCCAATTCCATGAGGACATCATCTTTCTTAACCTGATCCCCAACTTGAAGACTAAATTCACCAACAATTCCACCAGACTGCCATTTGATGATCGCCGATGGTTGCGCTTCTACATGCCCGACTTCAGCAATGCTTTCAGTGATCGAACCGCGGCTGACCTGCACATATTGCATGTTTACCGCAGCGGGTTTCTCTCGCGGGATAAAAATCACGAGCGCGGTAACCAGAATTAGTAAGACACCGCTGCCAATCCACACCAGGCGTTTCTTCGCCTGATAAAAATCAATCAATTTCTCTTTGATATTATTCATACCCATTTTATTTTTCACCCTGATCCTCTTATTCCGTCCGCAGCGCCTCGACCGGCTCCAGCTTTGCCGCCCGACTTGCGGGGTAAATTCCAAATACCAGACCTACCGATATAGAGAAGATCACAGCCAGCAGGATGGAATCAAGGCTCATTTCCGCATTCATAACGGTGCCGCCCATTAAAGCAACGTTACTAATGGCTGAAGATATACCCCATCCAAACAGGACACCAACGAGGCCGCAAAACAATCCAATGATGAGTGATTCGACAATGAACTGCAGCATGATATCGCGATCGCGTGCGCCAACTGCTTTACGAAGTCCAATCTCTTTGGTGCGTTCAATAACCGAAACCAGCATGATATTCATGATGCCGATCCCGCCTACAAGCAGAGAAATCGCCGCGATGCCTCCGAGGAACACAGTCAGCACGCCGGTGATGGATGTGGCAGCTTCTGTAAATGTCTCCTGTGAGAAAACCTCAAAATCATTCTCTTCATCACTGGCGATCCGGTGGCGGGCACGCAGGATGTTAGTTACTTCGTTCATCGCATCATTCATCACCTCAGAACTGGTCGCCCCAACTGAGATCAAATCAACTTCTGCATATGCGCTGGATCGAGTAACCAGGCGCGACTGAGCAGTTGTGATAGGTATATATACCTGGTTGTCGGATGATCCAAACGCCGTGCCGCCTTTAGATTCGAGCACACCTATTACCTGGTACAGGTTGCTGCCAATCCGCAGTTTACTCGCTAGCGCATCCGCGTTTGATCCGAATAATTCATCCACAATATCCGTACCGATCACTGCCACTGTGGCATGGTTATCTATATCTTGTTGTGAAATGAACCTGCCGACCGATACTTCTTCATTACGCACGGAGGCATAATCAGGGGTTAGGCCAGTGATGGATGTAGAAATACTGCTTCCGCTAAACGAGACTTCTTTGTTTTGTGATACTGTCGGAGCCACCGCCAGCACGCTGGGAGCTCCGCCAGATTCAACAATTGATTCTGCATCCGCCAGCGTCAATGGGCTGGGATTGGTCGCATCATTATTCACTTTTACGAACAGAAGGTTAGAACCCATTGTTTCGATTGTGCCCGTAATCGAAGATCCCGCGCCCTTACCAACTGCCATCATCGAGATGACTGCCGCGACACCAATGACAATGCCGAGCATGGTTAATCCAGTCCGTAATTTATTTGCGTTGAGGCTTTCCAGCGCTTCTTTTAAGAATCTCCAACTATTTGTCATTTTGCACCTTTCCATCAAGCAAGCGCACGGTCCGCTGCGTCAACGCCGCTACTTCCGGATCGTGGGTCACAATGATCAGTGTTACCCCTTTTTCTTTGTTCAAACCCAGCAGCAGATCCATGATCTCATCCCCGGATATTGAATCCAGGTTGCCGGTGGGTTCATCCGCCAGCACAATCGCGGGGTCATTCACCAGCGCACGGGCAATCGCCACCCGCTGCTGCTCCCCACCGGACAGCTCAAAGGGCTTATGATTCACGCGATCTCCCAAACCAACACGCACAAGTAATTCTTCTGCTACCTTCTTCGGATCCTGGTGTCCGTTGTTCCGGCGGTAGCGCAGGGGCATCATTACATTTGTTAATGCAGTCGAGCGCGACAGCAAGTTATAAGACTGAAAAACAAATCCCACCTGCCGATTGCGGATATCCGCCAACTGGTCACCTTCCAGGTCCCGCACATTCTCTCCATTGAGGAGATATTTTCCGCTCGTGGGCCGGTCCAGGCAGCCAAGAATGTTCATCAGCGTTGATTTACCGGACCCGGAAGGGCCCATGACCGCGACGACTTCCCCTTTTTTAATCGTTGTGGAGAGTCCCCGCAGGGCATGCACTTCGACCGCACCCATCCGGTAGGTCTTGAAAACGTCAACTGCTTCAACTACGTTATTTTTCTTTGCCATTGATTTACTAACCTCTCTATTCGGATTTCTGCCCGCTAGGTACACCGCCGTTTAACTTATTCATCTCACGCATGAGACTCCCATCAAACGCAAATTCTCCTGTTGTTGATGTTGAAATAAGAACCGCTAATTGATCGCCAACAGAAAGATCGCCGCTGATCACCTGCGTGTGCACATCAGAAGTCGCCCCCAGTTCCACCGGCACCGCGCTCGTGCTGCCGTCTGCATTGACGCGCATAACAACAGAAACGCCATTCTGGCTGAGGATAGCCTGGGTCGGGACGAGGAGGGCGTTCTCTACCTGGCTGGTGATAATGCTCACTACAGAGGTAAAACCCGGCTTGACCGCCTCATCCGCATCTTCCAACTTCACGCTCACGCGGAATTCAACCACACCGCTCTCATCTGTTCCAGCCGAGGAGATTGATTTCACAAACCCGGCGTATTCTTGGTTTGCCAGCGCATCGAAAGTAAGGATGACTGGTTGGCCGGTTTCAACTTTATTAATATCTACTTCTGAGACATATATATCCACCATCAGGTTATCAAGATTGTCAATACGTACAGCTTCTGTTCCGTTGGATATAAGTTCACCGCTCACCGCGCTGACTTCAGTAATCGTTCCTGCAAAGGGAGCGATAATATTGGATTGGTTGATAGTGTTCTGCAACGCCTGTACATTCGCTTCCGCAGCAGCAATCTCTTCCGTCTGGTCAAGATAGCGATTATACGCAATGCGTGCCTCTTCCACATCTGAGAGCGCCTGATCATATTCAATGAAATCGGTTTCCACCGCATGGTCGTAGTACACACCCAGTAAATTACTCAGGTAATGCAGATACTTATCTGATTCTTCGATGGCCGCTTTCTTCTCCTCATACGCATCCAACCGTTCAGGATCATCCGCATCAAGGTTAGACAGCGCGTTGTAGATGCCTTCTTTTTCCCAGACAATCTGCTCCATCGCGTAATATTCCTCGCGGGCTTTTTCGATCGCGTCCCATGAAGCGCCCTTGTAGTTCCAATAATCGCGGTCCGCCTTATAACCTCTCAGATCGTATTCTGCGTCTGCCAGGGTTTGCGCAGCCGCATGCAGATCCGTGTTGGCAACAACAAGGTTTTCAAGCGCCGTTTGTGCTTCCAGCAAATTCGTCTGTGCCTGCAGTATTGGGGAAGCAAGCGAGCTGTCTTCCAGGGTCAGTAGAATTTGATCTTTTTCCACGTTATCGCCGACCTTGAGATCAAACGGGCTAACAATACCGCTTGATTCCCATGAAAGCGTTGCGGATGGTACCGCTTCAAGCGAGCCAACCACATCAATGCTTTCAGTGATCGCTCCGCTGGTGACATCCATATACACTACCTGTGCTTCATCGGGAACGCTGCTTCCCCGTGAAAGCAGCACAGCAGCCGCTATGATCACGGCAGCCAGGACACCGCCCCCGATCAGCACCCATTTTTTATGAGATTGGTAAAACTCCTCTATTTTTGCCTGTATGTTCTTAAGATCCATTTCTTTTCTCCTAATAATTCCAATTTCAGAAAAACTTTAACCATTTACATATGAAATAATAAGTGCACAGCGTCAAAAAGGCATATGGAAGCAGTAAGCAGACATGGTGAGTCTGGTCACACATTGATATGACAGGCGTCACATCAAGAAATCAGGCAATTCATGCTAATATCATTCCATGGCAAAAGAGATCATTGATCAGCGGGTTCTTCGAACCCTGCGCTGGACGATATTTGTACAGGTCTTATTCTTACTACAAAGTTCCTTCTCTCCAAGGTTCTATTTCTTCTATTTCAAGGAGCACGGGGTCAGACCAAATGTCGACTTTATTTCTATCGCACCAATTCTAATAATTGTGCTTATCCTCCTCCTTCTTTCCCTTAAAGGAGTCCGGAACAGGATCACGAAACCGATTTTCTTTATCATCTTGAATGTGTTAGCGCTGACAACTATTTTCTCCCGCCAAATCATCTCGGCTGATTCAATTAAAGGCATCCGTCCATTGATGGAGTTTTCAACCTTTCAATGGGATATCATCTTCTTTCTGATTATCCCACTGGTATTCATCGCATGGCAGTATTCCATGCGCGAAGTGATCTTTTACTGCTTTTTGATCATTTTGGCTGAAGCAGTTCTCTCCTTCTTTCCAAATAGTGATCGAGATTTATACAGTAAAAAAGACTTGTTCTTCGCGATCGCAAATATTTTTGGCAATATCGCGCGCAGTGTGATCCTGGCAATTGTCGGCTGGATAGAGAACCAGCTGGTAACCCTGCAGCGCGAGCAGCATACGCAGTTAGTGGGAGCAAACAAGCAGCTGCGAAAATACGCGCTTGCTAACGAAAAATTAGCCCAGACGCAGGAACGCAACCGTTTGGCGCGCGAACTGCACGACACGCTTGCCCACACACTCAGCAGTGTATCTGTACAGTTGGAAGCGACCAAAGCATTGTTTAACCGTGATCCCGCGGAGGCAAAGAAGATGCTGGGACAAACCATTGAGAACACCAAGAATGGCCTCACAGAAACACGCCGCACGCTGGTAGATCTGCGTTCCTCTGAGCTAGAAAACTATGGGTTGACCCAATCGATCCACAACATGGGCAAATCTGCCGCTGAACGGGGCGGATTCAAGATCAGTTTCCATCTGGATAAAGGCATGGATGTCCTGTCCGATGAGATCGGGCACTGCCTATACCGCACTGCTCAGGAGGCAATTGAGAATACCCTGCGGTACGCCAATGCAAAGAATGTGTCTATCAACTTATTATTCGATGAGGATGCAATTAAACTGCAGGTTATTGATGATGGAAAAGGTTTTAATGACAGTGAAGTGAAAAAAGAGCATCTTGGTATCCGCGGGATGCGCGAACGGGTGGAAATGCTTGGCGGCACTTTCACCGTTGAAAGCGATCCCAATAGCGGTACCAAAGTAACAGCTGTATTGGAAAGAGAAAATGATTGACCTCATCATCTGTGACGACCAGGAAGTCGTCTGCCAGGGCTTGAAAGCCATCCTCAGCACCGCGGAGAATCTGCGCGTGATCGGGATCGCCAACAACGGCCTGGAAGCTCTGGATCTGATCGGAAAACATAAGCCAGATGTGGTGCTGATGGACCTCAAGATGCCCATCATGAACGGCATCCACGCCACAAAAGAGATCAAGGAAAAGTATCCAGATACAAAAGTGCTGGTGCTGACAACATATGACGCCGACGCCTGGCTGTTCGACGCCATCCGCAACGGAGCGGACGGTTACCTTTTAAAGGATACTTCCCGTGAAACGCTGATCAACGCCATCCAGGATATCCATGAAGGAAAAACGCCGTTGGATTCAAAAGTTGCCGGTAAATTGTTCCACCAGTTGTCACGCCAGGCCCTCCCCGGTGATACAACGCTGGGGCAGGACCTCACTAAACGGGAAAAAGAGATCCTCAAATTCATCTCTCACGGGATGACCAACGCCGAGATTGCACAAAACCTGTTCCTTTCCGAGGGCACGGTGCGCAATTATGTCAGCGCGATCCTCGAAAAACTGCAGGTAGATGACCGTACACAGGCGGCGGTGCTGGCGCTGCGCTTCGGGCTTGTTGAATAATATAATGTTGGGTTGAAAAAGCCAAACCAACCTAAAAGCTGTTAAAAATAAGAAAAACAGCCATTTTCGCGGGAGATTACCATTCACATGACAGCATACGCCACGCGCCACTTGGGATTCACAATGGCAACCAAATAATCATGTCATTCTGACGACCGCAGGGAGGATCGCGGAGCACACCCGCAGGGGTGAGAATCCCGGTTAATGGGTCTAGGTTGGGTTAATCAAATGTCTTATCTGCTTTTGAAAGGATAACAACCTTTCTTTTGCAATGGAATTTTCACAAGTTGGTTACGGTAAACCCAACAAAAAAATACTTGATAAATAATTATTCACTGGGTTGGAAAACCACTATCCCAATCTACAAATACTACCCGCATTATTTTTGATATTTCTCATACGATCTTCTAATTTTCCTCTTGTACATGCCCATTACCATTTAGATATATTTATTGGTATGTAAGGAGAATTATTATGGGCAAGATTATAGGAATTGATTTAGGCACAACGAACAGTGTTATTGCTGTGATGGAAGGCGGCGACCCGACTGTGATCAGCACGGCAGAAGGATCACGCTTATGCCCGTCTGTGGTCGCTTTTAACAAGAACGGCGAGCGGTTGGTCGGGCAGACTGCCAAACGGCAGGCTGTCATCAACCCGGAGAACACAATCTACTCGATCAAACGTTTCATGGGGCGCAAATTCAGCGAAGTGGAGCAGGAGCGCAAGATGGTGCCGTATAAGGTCATCAAAGGTCCTGCCGGTGACGCGCGCGTGCAGGTGGCGCAGAATGATACAGTGTTCACACCGCAGGAGATATCCGCGGTAATCCTCTCTAAACTGAAAGCGGACGCGGAGGCGTACCTGGGCGAGAAAGTGAACGACGCCGTGATTACGGTGCCGGCATATTTCAACGACAGCCAGCGCCAGGCGACGAAGGATGCCGGCAAGATCGCCGGGTTGAATGTCCTGCGCATCATCAATGAACCGACTGCTTCCGCGCTTGCCTATGGGCTTGACAAGAAAGAAAACGAAAAGATCCTGGTTTTTGACCTGGGCGGCGGTACTTTTGATGTTTCCATCCTGGAAATCGGCGACGGCGTGTTTGAGGTCAAATCCACATCCGGCGATACCCATCTGGGCGGGGATGATTGGGACCATGTGATAGTTAATTGGGCAGCGGACGCTTTCCAGCGCGAACAGGGAATTGACCTGCGCCAGGACCGCCAGGCGCTTCAGCGGCTGCGGGAAGCCGCTGAAAATGCAAAGATCGAACTATCTTCCGTCATGGAAACAGAGATCAACCTGCCGTATGTCACAGCGGATTCCAGCGGGCCAAAGCATCTGATTGAAAAACTTACGCGCGCGAAATTAGAACAGCTGAGCAGCGCGCTGGTGGAACGCCTGAACGCGCCTGTTACCACCGCGCTGAAAGATGCCGGATTATCTCCGAAGGATCTCAACGAGGTCATCCTGGTCGGCGGCGCGACGCGTATGCCGATGGTGCAAAATCTGGTAAAAAAATTGACCGGCAAAGAAGGCAATAAAAGTGTCAATCCAGACGAGGTCGTCGCGATAGGCGCTGCCATCCAGGGCGGCGTACTGACCGGCGAAGTGCAGGATGTGCTCCTGCTGGATGTGACTCCGCTCTCACTGGGCGTGGAAACACTGGGCAGTGTGATGACAACACTCATCCCGCGTAACACAACCGTTCCGGTTAAGAAAAGCGAAGTCTTTTCCACCGCCGAGGATAACCAGACCTCTGTGGATATTCATGTCCTGCAGGGTGAACGGCAAATGGCGGCTGATAATATGAGCTTAGGGCGCTTCCGATTGGAGGGCATTCCACCCGCGCAGCGCGGACTGCCGCAGGTTGAAGTTACCTTCGATATCGACGCCAACGGTATCCTAAACGTTACCGCACAGGATAAAGCCACCGGGAAAGAGCAGCATGTTACCATCACTGCTTCCACTAACCTGAACAAGGATGAAGTGGAAAAACTGGTTCAGGACGCCAAGAAGCATGAACATGCAGATGGGGAGCGGCGCGCTGTGATCGATGCCCGCAACCAGGCGGATAATGCCATCTACCAGGTCGAGAAGACGCTCAAGGAGCAGAACATCGCCAGCACACCTGATCTGGAGAATAAGATCAAGGCACTGAAAACAGCCATGGAAGGCGGCGACCGGACAGCTATCCAGAACCTGACTAATGAACTGCAGCAGATCTACAACGCGCTGATGCAGCAGGCCGGACAGCAGAAGGAACAACCTGCCAGCGAAACGGACCAGAATGGCGAGGACGTAGTGGAAGGCGAATTCCGCGAAGCATAAAAAGGTTTTTTCGACAACACATCGGGTGCACAATCGTGCGCCCGATTTTCTTACCTATCCATGAAAATCTCATGTATTTGAGATTAAAATGCAAGTATGACAGAAGAAGCTCATGACAATTTCAGCACTGATTACGACCACTTCGTGAACTGGGTAGAGTGCCTGTCTGTGGAACAGGATGTTGCGGGTTCAACCCCCGTCAGCCACCCCTAGATATTGGGGCTACTAACCGGTAGCCCCCTTTATATTGGGGGTATGGGAGTTCTTAGAGTGTTAGTTAGGGGGTTCGTGTGCTAATCGTGTGCAATTTAACTTCAATTGGTGTGATTAATTTATCTATAAAGTTCGCGGTTTCTTGTTCCATACCTGGCAATAGATGTCCATAAGTATCCAAAGT
>Ga0307421_1000698_pt1 | contig 21399 bp, 14 predicted proteins | sample SalMarWE160270MG_FD_202163 | JGI IMG/M metagenome (GOLD analysis project Ga0307421, IMG submission 202163) | Salt marsh sediment microbial communities from the Plum Island Ecosystem LTER, Massachusetts, United States - WE1602-70 | ecosystem: Environmental > Aquatic > Marine > Intertidal zone >...
AAAGTATTGATCGTTGATTTAGATGCGCATCAAGGAAATGGTGTCTCGTCAATATTAGGAGATGATAACAGAATAGCAATTCTTGATATATATAATTCACAAGTTTTTCCTGATGATGAAAATGCTGAAAGATTGGTATCCTATAATATTCCGATAACGCGCCAGACAGATACAAGAACATATTTGGGATTAATAGATAAATGGCTGCCCATTGCAATTAGAGAGCATAAACCTGATCTGATAATTTACAATGCTGGAACTGATATATTTATTTTGGATGCGCTTGGTGGTCTTTCTATCACGGAACAAGGGATTATCAAGAGAGATGAAAAGGTTTTCAAAGCAGCCGTAGATAACAGTATTCCGATTTTGATGTTACTAGCAGGCGGATACCATGAAAAATCAGGTGAGATTATCGGAAAATCAATTGAAAACTTACTAAATACCGTTCTAAAAACGCCAGAACAACCTGAGTTCTCTGTTTTGACAGGACCATATCTGGGGCAAAAACCACCGGGAAAAACTCCGGAGCTATTTGCTCCCGGGATTCTGGCAAAAGATGATCTTGGTTTTAATACGGCGTTCTCTCCTGATGGAAATGAGTTATTCTTTACTTCTATAGAAAGCAAAACCGATCAAGATTTTCAGTATGTCATTAAACATTTTATTCGCGAAAACAATATCTGGAATGGTCCTGAAATAGCCTTTTTTTCAGGAATCCACAATGATGCAGATGTGACATTTTCTCCTGATGGTAAAAGACTTTTTTTCTGCTCCGAACGACCTCACCCCAAATCCGCTGATATGGATATCTGGTATATTGAAAAGACTGATTCAGGATGGTCTCAGCCGGTATATGCAGGAACAGAAGTGAATACAGTCTACAATGAAGTGCATGCCGTATTGACGGAAAAGGCAAATCTATTCTTTGCTTCCAACAGACCCGGTGGCTATGGTGATAAGGACATTTACATGGCTACATTGAGGAATGGCAAGTTTACAGAGATTAAAAATCTTGGTGTGAATGTGAATTCAAAATACCTGGACAGCAATTGTTATGTCCCACCGGATGAAAGATATATTTTATTCGAATCGACAAAGCCCGGCGGATACGGAGAGGTCGATCTTTATGTGAGTTTCCAGACTTATGATAGAGATTGGACCAAGGCTGTTAATTTGGGAGATTCAGTCAATACAGAGGGATATGATTTAGCACCTATTGTTTCACCAGACGGCAAGTACCTGTTTTTTTTCCGGACCCGCTCTGGAGATAAAAATGGGCTATTCTGGATAAGCATAAAAATCATCAAGGATTTGAAAAGGAGAGTGTTAGCGAAATGAAAAAAGAAAATGGAAGTGTGTGGTGGTTTTTCCTCATCGCTATTGGCTTTACCTGGATATTTCAACTGCCCCGCACCCTGGATTCACAGGGGATAGTTGAATCTCCTCAGTTTCTCTTGCATCTTTCAAGGTACCTTCCCCAACTTGGCCCCTTCATTGCTGCATTTTTACTAACATTTTTGATTGCTGGGAAAGATGGGGTGATAAAACTAATAAAAAGGGGCTGGAATACCAAATTTAGTAAGATTTGGCTGATACCGACATTACTCTTGTTGCCAGCCATGGAGGGTTTGGCTGTTTTGTCAGCCAAACTTTTTGGAGGTACGGCTTTCCCAGAACCGGATATTTTTTTTCATCCAATATCCTATCTGAAATATTTACTTGGTTTGCTTTATTTGGCAGCACTGGAGGAGTACGGATGGAGAGGATTTGCTCTTGTTCGACTTCAAAAAAAGTGGAATGCGCTTACTTCAAGCCTCATTCTCGGAGCGTTCTGGGGACCGTGGCATTTGCAGCAGTGGTTTATGGGAGGGGCTTATCGGAGTAATGTTCCTTTTTTGGCATTCTGGTTTGGGATACTCATGCAGGCGGTGTTGCTTACCTGGCTATTCAACAATACAAAAGCTAGTCTCCTCCCTGTAATTATCTTTCATGCACTCATGAATGCTCAAGTATTTCCAACTTGGGGAACCAGTCAATCTACGATGTTCTTTGTATCAATTTGGACTATAGTGACTGTCTCAGTGGTCATTATTTGGGGTCCCAAAAAACTCATGCGTCGGAAAACAGAATGATTTCCGGTGGTCAATATTATCGAAGAATTGAAACCTAAGAAATAACAAAATAAAAAGCAAAAGGAGAAATTAAAATGAAAGAATTTTTAAGTCTGTTTTCTTTTGTTTGGGTTTCTTTTTAATCCTGATGCCCATACTTTTTGTTCAGGTAAACTGTAAATCGCCGGCTGAGCCAAGTAATCATGTAGTTTTTGCCTACCGGTATAATGTAAAAGTTATTTATGAGCGGAATCCCAATGATATTACTAATCCTGAGTGTAAAAATGATATAGAGATTAGATACTATCTCTATGATCCATCTGGTGCAGGCGATACTGGTGGTACGATAAACCCGGAGAGAGCGAGAATGCATTTGTTGGCTATCTCGAACGTGTGTTTATTCAGTCAGGAGATTACCAAAGAAGACATTATGTTTGGGTTCAAGACCCTAAGCTTTATGATGGCCAAGATTGGATTTCTTCAAAAACACCGGATGGTCTATCCGTAGAGGGCTCTTATGCCATCAGCATTACTGGTTTTAAATATTACTATAAAATGTCTGCGGAAAATAGCGGAGTTGCAGTAACAAACATCAAATGAACATTCAAAGGATAAGCTGCCGGTTTGGCTGCATCAAAAGGAGAAAGGAATATGACAAAAAGAAGCATTGTTTTATTGCTCGTTATGTGCGTTGGCTTGGCTTTTGGCCAGGAGGAGACGAAAGAGTTCGAAAGTTATCAAGAAATGCGAGGGTATATTGGGAGTTTGTTCCAGCAGCAAAAATATGAAAAAGCGGCGAGAATTCTGGAAAACCATCTGGACCGGTTCCCTGATCATCTTGAGGCCAATGCATACAATCTGGCCCTTGTTCACGGACGATTAAAGCAATACCAGGAAGCTATTAAAGCTCTCCGGTATGCCTTAGACAGAGATGTCTGGTTCAATAAATATGCATTCGGAGCAGAGTTTTGGGAACCGTTCAAAAAAATGGAAGAATTTAAAAATCTTTTAGACCGGAATGAGACATTCAGGCAGGAAGCCCAAAAATCAGCCAAACCCGATCTGCTGGTACTCACACCCAAAGGATACAACAAAGAAGAAAGGAAATATCCCCTTTTTGTTGCACTTCATGGAGGCAGCAGCAATATAGAAAATTTCAGAAAAGTGTGGAAGCCAAAAAAAATGGAAGAAGAATTCATAACCGCTTATGTTCAATCCTCATTGGTTGTGGGCATGGACAGCTATACCTGGACAGAGGATATCGAGACGGCTAAAAAAGAGATCGTTGAGGCATATAATGAGATTGTCAAGAAATATCCGGTTGATGAAAAAGAAATCATAATCGGAGGATTTTCCGCCGGAGGGGTTGCCGCATTGGAGATCATACTGTGCAACTCAATACCTGTTCACGGATTTGTGGTTTTGTGTCCGGCAAAGCCAGAGAGCTTTAGTGATGAAAATATCAAAAAGGCGAAAGAAAGAGGAGTCCGAGGTACGATTTTAACCACTGAAATGGATCCCCGATTATCCGTACAAAAGGAGATGGTTGAGGTTTTAAAAACCACGGGACTGCAGTATCAGTTTGTGGTGACTCCAAATATAGGGCATTGGTTTCCCGAAGATCTGGATGTGAAGATAGACGAGGCCATTCATCACATCAGAAATAGATAATTTTTCTTTGAATTAAAACCGGAAGAATCTAAATATAAGGAGAAATAAAGATGAAAAGAATGAATCGAATTATTATATCATTGCTGGCTCTAGCTGTTTTTATCATGCCAATATTGGCACAGGAAGACGGTGATCTTGTTTCGATCGGCACGTATCGAAAACTGCATTCGAAAGTCTTGAATGAAGACCGCCTATTATTGGTTAATTTGCCAAGAGGGTATGATGAAACGACGGTTCGTTATCCTGTGCTGTATATTTTATATGGTGGTCAAGTTGAAGGATACTTTGCTGACGCAGTTCATATTGTTTGCCGTCTTAATGAGGCCAGCCGGATTCCTAACATAATCATTGTCGGTGTTAAGAACATTGACCGTTATCGGGATTGTCTTCCCATTAACAGGAACGGAGAACCGGGAGGTGCGGACAATTTTCTGAAGTTCTTTTCAGAAGAGCTGATCCCCTTTATTGATCAGTCTTACCGGACCAAGGATTTTCGCATTTTGCTCGGTCCTCAGGCCGGAGCTGCTTTCAGTCTCTTTGCTCTGATGGAAAATCCCAGCCTTTTCAGAGTCAACATTGTCATGAATCCGTTCTGGATCCAAGCAAACAGGGAGTATATGCTCGAAAAAGCAAAGGATTTTTTTGGGAAAGAAGGATCATTAAACAATTTTCTTTTCATGACCAGCAACTCCAGTGATGATAACGATGTGACCATGGAATATTTACAGAAGTTCATAACAGTCGTTGAGAATAGGAAAAGAAGCGGTTTTACCTTAATCATAAACCAACTTATAGAAAGAGAATCGGGCATCATCTCCTCACCGAGACTCAGAGAAGGCCTGGAGGTGTTTTTCAGGGATTACAGATTTCCTCACGATATACAAATAAACGGACTTGAGGATTTGAAAGCCTATTATCAAAAACTCTCACAAAAATACGGGTATGAAGTCGATGTCCCGGAATTCACGCTGGTCAGGCAGGGAGACAGGCTGGATGAAAGGGGTAAATTGGAGGAGGCAAAAGAAGTCTTTGAATATATCGTTGAAAAATACCCCCATGACCTCAACAGCTATGCCAGACTGGCTGATCTGCATCGGCGGTGGGGGAATTATGAGCTTGCGATTCAGTATTATGAAGAGCTCCTCAAGAGGAGATGGATGCCGTTTATGGAGCAAAGACTGAATTCTCTAAAAAAATATTTGAATGAATCAGCTGTGTATGCGGTTGAAAAAGCCATTACTGATTCCGGTATTGATGCCGGGATTGCAAAGTTCCGAGAGCTCAGGGCTGATAAAGACCAAAAGTTAATCTTCAGGGAAAACGATTTTATTACTCTCGGATACAATTTCATGACCAGAGGAATGATGCAGGCGGCTGTGGAGGTGTTTAAGATGAATGTTGCAATGAATCCACAATCGGCGAATGCTTATGACAGCCTGGGGGAAGCGTATATGAGAATCGGTGATAAAAAGAAGGCAATTAGGAATTACCAAAGGTCATTAGAGCTGAATCCAGATAATACTAATGCTGAAAAAATGCTTAAAAATTTAAAAAAGGACATGAAAAACGAAATAAGTTAAAAAAATGAGGATAGTCATGAAACAAAAAAAATCAAGTTTACAAATTATTGGGATGGTGTTTTTTTTGCTCATTATCGTAACCGTAACCTGGGGCCAGATAACTCAAAGATCGAAACAATGGTTGGAGGATCTTGACTATTTAGTCAAACGGTTAGAAATTACTCACCCAAACCTCTATTGTAATGTAACCCATGAATTCTTTTCAAAAGCTGTTAATCAGCTTCGAAAAAAGATTCCGTCATTGACCGATTTAGAAATCAGCATGGAGATATATAAAATGATTGCGCTGATTCGCGACGGCCACACATATGTTAGTATGCCTCAAGACGTATCCAGTCTCCTCCATTATTATCCTGTCCGCTTTTATCCGTTTTCAGACGGACTTTACATCATCTCTGCTGAAAAAAAGCATGAAGATAGTGTCGGCAAAAAAGTTGTCCGGATTGGACAGGTATCTGCTCGGGATGCAATGGAACGTCTGTCAATGTTGATAAGCGGCGATAATGAAATGGGAAGGCTTAAAAAAATCCCCAGATATCTTATTCTCGCTGAATTTTTACAGCATGTTGGGATCAATAATTCGACGGAAGAACTTGTCTTAAGACTTGCCGATAGGGACGGCAGTGAAAGGATTGTTTCATTAAAGGCTAAGTTATTTCCCGGAAATTACATGCGTCTTGTTCATGATAGATTATTTCCCGTTTTGGATGATTCGATTATCACGATCAATGAGAAATGTGACGATCTGACACCTCTGTGGCTGCAACGTCCGGATGAGAGATACTGGTTCAAATATATAGAAAATCAGAATGCTTATTATATGCAAATCAATGAGATGTATCATAAAGAAGAGGAAGATTTCGATTCGTTTTGCAAACGATTATTCAATCTGATTGATGAACACCCATCAGCCCGCCTTATTGTCGATGTTCGAAATAACACCGGAGGCAACCGGATCGAATGGCCGCTGATAAGGGAAATTATCAACCGGCCGGATCTTAATCAGCCTGACCGTATATTCTTACTCATCGGGCGATTCACTTTTTCAGCAGCCCAGAATCTGACGAATTACATCGAAAAGTTTACAAATGCAAGGCTTGTGGGCGAGCCCACTTCGGGAAAACCAAACCATTTTGGTTCTGTTGTCCATTTTACCCTCCCGAACACCAAATTTTATGTGTCATGTTCCGTTTATTATTATCAGGATTCAGATCCGGATGATCTGAGGCTTACAACACAGCCGGATATTTCTGTTCCTTTTACAGGGGATGATTACATATCCAATCGCGATCCTGTTTTAGAACGCGTTTTGCAAAACGATCTCATCGCACATTTGCCTAACTTAACGGAAGTGATGAAACAGTCCTACGAACAAGAAGGCATAAAGGGTGCTCTTCAGAAATACAATGAAATCAGAAAGGAGTATATGCATGCAGGAATAAATGTTGAATACCATCTGGATCGATTGGGTTCATGGTTGACTTGGAGTAAAGAAAATGTTAATCACGCATTAACAATATACCGTCGTCTCTTACGAGAATCTCCAAATTCAGTCGAAGGAAATCTTCAGTGTGGATTATCATTAGAAAGACTAGGACAGTACAGTGAAGCGAAGAGATATTATAATAAGTGTTTGGAACTGCACCCGGGTCATACTGTGGCGAAACGCAGACTTGGATTGTTAGAACTCGAATCAGGAATAAAAAAATAAATGGATTGAATTTTCTGCCCCTGATTGTGAAGTGCTTGATTTGAGAGGAAGCTAGCTCAAATATATGAACTCTACTCTGATTAATGAGCCGGTGTTTTAAATTGGATATTATGGTCATTTATCAATCATGGTTATTAGTGAATCAAGATATGGGTCGGAAAGGTCAATTGGGCATAACTTTTTTTAGAAATGGTTCCGAATATCACCCCAATGGTGACCAAAGATGGCAAATATCTGTTTTGTTCCAATAGAGGAGACATCTATTGGGTTTCAATAAGAGTTATCGAAGAAAGTAAGCCAAAAACATTGCATTAAAGAAAGGTGAAAAAAAATGAAAAAACTAACATTACTTTTTGTCGTGTGTATGATAGGTATTCAAGCAGCCTATGCACAAAATACTGTCCTTATAAATACCCAGGAAATGGAAAAGAAAATCGATAGTCTGATTATGCCACTGGTGGATGAAGGATTATTAAGTGGGTCAATTTTGATTGCGATACGCGGAAATATCTTAGTTGCAAAAAGTTATGGATTAGCGGATCGTGAAAAAAATGTCCCTAACACGCCGGAGACCATTTATCGTATCGGTTCGATAACTAAAACAATATCAGCTCTTGCCATTATGCAGCTTCAAGAGAAAAACAAATTAAATATTCATGACAAACTCAATAACTATCTCGATGATTTTACTTATGGCGATAAGATCACTATCTATCATCTTCTTACCCACACCTCCGGTATTCCGAGCTACAATTGGTTGAGAAGTGAGAATAATCCGCAGGAACTTGATACTGTAATAGGCTGGATAAAAGAATTGGAACTGCAATCAAAATCCGGCGAAAAATTTATGTACAGCAACTCAGGGTATGCTTTGCTCGCCAATATTATTGAAAAAGTGTCTGGATTGAAATATGAAGAATATCTTAAAGAAAATATTTTCATACCCAGTAATATGGAAAATACAGGATTGTATCTAATGGACATTCCTCCATACAATATGGCTTTTGGATACGGACGTGTTGATTATGATGGATTTGAGAAAGTGGCGCGCCCTTGTCCCTTGGGAAGAGGAGATGGAGATTTATATTCAACCGTAAAAGATTTATATAAGTTTATCATGGCTTTTTATAATGACAAACTGATTTCTCCGGAATTGCGAAATCAGATGCTGGATACTTATAAAAACAATTGTGCTTTGGGTTGGTTTGTTGACAAACTTCAGGGGGAAGGCGTCGTTTATCATGATGGTGGTGAACTGGGTTACATGAGCAGTATGATATATTTCAAAGATAATGAATTGCTTCTCGTTTATCTTTTTAATAGCGATTTTTTACTCACTCATATTGTTCAGCAGCAATTGGCAGCTATTGCTTTAGGGAAGCAGTATCAGCCTTTGTTCAAGAAAAAATATGACAAATCATCTGTTAATTCATTTAAAACCTTTGCCGGTGAATATACCATTGATGAATCAAGTTCTTTTACTATATCAGTAGAAGATGGTCATATATTTTTTCAGGAGGCAGGAAAGCCAAAATGCAAAGCATACTTGTTTGCTGAAAATTATATTTACATCAGAGAGATCAATTCCCGTATCCGGTTTGAAAAGAGTGAGGACGGGGCAGTTAAATATACTGCTTTTTTTGGCTTGTTTTTGGTCACCGGGGAACGCAAAACGAAATAAAAAAAATTGTAAAAAAATCAAAGAATCATGAAATTAATGAAGATAATTCAGGTTGTAATCATTTTTTGCATTTTTATTTTCTTAGGAGCGTGTACAGGAAATGCAGAGAAGGAAGTGATTCTATTAAAAGGCATCAAGAATCCAGTAAAAATTTTTGGATCAGATCAGAAGTTATTTGTTACGGCAGGGGAAAATGGCACAACAATACATGAGTATTCAGTAAAGAATTTTGAACATTTATGTTCATACGGTGAAGAGGGAAAAGACCGGGGAAAATTTATTACAAATGCAGGAGAAGGCGTGCATGTTTCTGCTTTCAAAGGCAACACTTTTGTGACCAGCTTTTGGAAGGTTTCTGTATTTGACCGTTGTGGTAAGTTCATTGATGAAATAAAAGGAATTCCAAACACATATTCGTATAAAAAAATCAAGGATGGTTTCGTTGGAGTGGGCTACAAAGAAAAAGGAAATGTGGGCTATTATTCCATTAACCTTTATAATGAAAACCTGGAACCTGTGAAAGAGCTTTATGAGGTTGAAAATTCCTATAATCCAAATATTGGAAACCGGGTATTAACGAAGGAATATGGATTTAGTATTGGTGCGAATAGGATCTTTACAAAAGGTCAATCTGATGAATATCGTATTGAGGTTTTCAACACGGATGGAGACCATCTTTCTACAATAAACCGGGAGTTTGATAGAATCGCTATTAAGGAAGAGAATAAAAATGCTATTTTGGATTTATATAAAAATCACCCAAACTTCAAAGATTTTTATGATGAAATTGTAAAGGATATAATCTTTCCTGAAAAATTACCAGCTATCAATCAGATTGCAGCTTCAGATGATTATCTGTATGTCATTACAAATACACTTGTTGACGACAGTACTGAAATTCATATTTTAGACCATAATGGGAAACTTATTAATAAAACCCATATTCCTCTTATTTGGAATAATGCCAATATGATATGCACATTGATTATACAAAATCATTCCATTTATCAACTCGTACGAAGTGGCCCGGAGACCAGACCTGATTTTTTTATTTACATATTCAGTCTCTAGAGAACTTCGGGACCAGGATTTCTATTTCATATCAAGAAAGGATTTTGAATGAGAGAAAAGAAAAGCAATTTTCGGAGGGCATCCATACTATTTTTCCCATGCCTTCTCCTCCTTTTATTTGTTTTTTGTGCCGCAGCCAGCGCTCAGGATATTGAAGCAAGAGTCGACGCTTGTGTTCAAACCTATATTGAATCGGGAAATTTCAGTGGGTCCGTCTTAATAGCTTATGGAGAAGACGTGTTGGTGTGCAAAGGATACGGTCTGGCAAATATCGAGCATGGCGTATTGAACACGCCGCACACAAAGTTCCGTATCGGATCGGTCACCAAACAGTTCACTTCCATGGCGGTCATGCAGCTTCAGGAAAGAGGATTGCTCAGTACAGAAGATTTTCTGGCAAAGCATATACCTGATTACCCTCATGGTGATGAAATCACCATCCATCATCTGCTGACCCATACTTCCGGGGTTGTCAATTTTACGAGTCTATCTGATTTTGAAGAGGTTGAAATCCTTAATCTGTCCATAGAGGAGACTATTGAATTATTCAAGAACAAACCTCTGGATTTCCAACCAGGTGAGAAATATAAATACAGTAATTCCGGATATGTTCTTCTGGGCTTTATCATTGAAACAGTATCGAACAAGTCTTATGCGGATTATATCAAAGAAAACATTTTTGCTCCCTTGGGTATGGAAGATTCGGGGTATGATTCTCACAGCGAGATCATAAAAAACAGAGCTGCCGGATATATTTCGAGTGAAAACGGGCTGGTGCATGCTGGGTATATCGATATGTCCATTCCTCATGGGGCCGGAGCCTTGTATTCAACGGTCGAGGATTTGTTTCGCTGGGACAGGGCCTTGTATACTGAAAAATTAGTTAAGAATGATTCACTGAAAAAAATATTCACCCCTTTTAAGAACGACTATGGTTATGGGTGGTTCATATCTGAAAGATTTGGCAGGAAGTGCATTCAGCACGGAGGGGGTATAGAAGGTTTTAAAGTGAACATATCGCGCTATCCGGATAGCAGAGCCTGTATCATTGTGCTGAGTAATTTTGAACACGCGCCTGTATCAGATATAAGTCAGGATTTGGCAGCCATTATTTTTAAGGGGAGATAAGATTCTCCGGGAATTACATTAGAGATAATCATTTTAAAGATATTTTAGTTGATTACACAAATCATAAGTAATATCTTAAGGGAGGAAAAGATGAAACGAAGGACATTTCTCAAACAGGGAGTTATTATCTCAACGGGATTGGCATTGTCTACGGGGCAAAGCCTTAGAGGTGACACCGGGTCACATCTGAATGAAGCAGAAGGTAATTTTAATTCTGCATCAAAAGAAAAAAAAGGAGTAACGGTTCTCCATCTCAAGGGGACGCCGCGAGAGAGAGGAAGGATCCATGGGGAGGCGCTCCGGCCCCGGATCAAAGAATTGGTCTCTACTTGGAAAGACGAACTCCACAAACAGACCAAAATCAATCCGGATATATACCTTATGGAATTCCTGGAAAAGACCCGTTTCACAAAAGCCATAAAGACGTGGACTCCTGGTCTATTAAAAGAAGTTGAGGGAATTGCCGAAGGGGCCAACATCGAATTCAATACCATGCTGGCTTATCAGCTCGTTGATGAGGAGTGGTGGTACAGTGCATACGGCTACCGCACAAAATCCATCCCTGTTCCTGAGGATGCGAAACACTGCAGTGCTCTGGCTGTCTATGGACAGAAGGACCTTCCGACCTATGTGGCACAGAACCTTGATATTCCGGCCTTTATAGATGGCTTTCAGGCACTGCTTCACATCAAATACAATGACTCGCCACTTGAATGCTTTGTCTTTACTTATGCCGGGCTCATTGCCGCATGCGGGATGAACAATTATGGGATCGGCCAGGTTGTTAATGCTTTGCTCCAGCTCAATCACCGGCCGGACGGGCTTCCTGTTGCCTTTGTCAACCGGGGCATCCTGGAACAGAAGACTCATGATGCTGCTGTCAAATTTCTCCATGACATAAGGCATGCTTCCGGCCAGAACTATATCATCGGAGGCAGGCTAAAGGCTTCGTCCCAAGAATGCTCCGCTAATAAAGTCAGCCGTTTTGAGCCCTATAAAGGAGCTACCCGCCTTTACCACACCAACCATCCTCTGGCAAACGACGATCAGAGCATCTACAGGGAATGGCTGGAGAGTGTTAAGGACCAGTACCAACCCAGGCATCCGAACAATTCTGATATTCGTTTCATGTCCCTGGAAAAGCGGCTGAAAGACCCAGATAGGGCCATAACAGTCGATGATATCAAAGAGATCCTCAGCTCCAAGGACGATCCGGATAATCCGGTCTGCCGTGAGAAACGGGCGGATGGCAGGGGAGCCTTTACTGCAGGTAGTCTGATAATGGATTTGGCCGAAAACCCTGTTCTTCATTTCGCACCCGGCCCGCCGTGCACAACTGAATTTGTAAACTATACCTTTTAAGCATATATTTCAGAATGACTAGGGTGTTAGCCCTTGTTTTGAAGAAGGAGATATTCAGCCGCAAATGAGGGTGTTTTTAAAAGAAAGGAGTTATTATGCAAAAGATTTTGTGGTCTGGGATTTTATTGTGTTTTATCATTCCTGTATTTCTTTATAGCCAAGTGTCATCAATGAAGGATGTTTCAACGGAAATACGGAGCCAAAGGAAGAAAAATGAGCACCGGATTCTCAAGGAATTTGTTGATTTTCTTTCCATTCCCAATGTGTCGGCAGACAGTGAAAATGTAAGAAAAAATGCTGAGTTTATAAAAGCCATGATGGAAAAGCGGGGGATAAAGGCCCGGGTGATGGAAACAGGCGGAAATCCTGTGGTCTACGGAGAAGTCATCGTGCCGGATGCGGAGTGGACGCTTGGTTTTTACGCTCATTATGACGGACAGCCGGTTGATCCGAAGAAATGGACGGATTCAAAGCCTTTTGAGCCCGTATTCCGCCCCGGAAAGATGGAAGCCGGGACCGATTTTCCAAAACCGATCAAGGCCGTGCCGCTTCCCGAGAACTACACGGATGATTGGCGCATCTATGCGCGGGGTTCCAGCGATGACAAGGCAGCGGTCATGGGGCTTATAGCTGCGTTTGATATGTTAAAAAATTCCGGAATCCCTCTAAAAAACAATTTGAAATTCATTTTCGAAGGAGAGGAGGAGGCTGGTTCCACAAATCTGCATTCTTTCCTGGAAAAAAATAAGGAAATACTGGAATCAGATGTCCTGCTCGTATGTGACGGCCCTATCTATTACTCAGGAGATCCGACACTCTTTTTTGGCGTGAGAGGGATCACAACCATTGAGATTACGGTCTATGGGCCGAACACAAGCGTACACAGCGGCCACTACGGCAATTGGGCGCCTAATCCTGCCATTCGGCTCGCCAGGCTTCTGGCAACCATGAAGGACAAAAACGGAAAAATCCTTGTTAAAGGATTTTATGACACGGTTGTGCCTTTGACAGAGCGTGAAAAGGAGGCATTGAAGGCCATTCCTCCCTATGATACTCAGATCATGGAGCTCTATGGATTCTCAAAACCGGAAAGAGAGGATTTGTCTCTTATGGAATCCATACAGCTTCCATCCCTGAATATTAACGGAATTCAAAGTGGATGGGTAGGGAGCCAGGCCCGGACTATTGTTCCGTCCGAAGCAATTGCCTCTATTGATATCAGGATGGTCAAAAATAACGATGCCAATGATTTGACCCAGAAAATAAAAGATCATATAAAGGAACAGGGATATCATGTTGTTGAAGAGGAACCTGATCAGAAGACAAGAACGGCGTATCCTTTTATCGCTAAAGTTTTGACTTCAGAGAGAGGTTACAAGGCTTCCAGAACATCCATGGATCTGCCCATATCAAAAAGCATCATAGATACTCTAGAGGAATTCTATGGAGAGGATGTTATCTGTATCCCGTCTTTGGGAGGCTCGCTCCCCATATCTTTTTTCAATGAGATTCTTGGAGCCCCCACCGTTGGTGTTCCTATTGCAAACCATGATAACAACCAGCATCAACCGGATGAAAATCTTCGTCTCGGCCATCTGTGGCAGGGTATTGAGACATTTGCCGCTCTCATGTTAACGTCAAATAAAAAAAATTAAGATGCTACTTGAACCGGTTGTCTGATTTTTTATGAGAAACAGCCTTCCGGGCTTTTTCCAGCCACCCGGTTCGAATTTGAGTCGGTTTATCGAATTCCGGCACATAAGGTTTGATATCAAGAAGGGGGGAGCCATCAAGAATATCTATGTTTTCCACATACAACACTCCGTCATTGATCTTATTCAGTTGCACCACAGATAGACCGATCGGATTGGGCCGCTTGGGAGCTCGTGTGGCAAACAATCCTCTGTGTTTGGAATCCATAAACGGCACCACTTGAAGTTTGAATCCTCTGGCTTTGTGGAAAGCATAAATCAGGATGATGTGAGAGAAACCATCAAGGTCTTTTAATCCCGGACGGAATTCTTCAAACACTTCTACAGTGCCTTTGATACCCGTTGCGCCTGGGGGCTGGATCGGCATTCCCTCTGTCCCGATAAACGGAGTGTGGATGATCCCTATCGGTTCGAAATTGATCAAGATTTGTTCTGCTCCTCTTAGAACAGGCTTTTTGGCCTCAAAAAGCACCGATTAAGGCTTAAAAAAGCCCTTAAAATCGAATTAATTGTAATAATATCAATATGATAGCATGGTCCGACCCCAAATTACAACAATTATTCATATTGGAGGGAGTCCGCAGGATTGGCCGTGGCTGTCTTGATGGATTGGTAGCTTACTGAAATAAGAGATATTCCCAGAGCGAGCATCCCTGAGAATAAAAATATCTCCAATCCCAGATGTGTTTGATAGGCAAAGTTTTGGAGCCATTTCTGTATGGAAAAATAAGCGATAGGCCAGGCTATAAGGTTGGAAAGAAGCACCAATATCATGAATTCCTTGGACAGAAGAACAAGGATATTCGGAACAGAGGCTCCCAGCACCTTTCTTATCCCGATTTCTTTAGTCCTTTGTTCAGCTGAGAAGGAGACCAGTCCGGCAAGACCCAGACCTGATATAAAAATGGCAATCAGTGTGAAGGCACCAAACATATGACCTAATTTTTCTTCAGAACCGTATAGGCGGTTGAAGTCTTCATCGAGGAAGACGTAACTGAAAACTTCACCCAGTTGGAGTTCACTCCATCTTTTTTCAATAAAAGCGAGAGTATCTCTGAGATTATCTGTTTTTACAGTCAGACTAAGGTATCGAAACATATCCGGACGCAACTGCATTATAAGCGGTTCTACTCGGGTCTGAAGACCTTTGAAGTGGAAATCCCTTGTCACACCGATTATTGGGGCCACATTCCCGGATCCTCCTTCATAGATCTGTTTGCCTAAGGCTTCCTCAGACGATTCAAATCCAAAAGCTTGCGAAGCAGTCTCGTTGATTACGAAAGAATCGTAGGTATCCGTGGTTACTTCTTTCTGGAAAGTTCTTCCTGCTGCCATTTCGATCTTGTATTCAGGAATGAAGTCTGGGTCAACATAAAGAAAATCCATGCTCTGGGCCTTTTCATCGGCTTCCTCCATCAATCTGGATTCAAGCAGGTTTGTTTGTCTCCCTGGGGCATTCCATATGGCTGTGGCTCCTGAAATGGAAGGGTGTCTTAGAAATTCGGCTTTTATGGATTCATGATTATTATGGAATGCGGCAGGTATGATCAGCTTCTGTTCTTTGTCAAATCCCAGGTATTGGTTTTTCATGAAACTGATCTGCCTGAACACGATAAACGTTGCGATTATGAGAAAGATCGTGATAGAGAACTGGCTAACCACAAGAATTTTTCTTAAAGAAACATTTTTTGTTTCCGGATCAAAAGAGCCTTTGAGAGTCCGCGCAGGTTTGAAAAGAGAGAGAAGGAAGGCGGGATAAATCCCCGACGCAAACCCTACAATGACAGCCAGTCCCAAATAAACAGCCATGTTAACAGGCTTGAGCAACATTTCAAGCCCAAAATGCTTTCCTGATAAATTATTGAAGAAGGGTAATACTTGAGTGACGAACACGAGAGCCGCACAAAGAGCGACTCCGCACATCAGAAGAGTCTCTCCTAAGAACTGAGATGCCAGTTGCAATCTATGTGCCCCTATGACCTTGCGTATCCCGACCTCTTTGGCCCTTGTTGCGGACCGGGCCGTGGAAAGATTTATGAAATTGACACAGGAGACGAAGAGTATGAGAAATCCGATTACTGAAAAAATATATAGATAAACAGGATTTCCCGGAGCTTCGATCTCTGTGGCCAAGTTGGAATGGAGGTGGATGCTTTGGATCGGCTGCAGATAAAAAGAAACAATCACACCCGATTCTTCCATTTCTTCAAGGATATATTTGTCAGCTATATGACGGATCTTATCTTCAAAGGCACGGGGATCGACACGGGATTTGAGTTTGACATAAGCATAAAAACCTGTCCAACCCCAATTGTCAAAATTCCAAACCCTCTCCCATCCCAGTATGGAGACAATGAAACCGTAAGGAATATGAGTGTTTTCCGGAGGATCGGCAACGATTCCTGTGACTTCATAGTTCTTGCCATGCATCTCCAGAGTCTTTCCCAGCGGATCTTCATCGCCAAAGTACTTTTCAGCCATATACTCGGAGATAACAACGGTGTGTGGCCGGGTCAATGCGGTTTCCGGGTTTCCTTTAAGGAAAGGAATGGATAAGACGTTGAATATCTCATTCTCAGCGATCATAACCCTTTCCTCGTAAAATTTCTTTTCATCATGTTTTATGAGGTTTTGCATCCATTCGAACGTCTGGAAACGCACCGCGTGTTCGACCTCCGGGAAATTTTCTCTTACAGCCGGAATCAAGGGAGTCGCTACTCTTGCAAAATCTCTTTCCACCGAACCTCTGGTGATTTTCTGAGCCACTCTATAAATACGATCCGCGTCACTGTGATAGCGGTCATAACTCAGTTCTTGGCTGACATACAGAAAGATCAGAAGGCAGCAGGCCATTCCGATCGCCAATCCCAGGATATTAGAAAAGGAGTAGACTTTATGGCGTCTGATCTTCCGCAGGGACGTCTTGAAGTAGTTCCAGACAAGAGCCGGCATAAACCGGGCCCCTTTTTTCCATTCCCGAATGGCTTTTTCTAGATCAAACATGGATTTTTCTCCTCATACGAACCCTGTCCGAAGATACTATCGATATCTATGTATGCATATTTTGTGCCAATTCAATTCCTATAGGTAAGTTCATCTGAACAGGGTTAAGTATCAAAGATAAATGTTCGTTTCTGAAACACCGGATGTACACATACGGACAATCAGACTATCCCAAATGATTCATTCATATCGGAGTGAATCGACGGGATTAGCACGGGCTGCCCTGACGATTTTTACACACACGGTCAGAAGAGCCACCAGAACCGCAGTCAATCCTGATATTATGAAAATCCATAAAGATAGAGATGTCCGGTAGGCATAGCTTCTCAGCAGTCTTTCCATGAGATAATAAGCCACAGGCCAGGCAATCACAGTGGATACGCAGAGCAGTACCAGAAATTCTTTGGAAATGAGGCCCATGATATTGCTTACAGAGGCTCCGAGAACCTTGCGGATCCCGATTTCCTTGGTACGCTGTTCCGCAGTGAACGAAGCCATACCAAAGAGCCCCAGACAGGAAATGAATATGGCAAGAATGGTGAAGTATTTGAAGATATCGCCTCTCCGCTCATCGCTTTGATACTGGCTGTCAAACACATCATCAAGAAATCTGTACTCAAACAGATTGTTGGGGGCGAATTGAGCGGCTTTGTTTTTCAAAAAAGCGAGAGTTCCGGGTATGTCAGTAGGTGTGATCTTAACGAAGATGAAGCTGTGAGAGCCGTGCCTTTGTGAAAGCGTAAAAATGACCGGTTCTATCTCATTATGAAGGGAGCTTTCATGAAAATTCTTGACGATGCCGATGATTTTTCCCTCATCTTCCCAACAGGAAAACATCTTTCCGATGGGAGATTCCAGCCCGGTGATTCTTAAAGCTTCCTCATTGAGAATATAGTTTTCCCGGTCTGTTGGATATTCCTCTGAAAAGCTCCGGCCCTGGATGATCTCCATGCCGAGTGTTTCGAAATAGTCATAATCCACAGAGGCATCGGTCATGGTGACATAGTTTTCTGGGCCTTTTCCTTCCCAATAAACAGGATTCATATGCCCAATGTTGGTCGGGTATCTCCGGGCAGCCGAAACATTGATGATATGTGAATTTTGTTTGATCTCATTTTTAAACGATTTGTAGGATCCTCTCAATTCCCTGTTCATGGAAACGGCGACCACATGCTCTCTGTCCAATCCTATATCTTTATTCCTGATGTAGTTGAGCTGCTTGTGCATCACAAGTGTTCCGATGATCAATACAATGGTTGCAGTGAATTGAGCGATCACCAGGGCCTTTCTCAATACAAAACCGCCGGCGCCTGACTGCAGCTTTCCTCTTCTGAGTGTATCCACCGGCTTGAATGATGAAAGCATGAAAGCAGGGTAGCTCCCGGCTGCCAAGCCTGTGAAGAGGATAAGTCCTGCCAGCAGGAGCCAGACGGAAGCACTGCTGAAAACGTCCAGAGTCATCTGTTTTTGCGCAAGAGTATTGAATGCGGGCAGAAAAAGATAGACCAGAGTGATGGATATCACAAGAGCGATCAAAGACAAAATAAACGACTCTCCGATGAACTGCTTGATGATATCCGTTCTTTCCGCTCCCACCACTTTTCTCATGCCGATCTCCTTGGCCCGGGTATTGGACCTAGCCGTGGAAAGATTTATGAAATTGATGCAGGCAATGATCAGCACAGCAGCAGCAATAGCCAGGAAAATATAGATATAGAGAATGGGATCCGTGCCATTGAGCGAATACAAATGGACTTTTGAGAGAGGCCGGATGTGAAGAACCACTTTCTGGTTTGTTCTTTTGTCATGCTCCATGATGAATCCTGAGATCTTGTCCGCAAAATCCTTAAGAGAAACATTTTTCTCTAAAAGTGCGTATGTCCTGGCTTCATAAGACCAACTGGTTTCTCCTCTTTCACCCGTGAGCTTCATAGGGGCGAGAAAATCAAACTGAAGGTGTGAATTTTTAGGCACATCTTTCAAAACGCCGGTCACAATCAGCTCGAGGTCGTTATTGATCAAGAGCGACTTGCCGATAGGGTCCTGGTTGCCAAAATACTTAAAAGCGGCGCGCTCTGTGATAACAATCGACTCCCTGCTTGCAAAAACGGTCTCAGGATTTCCCTTGAGGAGCGGGAATGTGAATATCTTCAAAAAATCATCATCCACCAGACCTCCGCTCTCATTATATATATTGTCCCCGTGTTTTATGAGCCAGTACCGGTTGCAGTATCTTGTGATCTGCCGCACTTCCGGATACTGGTTCTTAAAGGTCTTGGCCAAGGCCAAAGGATTGGACGAGTATTTTGTGCCTTGAAGTTCAGGATTTGTCTGAAAGATGTCGCTGTAGTTTTCGTGGAATTTGTCATAACTCAGCTCATCCTTGACCCATAAAAGGATCAGAATACAGCAGGCCATTCCCACTGCCAATCCCATGATGTTGATGAAAGAGTAGATTTTGTTATTTTTGATGTTTCTCCATGTGATTTTAAAATAATTTTTTAGCATGGCTACTCCTATGAAAAAAGATAATTTGGAATAGGCGGCAAGCGCATAAAGAACCTGTCCCCAGTACCATAAAAGGGCCCTGAGTTTCCCTTTTTCCTTTATATGCTCTTTATACTCCTCGCTGCAGTCTCCTGAGATAGAGTGCTCTAACTCATAACAGGCCAGATAGGAAAGAAGCTTCTGGCCCAGCTTTGGCGGATATGGCTTGGATTTGCTCATAGTGTGTCTGCTGGTTAAGGTTTTACGTAAATTACATATATATAATACGCATGTCAAGCAAAAAAGGTTGCCGGTAAAAAGAAATGTTTTCATTGGAAAAGAAATGATGCAAGGAAATAAGATTAAAAACGGGCAAAAATGGTGGCGGTTATGAGTATCAGGCAGTAAACCACAGCCGCAGCCACATAAGGTATCTTTCCCATGCTCTTTAAGGATTTAAAGGCCGGGCTTTTCATTCCGACCATCCAGACCGCAGCCAGTGCTCCTGCAAAAATCAGAAGAGCTGCAGCACTGAGATAGGGTGAAAGGAGAGAAGGCAGGTGCTTGCTGAGGGAGATATCTCCAGACAGAAGAAGTTCTGCGGTCTTGTATCCAACCGGGTCCTTTACGGCCAGGGCATAATAGGGGAGCCTAGAGGTGATCCGGAACAGGGCTTTGAGCATATGAGTGAGGGCCACAACAGGAAGAAAAATAAGGCTGAACGTTTTTAAAGAATCCATTAAAGAAGTGCGGTTCACGTATTTTCCTATGATTCCAGGGATAAGAAAAAGTATGGCGGGAAGGCCCACAAAAAGCACAAGCGCGTGAATGAGATGCCCCAGTTCTCCGGAGGCTCCCAGCCAGGATGTGATATGATCCGGGATGTAAAGCATCACTTCTTCGGCCGCGGACCACTCTTCGGATATTTCCCATACGGCCAGTCCGCTTGCCAGAAAAAGAAGGAAAAATTCGGCTGCAGAGAGCTTTATGGAGCTGAAGAGATCGGACATGGGCTTTCGCAGAGAAAAACTCAGGTTCTTATAAGGGCAGACCTTTAGACAGTTCGTACATACCAAACAGCTCCGGTTATCCTTTATTTTGGGAGGGTAGAGATTACTGGTACAGCTTCGAGAGGTCAGGGTATAGGCATTTTGCGGGGCCACACAATCTTTGGTCTTGCATTTTTTGCAGATTTCCTTATCCCTGGCTCTCCATTCAAAAAAAGAACAACAGGAATAAAGGCCTAAAAGACGTCCCACCGGGCACAAATAATCACAGAAAGCCCGTTTCTCATAAACAAATCCAACCACTACTGCCGTGGCAAAAAGAAAAAGGAAAAAAAAGGCCATGCGTTCGGGAAAGCGGTGGGCCCAAAACGTGCGGATAAAGCCTAAAAGGGCCAGAGAGTAAAAGAGCGTGATGCCCCATCCGGAGGTAAAAAAGCGGGGGACCCGGCGCCTCAGCCCGATTTTGCTGAACAATGAATTTATAAGCTCCATAGGGCATACCTGACACCATGTGCGCCCGAACACCACTGCGCTTATGATCACAAGGGGCCACCACAGAGACCAGACAATAAGAGCGGCCAGGTTGGTGTTCCGCAGCGTCCCGGCCATTTTTTCAGAGACATGGGGAACAGCCAGTCCTCCGGCTATAAGAAGGGCAAAACAAAGGAAGGTAAAGATCTGGGCTGAAAGAGGATAATAACGGGAAGATAAGAGACGCCTTAGAAATTTGAAGCGCAGAAGATCCATGGTTACATAAGATATTAGGGGATTGAAAAGAGTGAAGTCAATAAAAAAGAGTCGGGATTAGCGAATAAAAACGTATCGAAAGATAAAAATTTTTCTTGATTTTATTCTCAATGTATGTTAACTTA
>Ga0307421_1000702_pt1 | contig 21346 bp, 22 predicted proteins | sample SalMarWE160270MG_FD_202163 | JGI IMG/M metagenome (GOLD analysis project Ga0307421, IMG submission 202163) | Salt marsh sediment microbial communities from the Plum Island Ecosystem LTER, Massachusetts, United States - WE1602-70 | ecosystem: Environmental > Aquatic > Marine > Intertidal zone >...
AACAGAGAATGGTAGAGGAGCAGAAGCAATCCCAAGCGCAACAGCAACTTGAAGGTCAAAAGCAAGCTTTGCTTCGCAGAATACTCACCCCTGAAGCTAGGAGCCGTCTCACAAACCTGAACATGGTTAAACCAGAATTCACTCAACAGCTTGAACTACAGCTGATTCAGCTGGCTCAGCAGGGAAGAATAGCTATCCCCATAACCGATGAACAGTTGAAAGAGCTTCTTGTAAGGCTTCAGTCAGGTCGCAGAGACTACAAAATCAGGAGAGTGTGAAAATGGCAAGAAACAAACCAGCCGCCAAAAAACTGAGGCTTATCAAGGCTGGAAAACAGAAGAAACCTGTTCCAACATGGGTTATAGCCAGAACAAGTGGACGCGTTAGAACGAATCCGAAGAGGAGACGCTGGCGACAGAGGAAAATAAGGGCTTGAGGGAAATGCAGATGGAAGAACCTGTTGATGTGGCTGAAGAAGAGTTGGAAGAAACTGAGGAGTCAGAAGAAGTTTTAGATTCTGAAGTTCCCGAGGAAGAGGATGAGGAACTCGAAGAGGAAGAAGAGGAATTCGTAGAAGCAAAAAAGAGGAGCCTCAGAAAAGAAAAGGAGGAGCTAGAGGAGGACATCGTTGAGGAAAGGTTCTACACGATTCCTCTAAGGAAAGCATGGCTCTCCACGAGAAAGAAACGCGCTCCAAGAGCGGCAAGAATCGTAAAAAGTTTTGTGTTAAAGCATATGAAGGTCCGCACGGAGGCTGAGGGCGAGGAAGAGGCGGAGAGGGTTGTCATAGATAATGAAGTTAACGAGAAACTCTGGAGTAGGGGAATTGAGAAGCCGCCTAGAAAGATCAGAGTCCGCGTGGTTAAGGACAAGGAAGGGGTAGTAACTGTTCTTCTTGCTGAAGGAGACTAACATTTGCCGCTTTTCCTCTTCGATGTTTTCGGTAACGCCAGCATAGGAGTTTACTCCCTTGTCAACGACAGAATTGCAATTATTCCCCCGCAGGTTCCAGAGAGTAAGAGACAAAAGGTTGAGGAATGGTTGAAAGTCAAAGTCGTTGCCACGACAGTGGGCAAATCAGTGATCACAGGCGCCCTAGCTTGCTCCAACTCCAACGGCGTGATCCTTCCCCCATTTGCCACGGAGGATGAGGTCGAAGCCATTAAATCAGCCTCTGACATTAACGTGGCTGTCATGGACACGAAAAAAACAGCCTACGGAAACCTAGTTTTGGCGAATGACAAAGGCGCTGTAGCTGATCCCAGGCTGGAAAGAGGAGTCGTGAATAAGATAGGGGACACGTTGGGAGTTGAAGTGGTCTCCAACGAAATAGCTGGGCTACCGTACGTTGGGTCACTTGCCACCGCCACCAATAAGGGTGTGCTGGCTCATCCCATGTTGAAGGGGGAGGAACGGAAAGTTTTGGAGGATGTGTTGAAGGTTCCGGTGGATGTGGGGACCATCAACTGTGGAATACCTTATGTTTCCACAGGCCTTTTAGGGAATAGTTATGGGGCTGTGACGGGTCTGTTAACGACTGGACCCGAAATGTTCATAATAGGACAAGCTCTTGATGTGGTGAAGTAAAATGAGTGAAGTTAAAGTCTTCCGAGTATCGGGGAAGATCAGGAAACCCAACTTTCAAACGGAATTCCGGAAAGAGGTTCGAGCCTTGAAACCGGAGGATGCAGTGGAGAAAGTGTACATGTTGTTGGGGAGCAAGCATAGAGTCAAACGTTTCCAGATGAAAATCTTCAAGGTGGAGGAGATAGCTCCCGGGGAGATTGAAGACATTCTAGTGAAGAAGATGACGCCAGGAGCGGAAGAATCTGCCCAGTGACGAAGAGACCTACCGTAGACTGGCTTTTGAGTCACGTTATCTAGAGGAAACTGTTAAAGAGATACAGTCTAGAGTCAACATGACAAACGCTGCCATAACCGAACTGAGAGTCTCAAGCATGACCCTGGAAGGATTGCAGAAGGAGAAGAAAGGTTCCCAACTTTTCGTTCCTATAGGCGGAGGTTCTTATGTTAAAGCCAAATTGGTAACCGCGAAAAAGGTTGTTGTGGGTATAGGGGCAGATGTGGCTGTTGAAAGAACCTTGAAGGAGGCAAAAGCGGAACTGGAAGCCCGCATAGCTGAGATGGAGAAGACAAGGGAAGCCTTAGGGCAGCAGTTTAATCAGGTTGTTGAAAGGATTCAGGAAAACAGAGGCAAACTCGAAGAGGTTACGGCGAAGCTGAGGGAAGGAGAGAAGCAGATCGGTGTTCGAGAAGCTAAGAAAAGGGCTTAGTAGCGCCGTCAACAAGATCGTAATAACTGAACTGAAAGCAGAAAAGCTGCGTCCCATTTTAGAAGAATTCAGGTTAAACCTCATCGAAAACGATGTGGCGGTGCCCGTAGCCTATTACATCAGCGAGGAGCTGGAGAAGCGGCTTGACGGAGTTCAGGTGAAGCGGCTGGGGGACCGGAAAGAGCTTGTGAAAGATACCCTTCATGAAGTCTTGATTGAGATTTTGACGACAAAAGGAGAAATTAGGCTGCTGGAGAACATTGAGCAGAAGAGGCAGATTAAAGAGCCGTATACGATTCTTTTTGTGGGAATCAACGGAACAGGCAAAACCACCAGTATAGCTAAGGTGGCTAGGTTCCTGATGAAGAAGGGATACTCGGTTGTGCTTTCCGGCAGTGACACTTACCGTGCGGGTTCTATAGAGCAGCTTGAGGAGCATGCTAAGAGGCTGGGTGTGCGTATGATAAAGCATAAGTATGGTTCTGATCCTGCGGCTGTGGCGTATGATGCTATTAGTCATGCTCAGTCTCGGGGAGTAAACGTGGTTTTGATTGACACGGCGGGGCGAATCCAGACTGACCGGAATCTCATGAGTGAGCTATCTAAGATTAAGCGGGTGGTCAATCCAGATTTGACTGTTTTGGTTGTTGATGCTTTGATTGGGAATGATGCGGTTATGCAGGCTGAGGAGTTTCATAAGAGCGTAAGCATTGACGGAACCATACTGACGAAGGTTGATGCTGACGTTAAGGGCGGAGCATCCCTGAGCGTAGCCCACGTAACTGGCAAACCCATCATATTCATCGGAGTAGGACAAAACTATGAGGACCTGGAAGCCTTTGAGCCTGAACGGTTCACGCAGATGATCCTCAAATAGAAAAACTCTTTTTTAAGGGATAAACGATTCATTTAAGTTTGTTAATTTAGTTTCTGCATTTTCGGGTTCGGTCAGGAGGCTGGAGGAAAACAATGTTGAGGGTTGCCATGGCGCAGATTAATTCAACCGTGGGATATTTAGAAGGAAACGTAGCGAAGATAAAGAAGTTCCTTGCTGACGCAAAAAGCTGCCATGCTGATTTGGTTGTGTTTCCTGAATTAGCCGTCACCGGTTATCCTCCTCAAGATTTGCTGCTTGAGAACGGCTTTGTTGAAAAGAACAAAGAGCTGCTGGAACAGCTGATCAGGAGTAACGACGTTGACGTTGCTGGGGTGGTTGGTTTCGTTGATTATAAAGGAAAGGATTTGTACAATGCCGTAGCCATCTTTAACCGAAACAAAATAGTTGGTGTAATTCGCAAAACGCTTTTGCCCACATATGACGTGTTTGATGAGGACAGGTACTTCAAGCCCTCAAAAGAGAAGGAAATCGCGCCAGTATCAATGGTCATAGATGGAAAGACTGTCAGGTTGGGCGTGGAAATCTGCGAGGACCTGTGGGACAGGAACTATGATGTGAAGGTCACGGATTTGCTGGCTACAGGGGGGGCGGAGTTGATTGTTAACATTTCTGCTTCGCCGTTTCTTGTCGGAAAAACTCTTGAACGAAACAGGCTGCTACAGGAAAAGTCAACAAAGAATGGGGTGCCCATATTTTATGTGAATCTTGTTGGGGGGCAGGATGAGCTTGTTTTTGATGGCAACAGCATAGCAGTAGACAAAGCGGGTAACCTGATAGCGCTGGGCAGGCAGTTTGAGGAGGATTTGGTAATCACAGATATTGATTTGGAAAAGGGTACCGCCCAGAAAGTTGAGGCTCCGGTGCATGATAAGACGAAGGAAATGTTCGGCGCCATAGTGCTGGGGATACGTGACTACTTCATGAAGGCGGGCTTCGAGAAGGCTGTGGTTGGGATGAGCGGCGGAATCGACTCGTCAGTAACCGCGTGCATAGCCGCTGAAGCCCTAGGAGAAGAGAATGTCATCGGAGTTTCCATGCCCTCACGATTCTCCAGCGACCACAGCAAAACAGACGCTGAGCAACTGGCAGAAAACCTTGGAATATGCTTTGTCAAGGTTGGGATACAGGATGTTGTTGACAGTTACCGCAAAAGCTTAGAAAAACCGTTGGAGCAAATAAGAAAACATTTCGGCACAAAAAAAGAAGACGATGACCCTATTGCCGACGAGAATATTCAGCCTAGAGCAAGAGGAAACATTCTAATGGACATCTCCAACCGACTGAAAACCCTGAAAATCTTGGTGCTGAACACCGGAAACAAAACCGAGATTGCCCTCGGCTACTGCACACTGTATGGGGATATGGCTGGCGGAATCGGAGCACTCGGCGACGTAAGCAAGCTTGAAGTCTACAAACTCGCAGAATACGTCAACAAAAAGGCAGGCAAACAAGTAATACCCCAGAGTGTGCTGGAGAAGAAGCCGTCGCCAGAACTAAAAGAGTGCCAGTTTGATCCATTCGATTTTGATGTTGTCAGTCCACTGGTTGACGAAATCATAGAAAACCGAAGAAGCAAACAGGACCTGATCAAGATGGGCTACCCAAAAGAGGCAGTTGAAGACACGTACAGACGAGTAAGAAACTCAGAATACAAACGACGACAAGCAACACCATGCATCAAAATCACCCCCAAAGCCTTCGGCATAGGATGGAAAATGCCAATAATCAACAAATACAAAGGCTAAAAAACACAGTGATATCACCCGAAGTACCAATTTTTAGTAAGTTTTTTAGATTTTCTGATATACCCAATGAGGTATATGAGCTTTCTAAAGATAAAGTTTTTCGTGAAAAAGACATTTTTCTACATGGTTGGATTTCTTTCTTATTCAGTTTGCTGTAACATTTAGGATTGTTTCTACTTGCTTGTACACCTCCTTTGTAGCGATTTTGTTCGTGTAATTTCAAAATCTACACCTCTTCATAATATTTGAAAAACCTAGAATATAATATTAGTTGGTTACTTTCGCAAGGCTCTTCGCCTTGCTCCCACCCGCCCAAAGAGTCGAAGGTTGAAACTCCAAGAATCAAATTAGGAAAAAGACAGATTGTTTGGACTTTGATTAACGAAAGAGGTTTTATTATTTGGAAAGTATCTCAAAAACGAAATAATACAATGGGAACCCAGAACAAATTAAAATAATATTCTTTAATGTTTAGCAAATTATCTGATGTTACTGTGTTCTGGTGAGAAAAAGAACAGAAAAGATGGGAAATTTGAGTTCATGATATTACCCGCCTACCTGTCCACCAAATTGGTTATACACTAGGTCGTCCAATATTTTTTTAAGTTCTTCATCTTCTTTGCGTTCGACTTCTTTTTTTTCTTTTTCTTCAACAACAATTGGCAACCAATGCTCAGCCCCGAGCCAACTTTCCCATTTTTCGCTTTCAATCTTCTCTGCGATTCCATGGATGGTGTTATTCAATTCGCTAATTTTCCCAGATTCATTTGTGAATGCAGCAAAATAGTTGTAACCCTTTGGATGATCTACTCTTCCCAAAAGAAATGGAGAACCTTGACTGTTTTGGATGATTTTTTTTAGTTTGTCTAGAGCAATAGGGTCTGTTCGGATAAACATATAGACAACAGGTAATTTCCTTCTTCTTATTTTTCTTACAATCGAAATACCATCAGATATACTCTCAGTTAATACTGCTGTATATTTTACTAATGGTTCATGGTGCATGCTTTTGATTTGCTCTTTAGTCGTATAGGCTGTAACTACCCAAACTTCATCTCGTCCAAATATTCTTACGATTAATTTGAGCTCTAAGTTCTTTTTTGCAAAAAAATCAAAAAGGTAGCTTTCTGCTTCCGACCATTTTGTAATTCCTATTGCTGATTCCTTGATGCTAATTAAGCAAACACGCGTGTTTTTATCCCTTAGTTCTGTCATAAACCAGATCACCAACAGGTGACTGTTTTATGGTAGTAATAACTATTTAAGGACTGATAGTGGGTGTACTTTCGCCCGTTATTTGCTAGATAACCCGTTTTTCTCCCGCAAGATCCCCCTTTTTTAGTGTTAAATTTTAACTTCATAAATTCAACGTCCTCTTAATTTGGATTCTATTTCTGGAATTACCCTCCTTTAAAGAGTTACCCTTATCCGAGAATAGAAAAAGGTCTTTTATGTTCAATTTTTGGGTTTGGGGTTAGAATTTAACTCTTATTAGACATAACGACGACGGCAGCCTCGAAGCTCGCTCAGGATGTTTTTCAGTTATTTTAGTAGTTTTGTGAGTGTTGCTTTTGCTGAGTGTAGTCTGTTTTCGCTTTGGAGGTAGATTACTGAGTTGGGGTCTTCTATTATGTTGTCGGCTATTTCGTAGCCTCTGTGGATTGGCATGTCATGCATTATCAGGGCGTCGCTGTCACCCAAAAGTTTCCTGTTAACTTGATACGGAAGCATAGTTTTGACCCGTTTCTCCTTCTCCTTCTTGAACTTGGAATCCAAGAAATACTCCATGTCCACCCACGTATCCGTGTAGACTACGTCACAGTCTTCGACAGCCGCCTTAACGTCCATGGAATTTTGATACAAGCCCGTGGCTTTCGCCGCCTCCACCAGCCCCTCATCAAACGAAGCATCATTCACAACAGGCGTAACAGTCACTATCTTCACTCCCGCCTTAGTGCAGCCCTCAATCAACGAGTTACAGACGTTATTGTGCACCCCAATGTACGCAAGCTTAAGCCCCTTCAGCTTCCCCAGCTTCTCCTTGATGGTCACCAAGTCAGCGAGGATCTGGCAAGGATGATACTTCTCGTCACAACCATTAATCACCGGAACCACGGAAGCCTCAGCCATAGCCCTCAAATCAGAATTCCGCAAAACACGAGCCATGATGCCATCAACGTATCCCGAAATAGACCGTGTCTCATCTCCAAGATCCGCCAGAACCAGATTCGTGGTCATCCAGTCCATGTAGATGGAGTGCCCTCCCAGCTGCGTCATACCCACCTCGAAGGAGAGCCTAGTCCGCGTGGAGGTCTTCTGAAAGATCATTGCCAGAGACTTGCCCTCCAAGGCAAACTCGTATTCCTCTGGATTCCTCTTGATTTCCAACGAACTGTCAACAACTTCTTTGATCTCTTTTGAGGACCAGTCCTTAAGAGTAAGCAGATGCATAAGCGACCTCTCCACAGTCTCCAGTAGATACTTCTTCACGTCAGACTGTTATATAAATTATCAAAGAAAAGAGGCAACAGCCAACCTAACCCGCATAGCTGGAGACTAATAACAGACGAATGTTGAAAACAAACTTTTTCGGCAATATTGTGGATTGTGATATATGTCTGTAGGGAAATAGTGTATTAATTATTGAGACATCTTATAGAAGGAAGACGTGTCCGAAACAGTTTCAGGAGACAGAACCATGGGCAAAAGAGGAATAACCGTCTGGATTTTCAGCAGCCTAAGCTTTTTGGCAGCCATACATGCTCTAGAAGCAAGTTTAGCATTCTTCTTCAACACAGAAGTTATCCTACTGAAATCATACCCCATAATCAACACGCTAACCATTACTCCCGTCACATACCTTTTGGCGAGCATAGCACTAACCATAACCATCTGGGGAATAACATGCAAGGTGGCTGTCGAGACTCCTGTAGAAAGATTTTTGGATACAATGCTTTCAGACGCGAAAAGACAATCCGAAATCGAATGCGAAATGGTGGACGACAACCGATCAGTATTGGATATGATGTGCGAAACCATAACCGAAAACAACAAGGTACTCGCCCAAACCAGAGACATCACCTACAACGTAAGATCCGAACTCATTAACCTACGTACCCTGCCAGAAGAAACCGAGAGGCTAAGCACAGAAATTGAAGAACTGAAGAATCTTAAACAAAACTTCAAAAAACCGAGCCTCTGCCCATCCTGCGGAAACATTGTGCTTCCAAGATTCAAGGTATGCCCCTACTGCGGCGAAAACCTGCATTTAACGCCAGAAAAAGTAGTGAAAATGCTGAAAACCTACAAGTAACAAACACTCCGCAACTCAAATCTTCTCATCCACACAAACAAGCTTCCGAACCTTCCAAAAATCGATTGGAATAGAAGAGAGAAATAAAATACTCCATAAACGTTTATAATAACCTTCAAAAACAAAAACAACAACTAATGGTTCACTCAAGAGAGGAAAAAAGTGAAAATAGCTCGAAACCTAAACGCCATCTCAAAGATCCTCTTCATCCTTTTATTACTTCTCGCCATGATAATCGGCTCAATATTCTCCTACCTCCTGGTAATAGGCTACTACATAAACCTCGGAATCGAAGTCCCAGAAAACACCACACTCTCAGTAACAGATGTCACCTTAGATATCCAAAACGCGGAAACGTTTAACATAACTATCCTCAACCCAACCTACTCTCCCACAGAAGCAAAAATCACAGAAATCTCGGTTGCAACACAAGACAACAAAGTCCACAAAATATTGAACGTGGACCCGCAACTGCCATACGAACTGGATAAGGGGCAAGAGGAAACCTTCAATTGTGATTGGAACTGGGGAGACTACAACGATGAAACCTTGAAAGTCATAGTCATAATTGAAGACGGATCAGGCGCAGTTTATGAAATAGAGACCGCCTTAGTGGGGCTTGAGGTAACATCCGCTTTTTTCATGACATCTGACACCCAACACTTCAATGTGACAATAAAGAACCCCGAAGGCTCGGCTAGTGACCTTAATGTCACAAAGATAACCGTGAGCATGGAGAACGGAACAGATTTTGACATACGCGAAATAACGCCGTCAATTCCAAAACTGCTTCTTATAGACACATCCACCAAGTTCACTTGCTCATGGGACTGGACATATTATCGGGGCATGAACGCCACAATCAACGTATACACATCACAAGGTTACGAATTCCATCTAACTGAAACCACACCTAAACCAGCGCAATTATCGATTACAGACGCTACCTTCGATACCTCTAGTACGACATTCTTTAACATTACAGTTAAAAACTCTGAAAACTCGATTGTTTCAGCCAACCTCACGCTTGTTGAGATAGTCTTTGCGGACTATACAACTCTAGAAGTGCCCATAGAATCGCCACCAGACCTACCGTACACACTTTCAATAGGCGACACTGTCACATTCAAGTGTCTGTGGGATTGGGCAGATAACCGAGGAGAAACTATCGCGATCACGGTTAAGACTCCAGAAGGATACCTTGGCTACCTCCAGCAGACAATCCCGTAGAAAGCAGCCTAAAGATTCAGTTATACTCAGAGCCGAAAAACGGTAGATGCCTTAATGCAAGCAGACACTATTTCAACTTCTATTGGATGGGCGTCCCCTCATTCGGGTCCTTTGTAGCCTTCTCGAATTCCTGCATTATCCGCTTAGTAACTGGACCCGGCTTTCCGGCTCCTATCACACGCTTGTTTACCTCTCTTATTGGCGCAACTTCTGCGGCTGTTCCAGTGAAAAAAGCCTCGTCAGCGGTGAACAATTCGTTAGGAGTAATGTTTTTCTCGGTAACCTCGATTCCCAGCTTCTTCGCCAGCCTGATAATCACTGCCCTTGTTATTCCGTTTAACGCTCCGGAAGAGACAGGGGGAGTGATTATTTCGCCGTCTCGCACTATGAATATGTTTTCGCCGACACCTTCGCAAACGTAGCCTGTTTTGTTGAGGCATATGGCTTCGTCTGCGCCGGTGTTGTTGGCTTCGATTTTACCCAGAATGCTGTTCAGGTAGTTCAGGGACTTCATTTCGTGAGTGGCAGTATCCACTGGGTTCCTTTTCACCCACGTTATTGTGGTGGTTATACCATTCGCTAGAGCCTCAGGGGAGTTTAGTTGGAGCATTGGTTCAGTTATTATGATAATTGTGGCTTTGGGGCATTTTCTGGGGTCAAGTCCCAAGTCTCCGACGCCTCTCGTGACCACTAAGCGGATGTAAGCGTTTGTCAGATTGTTCTTTTTCAGGGTTTTCAACACGGCTTCTGTAAGCTGACTTTTGGTCAGGGGTATCTTCAGAAAGATTGGATGGGCGGACCTGTAGAGTCTGTCTATGTGCTCTTTCAGATGGAATACTATGCCATTGTAGGCTCGTATTCCTTCAAAGACCCCGTCTCCGTAAAGGAGCCCATGATCATAAACAGAGATTTTAGCCTCAGATTTAGGATAAAACTTGCCGTCAATGTAAACTAGAAGTTCTTCAGGCATACCAAACACTCCTTCGAAAGGAAAACTTCAACCATAAACTATCCACTAGCTATTTAAATTTTAATATGCTTATCAAGCACCAACGCATGTTCAAGGTTACGAAGTGGTTTTGTTCATATTTGCATTATCTAGCAGACAAGTCATCTTCCTTAATCGCAGGATGAACCATTTTATTATCATAGAATCCGATGGTCTTGAAAAGCACTTTTTCCAGAAGTCTCCTTAATCGGTATATGTTCTCAAACGAATTTGACATCCAATCGATTCTTTGACCATGAACAAGAGGAACACGCATTTGGTCATAGATAGTGGCAACTTCTGATGAGTACTTGCCCAGTTGATATGTGGGTTCATTTAATACATAGTTAATTTTCTCTTTTATTGTGCCTCCCCGCAGAAAAGCTATCTTTTGCAACAGCTTTGAGTAAACATCTTCTTTACCAATTGTAGCCAAATATTTTTTGCAGTTATCCTTTAGACTATCCCACTCTTCTTTTGTCAATAGCAAATCCTTTTTGTTATTTGCATAATAAGCGTTGACAATTGTCTCTAAACTTAACCATAATAACAGGAAGTTCACATCCATTATACTCATATTTCGTGCATGGTTGTAGTAAAGAAGTGCTAAGGTAAGATTGGTTTTTGAGACGAAATCGGGATCGGATAGTAAAGGCATTGTAGTTTCCAAGAATTTGTCAAACCCAAAAAGAACGTTAAAAGAGCTGGCTCCAGCTTTACCCGTCCAAACTGGTCGTATTTCGTGCTGTAACAGAATCTCTTTGCTATCGGTAACTTCGTAGAGCATAAACTCCTGAATAGGAACATCGTGACCGTGAGCAAAAGAGAGAAGGGTATGCAAATTCTCAAGTAATTCTAAGGAATATTTTTGTACATTAGGTACCGTAATTACTTCGGGGACTACAATTGTTATTACACCCGTTTGGTAGTGTTTTCTTTCATCTTGGATTTTTTCTCTAATTTTTGTGTAATCGTTTGAGCCTCCAATTCGCTCAATTATAATGTTATCATATTTTACCACATCTGCAGAGAAAAAGTTCATGCTATAGATTTTTGATTTCACTCTAAGCAATCAAGCGTCTCCTGTATACCTGTTTATTTCCATCTGGCGCGAAGACCCAGAATAGAAATATTTCTGAGAAAGACGGGTTCTCCCACCTTAGCATCAAATGTAAATTGGTAAATCATGGCTTCTTCTACAATGAGGATTCGATCATTTACTGTCCCTTCAACAGTAAATTGCTTTGGCTGTTTACTCGAGCTTAAGCTCAGAAAACCGATAGTTTCGTCTGACAAAAAGGCTTCATTTATTTTAACTTCAATTCGATCAAGTTCTAGATTTACAACTGCTTCAGGGAACGAAGCAACGTTTTCTCCATTAACTGTAAGTGATACATTTCTAAGCGTGTGACGTTCCATAACAAACCCGTGAGGAACTAATAGTTAATTTTTTAATATAGGACTTTCCTCTCTCGATTAATTCAATAAAAAATTAAGCTAATTTCCCAGACAACTAACGTCGGATGCAGAGAGCACATTACACAGGGGTATAAACAAGTTCAGAGAACAAACAAATCTATCCGTTTTAAGCGTTCTTGAATATCCATCCAATTCCTTTTACAAGACTCGTTTTAGAATGCGAATTGTGGTCTTTTGGACAGCAACTTTGGTAATGCTAGGGGTTTGAAGGGTTTATCTCCTGTTTCTGCTCTTATTTCGTTTATTAGTTCTTGAAGTTTCATGTTTCTGTTTTTCTTTCCAGCTTTCCTGTCTCGGACCGGCAGAACATCCGAGCTTAATTCTTTCTCCCCAATGACGAGAACGTAGTTTACCCATTCCTTTTCGGCTGCTCTGACCTTCTTCCCTAAGCTTAGGGGTCTGTCGTCTACGTCAACCCGTATCTTGTTGCTTTCAATCTGGTTCATCAGCTTTTCAGCGTCCCCCAAGAACCGTTCCGAAACAGGAATAATTCGCACTTGGGTTGGGGAGAGCCACAGAGGCAGTATCGGAGCTTTACCCTTCAATGATTCTCTGTGAGCCTTCTCCAGCAAAGCATACACGTCTCGTTCAATTGCGCCGCTTGGAGAACAATGAAGAACCAGAGGATACTGCTTCTCGCCTTTTTCGTCAACGTAGGTCATGTCGTATCTTTTGGCGTTCTCTATGTCAATCTGGTCGGTGGAGAGGGCGGAAGCCTTGTTCAGGTTATCCAAGAAATTGAATTCCCACTTCAAAACAAAATAGAAGAACCTTTCCTCCCACATCTCCACCAAAGCAGGCTTGTTTAACAGCTTCACCAAAGAAAGAACGAAATCTTTGTTCTCTTCGTAAAAGTCTTTCGTGAACCTGATCGCCAATTCGTAATCGTTATCCCTGTTTAGCTCCAAGCCCTTCTCCAGAATCTCCATGGAAAGCTTGAATCTGACCAGAAACTCTTCTTTCGCCTGATCCAAATCAGCAACCATGGCGTGGCAGTCTGGCATTGTGAAGCATCTAAGTCTTCTTAATCCAGTTAATTCGCCGCTCTTCTCTCTTCTGAAAGAATACTTGGTCAACTCGTAGATTCTCAAGGGAAGCTGCCGATAAGAGAACTGGGCATCATGAACCATAAGAAATTGACCGAAGCAGGCGCTGAACCTCAAAAAGAAGTCTCTCTTATCCGATTTCAGAAGATACTGTCTGGCAGGAAACCTTTCAAGATAATTCGCCATGCTTGGATGCTGAATATCATACATAACCGGAGTCTCAACTTCCATCCCACCATAATCTATCACCCGCTCCGTCACGTATTGCTCCAGCAGCGACTTAATCAGCCGTCCCTTAGGATACCAGCGGAGATTACCGGGGTCGCTTCCCGGCTCGTAATCAGCTATCTCTAAACGTTTCATCAGTTTGACGTGAGGCGGAACCTGCTGAACAGCCCTAACCTTCTTTATCTCGTACTGGGCTAATTTCTCCAGACTTTTGTGCCCCTTAAAATTGAACTCTTCCACTGGAACCAGTTTTCCGTCGGTCTGCAGGATATACCAGAAGGACTTGAGTTTCTCCTCTGCCTTCAGGGCTTCGGAAACAACCTTTTCTTCAGCCTCGTCAGATGAAACGATTCTGAACTGTTCGGCTAGAGGATGCCCCTTAATAGAAATAGAGAATTTCTTGCACCAGCCAAAAGGAGTTCGGCATGTTTCAAATCCTAATTCCTTGGCAACTTCTTCCATTTCTTTGATGACCTTCAAGGCGTCAACTGGTTTAGCCAAGTTGTTGCTTAGGTGCGCGTAGGGATAGATCAGAATCCGGTTAACCTTCAATTTGTCGAGAGAAGCTTTAGTGTTTTCCATCGCTTTTTTTGCAACGTTTGTGTCGTCTCCCTCTTCGACAGCAGTGAATAATACGGCGAGTTCTTCGAGGCGATCTTTCCTTTTTTCAGGTTCCTCAGCTAACGCTATCTCCTTCTCTACCACCTCATACTCTATGAAGTTTGAATGTAACTGGAGTATCCTCAATCTGTCCAGCCAGCTTTAGAGTATATTACTGCAAAAATCATTGAACCAAAATGAACTAGCTTGAGCATTAGCCGCTGTGCCTCCATTTCTCAAGAAGCCTATCTTTTTTGGAGCCCTTCTTGTATTCTTTGTAATGAAGCCTGCAGAGGTAGGAGCGTCTAGTTCCATCAACTTTTAGTCCAGCGGCGCTCACCTTATCTCGAGAGATGGAGCGAACTGAATCTCTGTCACAGCCTACGACGCTGCATTTAACACCCTTAGCAACCCGACCCAAAGTACATCACCGATTCTTCACGTACACAGTTGACTTTATCGCATATTAAACCAGCACTCATTTAATTCTTTTGAATTCAAGTTGAAAAAGGAAGGCAACGTGAAAAGGGTTTGCTGAGGCTCCTGCACGTGCATATGTGTTAACTTATAAAAAACGTAAGGTATATGAACTGATTCCGGTGATACTTAATAAACCCCGTTCAAATTACAATATGAGGAAAAGTAATGCCAGTCAAACGAAAGTCCAGAGGCCGAGCAAAGGGCAGCAAAGGAAAAGGCTCATTGGTTCAGTGTTGCGGTTGCGGTCAGCAAGTCCCCCGCGACAAAGCCAAACGAGTGTCACGAAGAGTCTCCTTGGTGGACTCGCTCCTCTACAAGGAACTTCGTCAGAAGGGCACATACATTGCTAGCCGCACAGAAACAACATATTACTGTATTTCATGTGCGGTGCATCGTGGCGTAGTAAAGGTGCGCTCGAAAAACGAGCGGAGGCAGGGTTCCCCGAGAAGAGGTAGGCGCTAAACCAAAACAATTTTTTCTTTTTCAGTTATTGCGACGCCTTGCGGAAATAGATTGCCCGCTGAACTACAGTTAGATTTGTGAGGATAGCGAGAACAAGGATTCCCCAGCTTAAAGCGTCAAGCCAAACAAAGCTGAGGAAACTTGCTAATGCTAGTAATACTAGACGTTCAGCTCGTTCAGCTAAGCCCACGGATTCCATTTTTACTCCCGCAGCTTCTGCCCTTGCCCGAGCGTAACTGACTAGTAGGGAGCCCATGAGCGCGGCGAGCCCCCACGATACTTCGGTTAATCCGCCGAGGATGATTCCGCAGATGATAACTGCGTCAGCGTATCTGTCAAGAAGGGAATCGAAGAATCCGCCAAAGTTTGTGGCTTCTCCGTATAGTCTCGCCAATGCTCCGTCTAGGGCGTCAAGGAGACCGGAGGCGAGCATCAGAAGAGGCGCCAGTATTAGAAGGAGGGAATTAAGCTTCCACTGCCAGTAAGTAATGGCGGAAATCACGGCTAAGACTATTCCTAGAATGCTTACCTGATTTGGAGTTAAGCCTAGGTTATGAAGCATTTTCGCTTCAGAGGTGAGCCACAACTGGGCTCGTTGTTTAAGTTTCGTCAGCACCTCTCATAGCCTCCAAGCTTCTCCATTTCAACATCTGCTGGAATAACCTTACGATTTTTGCTTCTTAGAAATTGTGGTTACAAAGTATTAAACAGCTTCTCTGGGTGTTAGTATGCTAGGGCAACCCTTACAACGTTCACTGCCTTTTCTCCGCATACAAGACATTTCCCATCCACCTTTTCTGTGCTGTCTTCGGGAAATCCTAGCAGACGAGCCTCAACCATTTCCTCTAGGCTGTGACCGCACTCGTCCTTGCCGCACCACGGAACCTCAACTATGCCCGCCTTCTTTTCCAGCAAACGTTTCGCCTCAGCTAAACTGTTCACACGGTAAACTCGTTCTCTCATCCACTTTGAGGCATTCGCCTTCAGGTCATCAGTCATCTCTTCCGCAAACGTTTGCACAGCCGAGGCTACCTCCGCCATCTTCCATGTTTGCTTCTTCAGAGTGTCCCGCCTAACAATAGTCACCACTTCATTCGCCAAGTCTCGGGGACCGATCTCGATTCGGATGGGCACACCCCGCAGCTCCCAGTAATAGAACTTGTTTCCTGGAGTCAAGTCTCCTCGTAAATCCAACTCAACCCGAAAACCAGCATCCTTAAGCTTAGCGGCAACATCCGCGCAGGCCTGATTTACTTGCTCTTCTTTTCCCTTGTACGGAACCGGAACAACCGCCACCTGTATGGGCGCTATTTTTGGAGGTAACACGATTCCGTTGTCGTCCCCGTGGATAATTAGAACAGCCGCGATTCCTCTACCAGAAATCCCGTAACTTGTCGTCCAGATGTGCTCCTGACGTCCATCCTTTGTTTCGTAGGTTATGTTGAAGGCTTTGGCGAAGTTTTGCCCCAGATTATGCACGGTTCCAATCTGAAGAGCTCTGCCGTCAGGACATAACATGTCAAAGGCTATCGTGTAAAGGGCTCCAGCAAACTTGTCCCATTCCGGTCTCCGGGAAACAACGTAGGGAACACCAACCTCATCAAAGAACCTCTTGTAGAGCTCCACAGCCGCGTTTATCTGCTGTTCAGCTTCCTCAAAAGTGGCATGGCAGGTGTGGGCTTCCTTGAAGGTGGAGACCTCACGCATCCTCAGAATCGGACGGGTTGCCTTGGTCTCATAACGGAAAACGTTCACAACCTGATACAGTTTCAATGGCAGGTCTGCGTGGGAGCGAATCCAAAGCTTCAGCATAGGAGCTATAACCGTCTCGCTTGTGGGTCTCAGAGCATACCTGACCTTCAAGGGTTCAAAACCGCCATGGGTCACCCAGAAGCATTCTCCCTCAAAGCTCTTCACGTGGGCGGACTCTTGCGCTAGGGAGGTTTCGGGAATCAGAAGAGGAAATAGGGTCTCGTCATGTCCTGTCGTGTCCAGTAGATTCCGTAGAATCTGGAGCACATTTCTTCTTATCTTGAAGCCATAGGGCATCCAGACACCCGAGCCCTTGATGGGATAGCGGTAATCCATTATGCCCGCGTTTATGAGCACATCGCGGAACCATTCACCGAAGTCTTCGCTCCATTTCTGTCTCTTCACAGGCAAACTATGCACCTTCAACAATCAAGCTGTATGAGTGACCATTAATTAAAAACTGTTAGGATATTAGCTTATCACTCGTCTATTGTACAGAGATTTTGTCTGCAGCCCATGCAATGTTCAGCTCCTCTAGTGTGCTCTGTTTTGGGATTCCCTGTTCAGTCCAGCCCATCATATCATAGTAGAGAATCTTTGCCTTCTGCAAATCTTCGGGGTTTACGGATGTTTTGTTTAGGGCGCCTGATGTTTTGGGTTTGAAGAATCTTGGGGGAAGCCAATCGTCTTTTTCTGTGAATCCTTCTCTGATGTTGAAGATTCTTGTAAGAGTGTTTCCTCTTTCCACGACCTTCATCAGTTCAAAGGCGGTGGTGTTCCATCCCGTCACGGATCGCACAATCTCAACTTTCTGTATGACACTCCATGGCGTAAACAGGCACATCACCAGAAAGTTGTTGAGGGTACGCCACTCACTAACATACTTGAATAACCGCACTTTTTTGGGTCCAAAATCTTCAACTGGCACAGGCTCCAAGATTCCGAGGCTATTATACCTTTTTGGAAGCTTAGGATACAGGAAAGTGTCATGGATGTTGTGAACGTGATCTGCCCCAGTTGGAGATAGTGCGTAGCCCAGAGCCTCGCCTCGTTTTAGTCTGGGGTCATGCATGGGAACTTCCTGGCCCTTAACGTGAACAGCAAATTCTTCTGCGCCGTTTCCGATTTGCTCAGCAGCACGTTTGGTGCCCTCAGCCAACAATGCGCCTAACCCTGTTTTTTCTCCGATCAGCTCCACCAGTTTAACCATAGATTCTGCATTTCCGAAACTCAGATCCATGCCGCCTGTATCCTCTTTTGTGAGTAATCCATGCTCAAAGCATTCCATGGCGAAACTGATTGTGACTCCTGTGCTTATGGTGTCTATAGCGTATCTTTGGCACAGCTCATTCGCCTTACAGACTGCCCTGAGGTCAGACACTCCACAGTTTGACCCCAAAGAAGCCAAGGTCTCATATTCAGGTCCGCCATATTCTGGATTCACATTCCACGGTGCTTTTACTTTAACCTCCTTTTTGCAGGCAACAACACAAGCGAAACAGGTTCCCATACCAACTTGCACATGCTCTTTGACGGCTTGAGCCGAAATTTGGTCCACTTCTGCGAAGTCGCCGTCGCGGAAGTTGCGAATCGGAAGATTTCCAGTCTCCTCCATTGCATCCATGGTATCCCCTGTTCCATAGGCATGCAAAGCGTGGGCAACGTTGTCCACGTTTTGTGCCATCCACTTGGCCAGTTTTCCGAGCCGCTTTGGTTTGCGAACTGGGACTCTTGTGCTTCCTTTGACTGCAACTGCTTTCAGGTTTTTTGATCCCATAACTGCTCCCATGCCACATCGACCAGCCACATGATTCATGTCATTAACTACAGAAGCGTATCGAACCAGCTTTTCTCCTCCTGGACCAATCTGAGCCACTTTCACCCTGTTGTCTCCCAAATCGCTTCGAATCGTTTCCTGAGATTTCTTAATTTCAAGTCCCCACAGACGGGAAGCATCCCTAAGTTCCACTTTTTGGTCTTTAATCCACAGATAGACGGGACTTGATGCTTTTCCCTCAAAGATGATGGCGTCGAAGCCTGCCTGTTTCAGTTCTGCTCCCCAGAAGCCTCCAGCTTCGGCTTCTCCGTATGCGCCTGTGAGGGGTGATTTGGCGCCTACACTGTTACGTCCACTGCCGCTGACGGGTGCGCCGGTCACGGGACCACAAGCAAAAATCAGCTTGTTTTCTGGACCAAGAGGATCTATTCTCGGCTCTAGTTCCTTGAGCAGGTAATAGGATATTAGTCCTCTGCCCCCAAAATAGCGACGGTAAAAAGTTTCTTCGAGATTTTCAGAAGAGATTTTCTCTTTGCTCAGGTTCACCCTTAAAATCTTGCCTGTAAAGCTTTTTTCCATTGAACACTCGTCCTTAATTTTTTCTCGGGTTCTTACGTTACATATTAACTTCTTACATTCTAATCAAAAGTCTTGTTGTTTCTACTGCGTGCGCAACTCATGAGAAGCAGGTCCATATTATTCAAGAAGTGATTGATGTTCGCCGATAACGAACGTTTATATATCATCGCGAACGGAATATTTGTCATGCGCTTGGTACATAACGTGTTTGAACCCAAAGCATCCAGGGTTCTCAGATGTTTGTTAGTTAATATTGATAGGGAATGGACAATTCGCGAAATAGCCAAAGAAACGTCCATTTCGGTCGGGTATACTCATGCTGTTGTATCAACCTTGCTTAAACTAAGATACATCAATAGGAACGACAAACATAAGCTTGCTGTGATAAACCCGGCAACTCTATTAAAGAGATGGGCGGCTTTCCACCAATATGATTATATCAACTCTTTTTTGGAATACTACACATTTGAGAAAGAGTTGGATGTTTTCTTGACCAAAATCGAAAAGAAGATTGCTAACGAAAAATATGCACTAACATCACTTACAGGAGCATGGTTAGTATCGCCTTACGTACGACCTATTGATATTCATTTTTACGTAGAGAATAAAAACAGAGCTAAAGAGTTAGCCAAATTGCTTAACATTAAACCAACTGCCGGAGTTGGCAACGTAAGAATAGTAATCCCATACGATAAAGGGGTCTTTTATGGACTAAAATCAATTCGAGGAATAAAAGTAGTGTCAAACGTGCAACTCTTTGTTGATCTATTTAATTATCCCGCCAGAGGAGAGGAAGCTGCACAAAATTTGTATAACATTATGGAAAAAGAGTGGAGCCAAGTTTTGATAGGGGGATCAAATGTACGATAGATACCTTACAGAAAAATCAAAGGGTGCTTTGGTAGAGCTTTTTCTTTCTTTGGCAATGTATCATAGAGACATTGTTCTTGTAGGAGGTTGGCCCCCATATTTTCTTACTCTGAAACAGTTTAATCATTGTGGTTCAATTGACATAGACTTAGTTCTCCGTCCATCAATAATTGAGAAATACGAGAGCATACGAAAAATAGTAAACCGTCTAGGATATCAACAAACGCCCAATATCTTTAGGTTCGAAAGGAATTTAAGCCCATTCAAAACAAAAAGGAAATTCATCATTCATTTAGATTTTCTTACAGAGCCAGATGTTGCAAAAGAGGTGGTAGACAGCGAAAGACTTGTTGAAGTTCAAAACGATCTTAAGGCTTGTCTCATCGAAGGAATTTGTATTGTATTTGATTTTAACTACGATGAGACTATTGAAGCAACTATTCCAAATGACGGAAAAGCTAATGCTCATGTGAATGTTGCAAATATCGTTGGCTCACTTACAACAAAAGGACAAGCTCTTAGAGGTAGATTTAAAGAAAAAGACTGCCCAATAAAAAACTCGATTATTTTGTCAAGCCTGTCAACAATCAAAACCGCTTTTTCTAGTCCTTCAAAAATAGGACCTTTAATGGTTTCACGATTCATTGGATCTGATGTTACTACTGATGCATTTGAGAGGGTGAACGAGTTTCTTTCGGTTGTAGAGGCAGCGCTTTCTATTCGCTTATAGCGAACATATATATACACAAGCGAACGAAGGCGCTCACATTAATCCTTCAAAAAACAGCACGCGCGCGCAAACTATCATAGGAATTCAAGGAACACTTTAGCAAGCAACCTTCCAAGGACATCGTTACTAATTCAGATTACCGCTTGAGCAATTACTAAGACGACCAATAGTATCGACAGGATTTTCAGAGTCTTTCCGAAAAAAGTTAAAGCAACATGGGTAAAGTGAAATACATATACCCCATGTTGGAGAGAGGGACTGCTTGCTTGAAGAGTGGATGGAGCAATTTGCGCTTCAATTTGGTTACTTTGGCGTCTTTATCATAAGCTTCATCGGCTCAGTATCTGTCGTCTTTCCTATTCCCTACACCCTTGTAATCTTTTTCTTAGGAAGTTCTTTAAATCCCTTTCTTGTCGCAGTCAGCGGCGGGTTAGGTTCTGCTCTCGGCGAATTCTCCGGATACGCGCTCGGCTACTATGGAAGAAGAGTAGTGAGCGAGGAAAGACGCAGAAAAATGAATTACATGATGAAACTCTTTGACCGTTACGGACCTGTGGCAATATTCTTCTTTGCCCTGACGCCTCTACCCGATGATCTGCTTTTTATTCCGTTGGGTGTGATGCGTTACCCGTTTTGGAAAGCGTTCATACCAGCACTTTTAGGTAAGACGCTGATGACTTTTATTCTGGCTTACAGCGGTCAGCAGTCCATCGCTTCAATTAAAAGTTTACTTGGTGGTTCCGGAGATTTGATGATCGCGGTAACTCTTGTTCTTCTGATTGTTATAATTGTGGCAATGATCAAGATTGATTGGGAGAAACTTTTTGAGAAGCATGTTGGCAACGAAAAAGTTGACTGAATGCTAAAACGTTCTA